>AR_comb_assmDRAFT_10142393_pt1 | contig 17260 bp, 15 predicted proteins | sample ArasoioldDNA_FD_10543 | JGI IMG/M metagenome (IMG submission 10543) | reverse complement strand
GCATCAGGGCGCTATCGAATCGACTATGACAAGATGCCCGGTGCGATTGCCGATCTGGCGAAAGAGCTGTTGGAGATCGAAGCCACTGGCGATCGCCAGCGGGCGGCGAGTTGGTTTCAGAAGTACGACACAATGCCGGCGGAGTTGAAAGCCGGCCTCGCAAAGACGAGCGATATCCCAGTCGATATCGAGCCGGTGTTTGCGCTCAAGCAAACGGTGCGCTAACGTTTTAGCCGACGAATTCTACCTTGGCGGGATGCGGGATGATGCCGGCTTTGTGCCCCATGTCGAGCAGGCGGCGCACAGCTTCCCGGCCATCCGGACCGTAGTCGATCGTGCGCTCATTCACATACATACCTACAAATTTGTCGGCAAGCTGCGGATCGAGGTCGCGGGCAAACTGCATCGCGTAAGCCAGCGCCTCCTCGCGATGATCAAGAGCATATTGGATGCTGTCGCGCAGCGCCGTGCCCACCTGCTGCATCAGTTCAGGGCCGAGTTCGCGCCGGATCGCATTGCCGCCTAGCGGCAGGGGAAGCCCCGTCATTTTCTGCCACCATTTGCCAAGATCGACGATGCGGTGCAATCCAGCCTTGGAATAGCTGAGTTGGCCCTCGTGAATAATCAGTCCCGCTTCATGCTTGCCCTCAAGCACCTCGGGAATAATTTGGTCGAACGGAACGACTTCCGTATCGATTCCTGGCGAAAACAACTGCAGCGCCAGATATGCGGTCGTGAGCTTTCCCGGAATCGCGATGCGCTTGCGTTTGACCTCGCTTTGGCTGAACGCGCGCGTCGCGACAATCATCGGGCCATAGCCCTCGCCGACGCTGCCGCCGCTCGGCAGCAGTGCGTACTTGTCCTGGATGTAGGGGAATGCGTGAAACGAAATCGCGGTTACGTCGTACACCCCTTCTTTCGCCTTCTGATTCAATGTCTCGATGTCGCACAGCGTGTGCGTGAAGCGAAGCCCAGGTACGCGCACTTTGTTCGTCGCGAGGCCGTAAAACATGAACGCGTCGTCAGAGTCGGGGCTGTGTGCCACGGTGATTTCACGCGTGGACGAAGTGCTGCCTGCGAAGCTGGCAGCGTTCTTCTCAGAAGTATCAGTCGGGGTCATTTCTTATGCCTTTACTATGCGCTTCCAGCGCGCCGCAGCGCCTGCTGCCAGGAAGACTTTGATGATTTCCGCGAATAAGAACCAATACAAGCCGAATCGAAAGGCCTGCACGATGGATCCGGTATAAATAGCAAGCCATGCGAGACCGCATGCAAATAGCAACACCTCGGCAAGAAAGCCGCCGAACGCAGCGCGCGCAAACGTGCGACGTCCGCCTTCAAACACATAGCCAGCAAGCGCAGCAACCAAGGGATATGCCATCAGATAGCCGCCCGTGGGGCCCAGCAATTGCGCTACGCCACCTAAACCGTGCGGGTTGAAAACCGGCAAGCCTAACGCTCCTTCGGCGAGATAGAGGGCCAGGGCGGCGAAGCCGCGGCGACTGCCCAGTACGAGACCGACCAGCAGTACGGCAAAATTCTGCAGCGTGAGGGGCACTGGTGTAAACGGAAGCGGAATGGTGACACGCGCGCAGAGTGCTACAAACAAACTCGCGCCGATCACGATGGCGATCTGCTTGGCCCTGGCGAGAGCACGTTCTTGTGCGGGATTCGATACTGTAATCGCGTTTGCCATAATGTCCTCGGAAACGACCGCCGTTCGGTTAACGCTCACCGGGAGATCGCCCGGAGCTCTCGATCTCGTGCCCTTCATGCGACGCTCCACCTCGATGCATGTGGCGGCGGATTCGCATGTAGAGCGCAATCGCCACGAACACCACCACGAGCGTGCTTACGCCCAGGATGAGGAACCACCAGATCATCCGCACGATGTTCTAGGATACCAAATGCCTGCTCGAAGTAAGGATTACCTGGCTATTTCCCACTCATGACGTGTTCAACATCATTCGCGGCGCTGGGCACATCTGCGCTCAGCTTGACCAATTTTCCGCTCGGGTCTACCCAAAACATGTCTTCGATGCGCACGCCGAGTTTTTCCTCGGGAATGTATATCCCAGGTTCGATCGTGAACACCATGCCGGGCGCCAGCGGAACCTTGTAGTCGCCCGCATCGTGTACGTTCAATCCAACGTAGTGACTTAAGCCGTGGATGAAGTATTTCCCGAGCGGCTCGCCATGCATGTCTTTGCCGTGCGAGTTGATGTAGTCGTAAGCAACTTTGTGGAGAGAATCCGGATCGTTGCGCTTTAGATTCGACTTGCCCGACTTGAATGCCGCAATAGCTGCTTCCTGCGCGCCAAGCACGATGTCGTAGATCTCCCGCTGGCGGGCCGTGAATTTACCGTTGGCCGGCAAGGTCCGCGTGATATCGGAGGCGTACATGGAGTACTCACCCGCCGCATCGATGACTACGACATCACCGTCCTTCATCGTTCCCGAATCTTCGGAATAGTGCAGCACGGTGGAGTTGAAGCCTGAGCCCACAATCGGCGCATAGGCTGGACGCTCACAACCACGTTTCCCCCACTCGTACTGCAAGAGAGCTGCTATCTCGCGCTCGGTCATGTTCGGCTTCATCGCTTTCATAGCCGCCAGATGCGCCGCCGCTGATGCATTCGTCGCTTTGCGAACGAGTTCTACCTCGCCAGCATCCTTATAGGTTCGGAGCGAAGCCAGCAGAGGTTTCACGTCCTGGAAGGAGACAGCCCCGAACGCATTGGCGCGCTTCAGCCATTCGAGTCCACTGGTTGAAGGCGACGGCTCGTCATATGCCGGAAGGTCGGTGTACACGGCTCCGTAGCGCGGCGGAAGGATCGCCACCAAATCGTCGCGGAGCTTGTCGAGAACTTCCACTCGGTCGAATCCGGTGACCTGCTTCGCATCGGGAGAGTCCGCGCCCAGCTTCGGGCCGGTCCATTTCTCTTGCAGCAAGTTGTGCGCCGGCAGAAAAAGAATTTCTGTGTACGGACGAGCCGGTTCCTTATCCGAGGCGGCGACGGCCGGCGAAATCAAAAGCACCGCTCCTGGCTCCGTGTATCCGGTCAAATAGAAGAAGTTGTCATCCTGCCGGAAACCGTATAAAGCATTTGGGCCCTCAGATTCCATCGGCGCAAACAGCAGCACGATGCCGCCGTCCGTCTTCTTTGATAGGGCCTCGCGGCGCGCGTGATAGTCCGCGTTCGGTTGGCGATCGAGAGCGCCTGCCATCACGCTCAAAACGAGAGAAAAAAAGACGACAAGGGTGGCGTATTTTTTCATGAACGATCCGTAAACCTCGGTTGCTCTTTTATTTCTGTGCGCCGGTCATTGTCTTTCGCGCCTGCTGGAATGCCTGCAGGTTGCTCTTATCGATCAGTGCGGATCCCGTGTCGATAAATGCAGGGATCGGCGCAAAGCTGTCTTTCGACCAATCAGTGTCGAGATTCTGAAGCTTGTTGTGGAAGAGATCGTCGAGTTCGCGCAAGCCCACCAACGCCATCGTGTATGGTTTCTGGGCGATCGTGGCGGCGATGACGCCCTTTCCGATCCAGTCCAGCGTATCCGGATCGGTATCCATGGCAATGATGGTCTTGCCCTTCACGTTGTTACTGCTGACGACGTTTGCGACTTCCTTGCCGGCCAGCGCCTCAAGGCACACAAATGCGTCAACCTTGTCCCGTTCTTTGCCAACAATTTCGGTGGTGGTGTCGAACGCGATGCGGGGATCGCCCTTGATGTCGACGACGCGTGTGATTTTGATTTGGGTATCCGCGAGCGCATCACGATAGCCGCGCAGCCGCTCGGAAAGGTTCGTCTGTTCCGGCATAGTGAACACTACGACATTCCCTTTACCCTTCATCTCTTCGGCCAGCCGCTTTCCGCCGATCATGCCCGCCTGGTAATTGTTGGTACCGATGAAAAGGAGCCGCTTGCTTGCCGGTGCGTCTGAATCCATCGTGATCACCGGAATGCCGCTGCTGATCGCGCGATCGATCGCATCTTTCATAGACGCGGGATCCGCAACCGCAACCAGGATGCCAGCTGGCTTTTTTTGTACCGCCTCGTTGAAAGCCTGTAATTCTGCCTTCGGGTCGTAGTTGTCCGGGCCAACAAACTCCGCGCGCACTTTATATTCCTTGGCTGCAGAGGAGAACCCGGAACTCGCAGTTTGCCAATAAGGAACCTGGATGTTGGTTGCCACCAGAAAGTAATGCTCGTCCACGCTGTGGCGTGCACCGCAGCTGACGAAAGGAGACACGAGAAGGGCGACCAGGACGAGGCTTAGCAGCTTATGAGAATGGAACATCGGAGCCTCCTTCAGTCAGAAGCCGACGCGCCGTGCGGACGAGCGGCAAGGATTGTACTCCACTGTCGCGAACCAGTGGAAGCAGGGGAACAACTGTAAGGCATTGCGTGCTTGCGGTGAAATTTCGTCACTTTACCAAGCGCATGGTTCGAATCACACGCCCACCGGGAACGGCTTGGTGTGGGCATCACTGCTCAGCGCCAGGCCGGTGAACCGTCCCTGCAACAGTGACATCAACCCGGTGTACCAGTACCCGATCACGAACAATAGAAGGAAGGGAACCGTGATGTAGTTCTCGTTTACGACGGCGTAGTACACCGTCAAAGCGAAATAACCACCGATCAGCAGCTCGATCCAGGGTACCCACCCAAGCCGCTTGCGGTATTTCGTCACGCCGACTTTATCGTTCTTGTTTTCTACGCGGTACTTCGGGGTCCGAGCGAACGCCGATTGTTTTCCGATAAGCGCTTCCAGTACGGCCTTGGTGTTCGTGATCGTCAATCCAATTCCCAGCGCCATCAGAAATGGCAAATAAAGAAGCGCCCGGGGCCATGTCCGGGGGAACAGTTCGCGTTGCGATACAAGATAAAAGCTGGAAATCGAAAATGTTGACGCCATGAACAGGGGCAAGTCGATATACAGCATCTGGAACCAGCCCTGGTAGAAACGGATGATCATTGCCGGCAGCAACAGCACCGAAAGCACAATCATCAGCGGATAACTGATGTTCGCCGTCAAGTGGTACCAAGCTTCAATCTTGGTGTGAAACGGAGCATCGCTTTTCAGTACCCGCGGTAGGATTTTCTTCCCAGTTTGAATTAGGCCCTTCGCCCAGCGCGCCTGTTGCGTCTTGAAAGCGGTCATCTCGACCGGCAACTCCGCCGGACATTCAACGTCCTGCAAGTACAAAAACTTCCAGCCTTTCAATTGCGCGCGGTAAGAGAGGTCTGTGTCCTCCGTGAGCGTGTCGTGCTGCCATCCGCCGGCGTTGACAATAGTCTGGCGGCGCCACATTCCAGCCGTTCCGTTGAAATTGAAGAACACGCCGCTGCGGGCCCGGCCTGAGTGTTCGAGTACAAAGTGCCCATCCAGCAGGATCGCTTCCACCTCGGTCAAGAATGAATAGTTGCGGTTGATATGTGTCCAACGGGTCTGCACCATTCCGATCTTGGGGTCGGTGAAGTGGTCAATCACCTTCAGCAGGAAATCCTCGGGTGGAGTAAAGTCCGCGTCGAAGATTGCGATAAATTCACCCTTGGCCGTCTTCATCCCCTCGGCGAGCGCGCCAGCTTTGAAGCCTTCACGATTCGTCCGGTGATGGTAGGTGATCGGATGACCCAGCGCGGCGTACCTGTCAACCAAGTTCCGAACCACTTCGACGGTCTCATCGGTGGAGTCGTCGAGTACTTGAATGTCGAGCTTCTCGCGCGGATATTTCAGCTTACAAATGGAGTCGATCAGCCGCTCCGCCACATATTGCTCGTTGAACATGGGCAACTGCACGGTAACCCGCGGAAGGTCTTCGAAACGCCCGACCGGTTCGGTGGTCCGGTTCTTGCGGTTCTTGTAGTACAGGTAGACCAGGATGTATCGATGCAGGCCGTAGGAAGCCAGCAAGATCAGCACAATGAAATAGGGGATCAGCAGGGCATAGTCGAATGCGTTCGCCTGATACAGACCTTGAAATGTCCGGTCGAGAAAATGCTGGCGCAGGTAGGGAATGACACCCTTCGGCGCGGCGAGGCCGACTGCAGTTGTTACCCAAATCGTCGTTGTGCAGATCAGCAAGACAGTCCCGGCGAGCCTCGTGCAGTGAATTGAAACTTCTATTTTACCCGATGGGATTTCCCGCCATATTCCGCGGGGATGTGCCCGTGCGCCTAAGGTTGGTCCTCGGGAAGAGGCAGAACCGGCAGAGATACGTTCTTGGTGGATGATTTTTCGAGGCGAACAGTCGTGCCGCGAGCTTCGTATTGCTTCAGGAAATCAGGGTCGAGATAAGCGTTGCCTTCCAGCGCTTCCCATGCGAAAAGTGAGTATTCCCCCGGAATCACGCCGCGCATCCGGAAGTGTCCGCGTTGGTCTGTAATCACGCGTTCGTAGCGGCTCTGCCACTTACGAAAACGGGCTGGAGGAACGGCCACTACCACGGCTCCCGCCACCGCCTGACTTTTTTCATCGACGACCGCCCCTTCCAGCGCGGCGCTCTCCGGACTCATCGTGATCGTCAAACTGAGAGTGCCTCCACCGACGGAGAACTCGGAATCAGATACTTCCCGCCCATCGAGCAGAGCCGACTGAATGATCCATTCATCGTGCCTGCTGGAGATGGCTTCGATGGAATACGTTCCTGCAGGAATGTTCTTCCACTCGAAAGTTCCATCGGCTTTCACGTGGAACGCATCGCCGCTGTGGACGGCCGCGTTCAGTGCTTCCTCATTGCCGTCGGTCGGCTGCAGGTATGCTGCCAGTTGTGAGAAGTCGAAGTTCGAGCGGCCTGCCATGCGGATCTGCCCGCGGATCGTCGCGCCAGGTTGCGGAGTCAAGCGAATCCCGTCCAGGTTGGCTCCGTTTACGTTAATAGTCTGCCGCGCGATGCGTGGTTGCTGTCCCGCGTCCTCGATGGCCATCAGTGTGTAAGAACCGGGCGCAACATCGCGAAGTTCGAACTTGCCGTCTTTTCCAACGTCCGTCTCGTTAAAAACCAGGCTGCTTTCGGACGAGTGCAACGCCACCACCGTGTGGGCACCTGGCGCGAGGTTTGCCACTGTGCCTTGCAATCGAGCTGTTTGTGTTCGCACTAACGAGAAATCGATTGGCGTTTCTTCGCCAGGGCGCATTTCCACCGTGGACGCTTGCGAGCGGTCCGTCGTATTCGGATAGTAGGTGGCGACGTATGCGAGCTGGAGCTTGGTTTGCGCCGCCGGATCTTTGGAAGGCGTGGCGATCGACTGAAAGTCGAGCACTGGAGTTGCCGATACAAAGTAGCGCCCCGGAGGCAATCCGCTGAGCCGGTACTCGCCGATATCGTTCGTGCGATCGGCGCCAACCAAATCGAGTTGGCTGCCGTGTCCGGCAAGGTTCCGGTGAAGGACCGCGACGTTCACGTTGGGCATGGGGTCGCCATCTTCATCTGTCACGCGGCCGGTAAGCACGGCTGCGGGCTGCATGCGCAACTCGACATCCTTCAGTTGCTGGCCGGGTTCGATCGAGATCGGGACGCCCTCGGTCTGATGATGGTGGTGCGCGTCCACTGCGATGAATCCCGTACGTTCGACGAAGACGACATACCGGCCCGGACGAACACCGCTGATCTTGAAGTGGCCATCCTGCTCGGACGTCGCCGTGTAATTTGCCGGTTCGTCCTGTGCTTCACCGATCATCTCAATGATGGCTTTTTTGAGCGGTTCCCCGCCCGGATCCTTCGAGACCGTGCCTTCGATGGAAGCAGGATTTGCTTCGCCGCCGACTGCAGCTACCGACACGAACACAGCCAGCAGAGCTGCGCACGCGGCATTGAGGCCCAATTTCATACGCCTGGAATTTCCGGGGAGGTCAGTTCAAGAAGTACGTCCGATAAAGCGTGTCGCGCTGCGCAGGCTTGAACCCGGCATCGCGAATGATGCGCCGCAACTCTTCTTCAGTCGTGCAATTCGTAACGCCGGCCGCACGTACAACATTTTCCTCGAGCATGACAGAGCCAACATCGTTCCCGCCAAAACGCAAACCCATCTGGCAGACTTTTAGCCCCTGCGTGACCCAACTCGATTGCACGTTCAGGAAGTTCGACAAGTACAAGCGGGAGATCGCCAACACTTTCAGATACTCGACAGCCGTCGCTTCATCCCATTTGCGTCCGCCCAGGGCAGTATTGGCGGGCTGGAAGCTCCAGGGAATAAACGCAGTAAAACCCCCCGTTTCTTCTTGCAAATCATACAGTTTTTGGAAATGGTTAATGCGGTTCTCGAAGTTCTCGCCAACCCCGAACATCATGGTCGCTGTGGTCCGCATTCCGAGTTGATGTGCGGTCCGATGAACGCTGATCCAGTCTTCCGTCAGGCACTTCAGCCGGGCAATCTTGTAGCGTACTTCGTCGTCAAGAATCTCAGCCCCGCCACCCGGAATGGAATCCAGTCCCGCATCTCTTAGGCGCGAGATCGTATCGCGAAGAGACAGGTTGCTGTACTCGGCAATCGCCAGGATCTCCGAAGCGGAATAACAATGCAGGTGGACCTTGGGAAATCGCTGGCGGATACCGCGCAGCATCTGTTCATGCCACTCAATCTTCAGGTCCGGATGCAAGCCGCCTTGCATCAGCACACCCGTGCCGCCCAGTTCGACCGTCTCCCGGATCTTTTCGTAGATCGTGTCGAAATCGAGGATGTACCCTTCCTTTGCCGCAGGCCCTTTCAGCGGACGGTAAAACGCACAGAACGTACAGTATTCGGTGCAATAGTTCGTGTAGTTGATGTTGCGGTCGATGATGTAGGTGACAACGCCTTCCGGGTGCAGTTTGCGGCGTACGGCATCGGCTTCCATGCCGATCCCGATCAGGTCATCGGACCGGAACATCTCCAAGGCTTGTTGCTTGCTCAGAGCCATAAATAAGGTAGGCAACCCCACTTCAATTTTAGCGGAGCCGGCCTCGATCCACCAACCATGTGCCCTGAAAACCGCAATTTAAGCGGGTTGTCCGACGGGCTTATGGGAAGCGCCCCCGCCTTCACGCCGAACCCGAAGGTAACCGATCAGCGCGGCGATCGCGCCAATCACTGAGAGTCCAACCAGCACAAGGACAGTCGGTTTCGTGTTCTTGTCGAAGAAGCGCAAAAACTGACGGCCGTACACCAATCCAAGCCCCGCCATAATTGAGTAGCGCAAGCCACGACCAAGCGCCAGTGCCCCGAGGAACTTGCCACGCGAATACTGCATGGCTCCAGCGGCGAGCAGGAACGGCACAAAGGGAAACGGAGGCGGCAGCAGGGCAGGCACGGCCACGGCCCAGAAGCCCCAATGCTCGAAACGCCCATAGAACGATTGAGCGCGCCGTTTGCCCAGCTTTCGCTCGATCGCTTCTTTTCCGCCTTTGTACGCGATCCGATAAGTCAGATATCCGCCCAGAAGCGATCCCGCCGTCGCGGCCAAAGCGTAGTACCACCACAAGCCTCGATGATGCACGGTCAACCAGATAGTTAGTACATCCATGCTCCCGGGAACGGGAACGACAGAATTATCGGCGAGCCCGAGCAACACTAAACCGGGGGCGCCCAAATGGCGCAGCCATTGCCAGGTTTTCGAAACGACAACAAGGGCGAGAATCACGTATGTCCGATCATTCGGGCTCGTGAGATACGCATCAGGTATTCACCAGTTTGTCCGCTTCCAGGAACTGCAGCGGGGGAGCGGTTGGCAATACGCCCACTTCCTCGGCGTAGCGATAGAAAAGCTGCAAACCCTCAAGGCAACCCGCATCCAGCCGGTAATGGATGTTCTCGGTGAGATATTGGCGGACATCGTCCTCCGAAATGCCAATCTTAGGAGCCCATTCGCGCGCGATGCGTGTCACGTTTTCGGTTTTCAGGCCGTGCTCACACGAACCCTGAAAGATTGCCGGCAGATCAAGAGCGGTGTTTTCCAGCGCCTGACGGCGAACGGCCCAAAACGCGAACACGAAGGGCTTACCGGTAAAGCGAATCCACTCCTCGGCAAGATCAAACGTGTGGTAGGGAGCCCGCTCCACGCGCAACGCTGTGTCCCCAATCACCAGGCACGCGTCGTGACTTGCAAGCATGGTTTCCACGTTCGGCTCCATGGAATGAAAAGTTCTACCGGAGCCGAGCCAACGCTCAAACAGAACCTTGGTCAACGCCACCGACGTCATGGAAGACGAGTCGAGCGCTACGCTGCGGATCTCGCTCAGCGGGACTTTGCTGACCACCAAGATCGAGCGCACCGGCCGGCGGGCGGCGATTCCTACTCCGGGCAAAATCACAAGATCTGGAATCTGAGCGTAAGCCGCTGCCGGAATGATGCCGATATCGGCGGTCCCTGTCTTTAACGCGGCGGCGCAGGCCGAAGGAACGGTGTAAGAAATGTCGAAGTCTGCGCCGGCGGTCCCATGCTCAAAATCCCACATCAACGGCACAGTATTAAGGTACGAAATGGCGGAAATACGAAGACGACTCATATCTATGTTTGATTCTAACAAAGCGCTGTGCGTCGCTTCCTTGACCCTGTTTCGCCGGGCTATGGATGATCGAAGATGGAGGATTGCCCGTGTCTACAGCGGTTCCGGTAGTTTCAAAAGTGAGCGAGCACACCTTGCAATGGCTTGCCTTGGGACTGACGCCTGGTCTCGGTGCCACGCGGGTGCGGCGCCTGGTGGAACACTTTGGAAACGTCGCCGCGGTGTTCCGAGCCTCACTAACGGAATTGGAAGCGACTGGCATGCACGCAGTCTCCGCGCAATCGCTGGCGACGGGCAAGTCGCTGGAGCAGGCGCAGGAAGAATGGCTGCGCGTGTCTGGCGCGGGAGCACAAGTCCTCACGCTCGACGATGACGCCTATCCATCGCATCTGAAACAAATCTACGACCCGCCCACCGTGCTTTACGTGCGTGGCAAGGTCGAAGTTCTTTCGCAATTCGGGATCGCGATGGTTGGCACCCGACATCCTACGCCCTACGGTTCTGGCATGGCTGAGAGGCTCGCGGCCGACCTCGCGGCCCGCGGGCTCGTGATCCTCAGCGGCATGGCTCGCGGTGTGGATACCGCCTCTCATCGCGGTGCACTCGCAGCCAAGGGGCAAACAGTGGCTGTCTTCGGCACCGGTGTGGACGTGCCCTATCCGAAGGAAAATACTCGACTGTCCGATCAGATTCTCGCCAGTGGGGGCGCGTTGGTCTCGGAATTTCCGATGACCACGTTTCCGGCGCCGCAGAACTTTCCCATTCGCAACCGCATCATCAGCGGCATGTCGATTGGGGTGCTCGTGGTCGAAGCCGCCGAATACTCCGGCACGCGCATCACTGCGCGCTGCGCGCTCGAGCAGAATCGAGACGTGTTCGCAGTTCCGGGCAACGTCACGAACAAGAATTCCTGGGGGCCGAATACTCTCATCAAGCAAGGCGCCAAGCTGGTTGCGACCTGGGAGGACGTTTGGGAAGAACTCCCTGAGAATGTGCGGCTTGCACTCGCTCCCCAGGGGGTGGATGCATCGAAAGGCCCGCAGACTGCATCTCTATTCGCGGAAGACACCAAGCTGTCGCCCCACGAAGGCAAGATCTTCGCCCTGCTCAAAGCCGACGAAGCTTTGCACATCGACGAGATCGTCGAACGGCTGGAGCCCGAAATGTCCTCCTCGGAAATCTTCGTCGCCCTGTTCGAGCTTGAACTAGCCGGCAAGGTCAAACAGTTGCCGGGGAAGAATTTTGTGAAGAGCTTCTAGCTACTAGCCTGTAGCTGCTAGCAAGCCAGTGCTTTGCTGCTCAGGCAAATAGGGTGCGACGGTTGAAGGATTTCAAGGATCTGCACGTTTGGATGAAAGCTCATGAGATAGCGCTCGAGGTTTATCGGGTGACCAAAACATTTCCGTTGGACGAGAGATTTGGGCTTGCAAGTCAGATCCGGCGCTTCGCAGCATCAATTGGAGCGAATATCGCGGAAGGTTGCGGCCGACGATCAGACGGGGAGCTTACCCGCTTTCTGCAGATCGCGCGAGGGTCAGCCAGCGAACTCGAGTATCACTTGTTGCTGTCACGGGATTTGCAAATACTCGGGCCGGACGCTTACGAGGCACTGCAGAGCCAACTCGTCGAAGTTCAGCGTATGTTGACATCGTTGGTGCAGCGCGTGCAGCCGATTGAACGTCAGCCGAGCACGCGTGTTGCCAGGAGCTAGAAGCTAGCAGCTAGTAGCCCGGGCAGTCGCACAACTTGTTGCATCCTTGACATTCGTGCTAGCTTCAATTTTCACCGAAACACAAACGAGGGTACATTGCCAAAAGGTTTAGTCATTGTCGAATCGCCCGCTAAGGCGAAAACGATCCAGAAGTATCTCGGCAAGGGATTCACGGTCGAAGCTTCACTCGGCCACGTGAAAGACCTGCCGAAGAGCACGCTGGGCGTCGATATCGACAACGAATTCGAAACGGAATACATCGTCATTCCGGGGAAAGAAAAGGTTCTTACCAAGCTGAAGAAGCTGGCCGAGTCGGCCGACTCTATTTACCTAGCGCCTGACCCGGACCGCGAAGGCGAAGCCATCGCCGCGCATTTGGCCGAAGAACTCAGCACCAACGGCAGCAAAAAAAAGAAAAAGAAGAAGACCGAGGACGACGACGGACGCATTCAACGCGTAACTTTCAACGAGATTACCCAGCGCGCGGTGCGCGAAGCCTTCGAGCATCCTCGGAAAATCGATCGGCACCTGGTTGACGCGCAACAGGCACGCCGGGTGCTCGATCGCCTCGTCGGCTATCAGGTTTCCCCGCTGCTCTGGGATAAGGTTCGGCGAGGCCTATCCGCCGGACGTGTGCAAACGGTCGCTCTCCGCCTGATCGTCGAACGCGAGCGCGAAATCAAGGCCTTCGAGAAGAAGGAATACTGGACCATCGACGCCCATCTCGCGGCCAACAAGCCGCCGGCGTTCGATGCACGCTTGTTCGGCAAAGGCGAAGAGAAGATCGAAGTCCCCAACGGTGAGGAAGCCGAAAAGATCCGCGCCTTCCTCGAAAAGGCCGATTGGCTGGTGCGTTCGGTCGAAAAGAAAGAACGCCGCCGCAACGCCGCTCCACCATTCACCACCAGCAAGCTGCAACAGGACTCGGCGCGCAAGCTTCGTTTCAGTGTCAAGCGCACCATGATGATCGCGCAGCGCCTGTACGAAGGCGTGGAATTAGGCGAAGAGGGGTTGGTCGGTCTCATTACTTATATGCGTACCGATTCGACCCGCGTCTCGAACGAAGCCCTGACTGAAGTGCGCGAGATGATCCAGAAAGATTACGGGCCGAACTATCTGCCGGAACAGCCCAACACCTTCAAGTCGAAGAAAGGCGCGCAGGAAGCGCACGAAGCCATTCGCCCGACCTCGGCGGTTCGCGACCCCGAATCCATAAAGCAGTATCTGAAAGAAGATGAGTTCAAGGTATACAAGCTGATTTGGCAGCGCTTCATCGCGTCCCAGATCACGCCCGCTGTCTTCGATCAGACCACGGTGGACATCGACGCCAAGCAGGGCAATGAAAGCTACTGGTTCCGGGTCACCGGATCGATACTGAAATTTGACGGCTTCCTCAAAGTCTACGAAGAGTCCAAGGAAGGCAAGGACGACGAGGACGAGGAACTGAAGCACAAGTTGCCGCCGCTCGAAGCGGGGCAGAAGCTCACGCTGAAGAGCCTGAATCCGGAGCAGCATTTCACCGAGCCGCCGCCCCGGTACAACGAAGCATCGCTGGTAAAGGAACTGGAAGAACGCGGCATCGGACGCCCATCCACCTACGCAACCATCCTGAGCACCATCCAGGAGCGGCAGTACGTCACGAAGATCGGCGGAAAGTTCTCGCCCACCGAAATTGGCCTGGTCGTTACCGATCTTCTGATCGAAAACTTCCGCGACATTTTCGACGTGGCCTACACCGCACGCCTCGAAGAGGAACTCGATGAGGTCGAGGACGGCAAGGAGAAGTGGACGGACGCGCTGGCCGAGTTCTACAAGAAGTTCCAGAAGGATCTCCGATACGCCGAGAAGCACATGGAGAACATCAAGCGTATGGAGAAGCCCACCGACGAGAAGTGCGAGCAGTGTGGCTCGCCGCTGGTCATCAAGTGGGGCAAGCACGGGTCCTTTTACGCCTGCAGCTCCTACGACAAGGAAGATCCAAACAGCTGCAAGTTCACCAAAGAGAATCCCATCAACCTGCCCGACCTCGACTCGGCCGACATGCAGGAAACGGCCCAGGAAGAGTACTGCGAGAACTGCGGGCGCGTGATGGTGCTCAAGCGCGGCCGATTCGGACAGTTCATGGCCTGCACCGGCTATCCGGACTGCAAGACCACGCGGCGTCTCGATCAAGGCAAGCGTGTGCCCGACATTCCGCTGGACGAGCCCTGCCCGAATTGCGGGCGCAATCTTATGATCCGCCACGGGCGCTACGGCGAGTTCACCGCCTGCAGTGGCTACCCGGAGTGCAAGTACGTCAAGCAGAACTTCATCGGGGTGAAGTGCCCCGAGTGCAAGGACGGCGAACTGGTTGAGAAGCGCGCGCGCAAGGGCAACACGTTTTATGGCTGCTCGAATTATCCGAAGTGCAAGTTCACTTCAGCCAACAAGCCAATTGCCGAGAAGTGTCCGAGTTGCGGAAACGAATATCTGGTCGAGAAGAACCTCAAAGACGGCCCAGTGATCGCGTGCCCGAACAAGGAATGCGATTTCGAGCGCCAGCCCGCAGCCCCGCCCGTCGCCTGATAATCTTTTCGAGTCTCGAACGAACCTCTCCTCATCCTTTGGAGAGGTTCGTTTCCTAATCCACACACATAACAAGTCAGACACTCTTTCATGGAGGCAAGACCCAATGTCCGGTGCTGCTACGCACGCTGATGCTGATTTGATCCTGAAACTTTACGAAGCTCGCCGCGAAGCCGAAATACGCAAGGCTCGCAATTGGTGGCTGCAGACCTTCTGGCCGCAGAGCGCGGACGACATCCTTGCCGTCATGCGCGCCGGCGGTACTCTTGAAAATAACTGGTTCCGCCAGGTCCTGGGTTATTGGGGGCTTGCGATTTCCTTTGTACAGCACGGTGTACTCAATCAGGGTCTGTTTCTAGAGCAGAGTTTCTGCGGCGAGCTGTTTTTTATCTACGCCAAAATTGCGCCGTATGTGAAAGAGCTGCGCGAGAAGACACAAAATCCAAACTTTCTGGTGAGTGCGGAAGCCCTGATTCTGAGCGAAGCCGCAAAACCCAGGCTCGAGGCCGTGATGAAGAACGTCGAAAACATGCGCAAGGCGCGCTTGCAAGCCCAAGCCAATTAGCTTCGATTGTGAGTGGGCGGCGGGCGTGAGCCTGCCGCTCACGTTTAGCTCTCCTCTAGCCAGCGTCTGCGAACTTCGTCCTCCACTGAAAACCGACGATTGCGATTCCGGCTGAAGCGGAGGTCAAGTTCATAGGCTTCCTGCTCGAGTGGGACCTGGTCGTACCCACCACCACTCACGAATCCTCGCACGTAATTTCGCGCAAAAGCTCGCAGCCCCAGTACGCGATACTGCACCACGTGCACCAGTTCGTGGAACAGAGTGCGCAGATCCGGAGGCTCCGGGTAAGCGATGAGATCCACGAACGTGATCGCTCCAATCGCGCTCATCTCGGGGAACTCGCCCAATCCCATGCGTCGCACTATCGGGTAAAAGAATGGCGCGGGCACCACTGCCTCGACCACGCGCGTTGCCTGCAGAATATCGTTGGAGAAAAATCCCGCAAGTCGTACCGCAGTCTCTAATGGAATCGGCTGGGCACGCGGATAGAGGCGAGACCGATGGTGCGCGATATAGCGTTCCGTGAGGAGAGAAAACGCCGGCAGCAATGGACGCGCCAAACGCAGCGAGACGCCAGCCATTTAGGAAATGTATTCGCGGATATACTCATCCTTACTGTCCGCGAGTTCGTGCAGGTCGCCGTCGAAAAGTACTTTGCCGTCGCGCAAGAGCAGGAAACTCATCGGAACTTCCGTGCGGGTTCCAGGCGGCAAGGCACGCATCTGGTTCGACTTCAGATCGAACGAATGTGTTGCCATCGTGAACGCGTCCTGCAGGCGATGAGTGACCAGCAGGGAACTGGTCTTAGAGACGTCGCGCTGCTTCATGATCAATTCGATGATTGTGTTCGAAGTAACCGGATCCAGACCGCCAGTCGGGGAGTCATACAGCAACGTCTGCGGTTCAGTGATGATCGCGCGTGCTATCGCGACCCGCCGGCGCATGCCGCCGGAAAGCTCGGCAGGAAACATGTCCAGAGTGTGCTCGAGTTCCACAAACCGGAGCACCTCGCGCACCCGATGCTCGATCTCTTCGTCAGAATTGCTTTCCTCTTCCATCAACCGGTATGCAACGTTCTCCCGCACCGTCAAGGAATCGAAGAGCGCGCTTTCCTGGAACACGATTCCCACGTTGCGCCGAAGCTCGAACAGGTCCTCTTCCGGCATGAGCGTTACATCCTGACCGAGTGTGTAGATGTGGCCGCCATCCGGCTTGATTAAACCAAGGGCCAATTTCAAGATTGTGCTCTTGCCGGAACCGGCAACGCCGAAGATCGCCTTGGTCTCGCCCTTGGGCAACCGGAAAGAAATTCCTTTCAGCACGACATTTTCTTCGAATGCGATCCGCACATCATCAAACACGATGACGTCATGGATCGGCTCTGGAGCCTCAATCTTGCGCGTTTCGATGGGTAAGGTTGGCGTCGACATCGGGGAAGTCGTGTTCAGGATCCAAGCAAAACCATCAGCAGGCGAGTCACAAATACATCCACGACGATAATCAGAATCATCGCCGCGACTACCGCTTCCGTAGTGGCGCGTCCAACGCCCTGCGTTCCGCCCTTGGTGGAGAGACCGTAAAAGCAACCGATGGTTGCGATGATGAAGCCGAACACCACCGGCTTGAACAGCCCCATGAATACGTCGGAGAACACCAGCGTCTGCCAGGCATTGCTCCAGTATTCATGCGAGTTCAGTCCCAGTAGCAGGTTGGCGACAAAATTTCCGCCGATCAATCCAAGCAGGTCGCCCAGAATTGTCAGGAAAAACAGCATCACCACGGTAGCGACCACGCGCGGCGTGACCAGCTTCTTGAGTGGATCGGTGCCCAGCGCTCGCATCGCGTCGATCTGCTCAGTCACGATCATCGAGCCCAATTCGCTAGCCATGCCCGAGGCGTTGCGGCCGGCTACGACCAGGCCCGCCA
>AR_comb_assmDRAFT_10463365_pt1 | contig 17261 bp, 7 predicted proteins | sample ArasoioldDNA_FD_10543 | JGI IMG/M metagenome (IMG submission 10543) | reverse complement strand
CCCTGGTTTGTTGTGCGATCCAGGTAGTTAAAAGTTTCATTTTCCGTGAAGTCAACTCCCCATATGGTTTTTACTTGCAGCCCTTTCACCCATGGAACATTAAATTCAAGAAACGCACTTCCCACACCTTTGAGCTGATCACCATTGCTATAATTTTCGAGAAGTTCGCGCAGAGGATTTGGTTGACCTTGCAAATAATCATCCTGGTAATTTCCATCTGCATCATATAAACTCAAGTAAGGATTGAACCATCTGATTGCGTTCAGTGGTGAACCCACATAAGTATCATTTTCCCGGGTTCCAATTATTCTTGAGTAACCCAGAGACGCATTCATGCCTACGCGGAATTGACCAAACGTATGATCCATATTTGCTCGCCCAGTGTATCTCTTCAAACCTGTAGTTATCACGATTCCTTCCTGGTCAAAAATGGAACCTGAAAGGAAAAACCTGGTTTTGTCGTTACCACCCGAAACACTCAATTGATGTTGTTGTGTCTTGCCTTTATGAAACAACACATCCTCGATGTTGTAATTTAATTTGCTGAGGCTATCAACTTCGGCAGGTGTCCATCCAAAATAGTTGGGACCATAGTCTGGCCTGTCATAAAATTCATATTGCAACTTTTCGGCTGAATTCATCAACGCCAACTTATTTTCGGGCAATTGTGACCATCCATATTGGAAATCATAATTAACGCGCGTTTGTCCTGAAAGTCCCCGCTTCGTAGTAATCACAATTACTCCGTTCGCACCTCTTGATCCATATATGGAAGTTGCAGATGCATCTTTCAAAACGTTATATGATTCTACATCGCCGGGATTGATGCTGGCAAAATCAGCCGCGTTCACCTGTACTCCATCAATAATATAAAGTGGTGCATTGGTGCCGTTGATAGATCCCTTGCCACGAATAGTCACTTCAGATGCGGCCCCTGGCTGGCCGGTTTGAGATTGTGAGAGCAGGCCAGCAACCTTTCCCTGCAATGCTTTGTCAAAAGATCCAACGGGTTGCAGTTTGATTTCGTCGCCAGAAATTTTGGAAATTGAACCAGCTACTTGTCGCTTGTTTTGCATGGTGTAACCGGTAACAATAACCTCCTGCAAATTCTTTTGCGCAACCTTTAAGGTTACATTTACCATTTCTGAGGTACCCACAGTTACCTCTTCATCGGTAAATCCAACGTTTGTGAAGATTAAAACCCCACCTTCAGGCACTGAAATGCGAAATAATCCAGCTGCATCGGTTGTTGTTCCACCCTTACTCCCTTTTACATTTACGCTTACACCGGTCAATGGACTACCGTCGCGTGCGTCAGTAACTTTTCCTGTTACTATTTTTGATTGAGCGAAAGAGAGAAAGTAAAGAAGCAGAAAACTGCTTAAGAGCAGTAGAGATTTTCTCATAGTCTTACGTTATGGTGAAGATTTCGTGTTATCAACTGTCTTAATTCGACAGACTTACATTACAGACAATAAAAATCATGGGATTGAGTCACATGATTATTCGTTTCTTACTAAAGCAGGAAAACTGCCGACTCAACACGAATTTTTCTTTTCTTAAATAGAAACAATGCTTCCCGAAAGGGAAGCATTGTTAAAAGAGATATGTGTTCTCTTTACTACTTAATAGCCGGTATTCTGAACAATTGAAGGGTTGCTAAATAATTCTGATTGTGGAATGGGCCATATGTAGGCGTTTGCCGTTGAAGCCACTACTGGCGCCGAACCTTTGGCCGGGAAAGTTGACAGCGTACGCATAATATCGAGATTACGCAAACCCTCACCCATCAATTCGATTCTCCTTTCAATTGCTATCTGGTTTATCAGGTCATTCGGAGTTGCAAATTGTGCAATGGTAAATACCGTAGTAGGATCAGACCTTCCACGCACTGCATTTAGTAAATCAACAGCCTGCGCATCTACAGTGTTGGTTTGACGAACTCTTGCTTCAGCAAGATTCAACAACACCTCTGCATACCTGATTACTGGAACATAATCTGTGTGAGGATTGGCCGAAAATTTTCTCCAAACTGTACTCGTTCCGGAAGTTCCTATAAAACCGCGCCTTGCATCAGTACTCTTCCAACCCGTATTGGCAATGATTCCAGCTGGATTCAAAGTATAATCCAGTGCACCAACGGGACCGGGCATATAGTAATTAGCGAGTCCATTCTGCGTACCTGGCAAATCAAGAGTGGTAAAGGGCATTGACAAAATTGATTCGGTAGTAGTATACGGAGGAGCAAAAACGGTAGCAACGTTTGCCTGCAATCTGTGTTGAACTCCTGTTGCCGCTATATACGGCGGAGTTGCAGGTACAATTTTATTGGCCTCCGTAATTACATCGTTCCATCTTCCCATTGCCAGCAACACCCGTGTTTTAAGCGCAATCGCCGCGTTGCGATGTGCATGTGTGGTGTTAAGATCAGAAGATGCATATGTAAGCGGAAGATTTGTTTCGGCAAAATTCAAGTCTTCAATAATCTTCGCATATACCTCAGCAACTGTTGAACGAGCAAGATCATTACTGCCCGTACTATACACCGCCTTCACGCGCAAAGGAACACCGAGTTTGCTGCCATTGCCGTCAGCAAACGGTCTTGCATACAAAGTCAACAAAGAAAAATGCCCCAGTGCGCGAACAAAACTTGCTTCTCCCTTGTATTGATTTTTCAATGCATCGGAAATTGGGGCTTCTCCCACTCTTTCCAAAACAATGTTTGCAAGATTGATTGCTCCATATATATCTCTCCATACATATTGAACTTCATTTGTTGCGGGGGTTGCACTGAAGTTCCAGGTTTGCAAACCCGTTACGCCATTGGCTGTACGGTTCAAAAAATCTTCGCCGCGTACATCGCCATACACCACGTACCTGCTTCCGTAATAGAAAGAAGATTTCGTAAACACATACATACCGTTCACTTGTTGTGCCGCGCGATCGGCCGTTGCGAATGCATCGGCATCGGGCAGGTCTGTCTGAGGCGACGGATTCAATTTGCTCTTGTTGCAAGAGAGCGCCACTGCCCCGATGAAAAGAAGAAATAAGAATTTATTTTTCATACAATTTCTTTAGTGTTGTTGATGGTGATCTTTATAGTCCAAGTGAAACTCCAAACGTTATCGTTCTTGATTGGGGAACAGAGTTCCTGTCTACACCTGGAGCAGAATTATTATTTCCATTAGAAGAAACTTCGGGATCAAATCCTGAATATTTCGTAATCACAAACGCGTTTTGCACTGAAGCATAAATTCTCAGGCTGGAAATTTTTCCTTTCTGCAAAATATTTGCAGGAAGAGAATATCCAATAGATAGGTTTCTTGCTTTAAGGAAATCACCCTTCTCCACATTCTCAGAAATTACGATACCTGATCCGTTTGAGAGATTATCACCGAAAACTGGTTTTGGAATATTGGTGATGTCACCAACTTTTGTCCAGCGCGTGAGTGCTTCAACTGAATTGTTCCAGTTTCTATTGTCACGCAGTCCTGCTTTAGTTCCATTATACACATAATTACCACCGGAGAAGAATAAAAGAATATTCAAGTCGAAATTCTTATATCGGAAAGTGTTATCCCAACCTCCTGTCCATTTTGGCAAGGCTGGTCCTATCACAACTCCATCAGAAGCCTGGTCGGGAGCACGGGGAGCGATTGTGCCATCGAGATAGGTCCAACGAGAAGCAACCGGTGAAGAAAGATCAAACTGAACTTTGGTGCCATCCTTGTAAAGAAATACTCTTCTTCCTGTTTGAGGATTCACACCATCAGTACGAACAGCATAGAAACTACCTATCGATTCACCAACGCGCACAATGCTTGGTCTTTCAAGACCTGAAGTAGCGATAAATATATCAGCATTCCCTGTAGCCAATTCTTTCACTTCATTTTTCAGCGTAGCAATATTGAAGCTACTGTTCCAACTAAAGTCTCTCTTGGAAACCAACCTTGCATTCAACGTAAGTTCAACACCAGTGTTTACCATTCTACCAATATTCACCGGTACTGTTCCGCCAGCAAGTGTAACTGCGCTGGTGGGCAGCGTATTTGTATAAGCAACACCGGTAGAGGGAGATTGCGGGTCGTTTAAAATCAGGCCGTCGATGTTATTATTATAGTAAGCAAACTCTGCGGTGAGGCGATTGTTAAATAATCCAACTTCAAAACCAACATCGGTTTTCTTACTGGTTTCCCAGGTAAGATCTGTATTACCGGCTTGCGAGTAAAAGAGTGCAGCCTGTGGTCCATATAGCGCACTGCTATAAAGATAATAGGAAGCAAAATCAGTAATTCCATTGATGTTACCCACTTGTCCATAACTGCCCCTAACCTTGAGACTACTGAGCACATCAGAGATTCCCGAATTGCGGAAGAAGTTCTCTTCCGAAACTGCCCATCCTGCTGATACGCCTCCAAAGTTTCCATACTTTTTGCCAGGCGCGAATGCTGAATAACCATCCCTGCGTGCATTCAATGACACGAAATATTTTTTCTTATAATCGTAGTTGGCTCTTCCGAAGAATGACACCAGGTAATTTTCACCGAGGAAACTGGAATTGGGAAATGGAGTAAAGGAAGGAACAATCAAAACATATCCACCCTGGTATTCGTCGAAATAGGAATCACCCACCTGCCTTCTTTGCGCACCCCATCCTTCATCAAACGTGAACTGTTGTTCATTACCTAACAACAAGTTTAAGCTATGATCTTGTCCAAAGCGATGATCGAACGTGATCAGGTTTTGCCAGTTCTGCCTTTTGAATCTTTGATTGAGATTTGCAGCGCTTCCGGCTTGAGCAACGCCATCGCCATGGATGGCATTTTGAAATTCTTTGCTGAGCGTACTGAGATAATCAATTCCAAATACAGTTCTGAAATTTAATCCTTGCATCAGTTTTATATCAGCGTATACATTGGCGAGTACTCGGTCTGTTTCTGCGGAAAATTTATTCAGATCAAGTATCATCACCGGATTGGTGAAGTTCAATGCAGAAATGTTTGCACCTTGTCCGATTGTGTTGGCGGCAATATTGATATTGTAGCTTCCATCAGGATTGAATGGTGAAACGTTTGGAGCTAATACCAATGGCAATCGTCCGAGTCCAGAGGTATTGAATGCTTGTCCTGGCAATGAGCCCGAGTTAGGGGCGAAGGTGTTTGAATTGCTATATGTAAAATTTCCACCAAGCGTGAACCAGTTGTTGACTTTATGATCAAGATTCAATCTTGTAGATAACCTATTGAAGGTATTTTTTTTCAGCATGCCTTCCTGGTCAGTATATCCGAATGAGAAATAATAGCTCGTTTTATCATTGGCGCCGGAAACGCTTACCGTATGGCTCTGTGATTTCCCCGTTTGATAAATGTAATCGTACCAATCAGTGTCGATCACTTTTCCATCAGGACCTGTTTGTGTGTAAAATCCTCTTGTAGTTCCATTGGCCGGTGTTCCTGCGTTGGCCAGCGCTTCGTTCTTCAGCATTGTAAATTGTTCCGCATTCAACACATCCAACAAATTCATGGCTTTAGTGGCACCTATCCAACCATCATAGGTCACTTTTGCTTTTCCTTGCTTTCCTCTTTTTGTTGTGATGATCAGTACTCCTGCCGATGCTCTCGAACCATAAATTGCACTCGCTGCCGCATCCTTGAGAATTTCGAAACTTTCAATATCAGCAGGATTAATATCCGCCAGAATGTTGTTTGGAGCTGTGACTCCGGTACTGGTGGGATTTGATGCGGTACCAACATTACCCACGAAGGTGGGCACGCCATCAATTACAACAAGGGGAAATGAACTGAGATTGATTGAGCTGATACCTCTCACCCGGATTACCGGCGGATTATTCAGCACACCATTGGGTATACTCACACTTACGCCCGCTGCTCTTCCCGAAAGTGCCTGGTCGAAACTCTGCACCGGAGTATTACGTACCGCATCACCTGCGATTTTAGATACGTTACCAGTCACATCACGTTTTCGTTGGGTACCATATCCCACCACCACTACTTCCTGCATTTTTCGTTCATCGGAAGTGAGGACTACGTCAATGGTATTGTCATTCCTGATAGCCACTTCTTCACTCCCAAAACCAACATAAGAAAGAACGAGGGTTTTAGCATTGGAGGGAACAGAAATGGAGAAATTTCCGTAGGAATCAGTCTGAGAACTTACTGTACTGCCCTTAACCGTGACCGTTACGCCGGCAAGGGGAGAGCCATCAATTGAATTGGTTACTTTACCCGTGAGGGTTCGGCTCTGGGAAAATACGTTTAGTGCTACGCAAAGCAGTAGCAATAGGAAAGAGCTTGCCTTTCTCATACAGAGTAATTTTGTTTTTTTCAGTTGTGCGACTTAAACACTATCGCAGTTGTAAATGACAATACAACTTCCGAAACTGACGCAACCTCAACAGTGGATAATAACTAAAGCGGGAAGATTTAAGACTAGACTTGAGTTTTGGATTACCGAAAATGAAGGGTAACGGTGATGGGTGAGTGGAGAGTGGTGAGGGGTGAGTGGTGAATAGTGAGTGGAAGTTAGTGGGTGGTAAACCGAAGGTGTAATATATAAATAAAGAAAGCCTCCATTTTACAGGAGGCTTTCATATTATGGAAAAGGATCTTCAATTGCGGGCCGTCGGTTTTAAGATTTGGCGGCCGGGGTTAGGAAATGAACCATCTGACTAGTATCCCGGATTCTGCGAAATGTTGGGGTTCGCATCCATTTCCTGCTGAGGAATGGGTTGCAATCGCCTGAAGTTTGTTACTGGCAAAGTGAGTGGTGTAATTCCAACATAGTTATTGTTGATGTTCACTCTAACAACATCCCTGTTCAACCGTAATAGATCCGGATAACGCATCCCCTCGAATGCCAGTTCTTTTCTTCGTTCCAGTAAAATATCCTCCAGTAGTTGAGCGCCAGTTGAGGAATATCCTGCAAAGGAAGGATCACGCTGCTTGGCCACCATGTTCAAATATAATTTGGCATTGGTTTCGTCATTTGTACGATAATAAGCTTCTGCCAGCGTAAGCAGTACTTCAGCATATCTAATTACTTTCGTATCGTCTTTCTCACTTGAATTGGTTGTGTTTGGGAACTTATTCACGATTCTAACATTCTGGTTAGCGCGGACACCAGTTATAAAAAGATTAATTCGCGCATCGGTTGCCGAAAATTTATTGTACAGATCATCAGAAGAAATGGCATCGCCATAACCTGCCTGGTCATAAAAGTATGCAAGAGCATTACTTCCATTATTATTTACCACATCGGCCGAAACTTCAAATATCGTTTCCACCTTTGTACTGTTGGGAACAGGATTCTTCCAATAGTTAACAAGATTTGCCGCTGATGCCAATGTATATCCGCCATTGTTCACCACATCAAGAGCATAGGTTTTCGCATTGGCATAGTCACCCATAAATAAAGCAACCCTTGCCTGGAGCGCACGCGCCACGTACTTGGTCACGTACGAGGAATTCTTATTGGCGTTCAGTAAACCGTATGCATCGTTGAGGTCCTTCGTTATCTGCGTGTACACTTCAGAAACTTTGCTTCTCGCCGGTCTGAGGAAGGCATCATAGGTTAATACTAATGGAACACCTTCTGCATTAGGATCCACGGTATATGGTTTCGCGTAGTACACCACAAGGTTCCAGTACATCAATGCGCGTAACGTAAGCGCTTCTCCTTTCAATTGATTCACATTGGGAGAAGTGGTAAGTGTTGCGTTAATCACATTATTGGCCCTGAGTATAGCTGCATAAGCAGCGATCCATGTAGCGGTTGCCTCCGCATTCGCCGTAGTGTAAGTGTAATTGTATTGCGCGAGATACCTGTTTGAATTTGTAGTTGAAATGAAAACATTATCTGCTAGTAAATCTCCAAATAGTGGCAGTTGCCTACCATAGAGATTGGTATTACGCAGTTGGGAATAAATACCGTTCACAGCAGCTTGCATTCCTCCCTCATCAGTTATGGCCACATCAGTGGGAACCTGGTCATATGGATTCAGGTTCAGAAACTCCTTCTTGCAGGAAGCAAATAGCATCACTGCACTTAAAATGGAGAAGGAAATTATTTTATTGAGTTTCATAATTTATTTTTTGAATAAATAGTGTTATGATTTGATTAGAAACCTAGGGACACCCCAAATGATATAATTCTTGGGAGCATGATTTGTAAATCATTTTGTCCATTAATAGGTTGTTCCGGATCAAATGTGACATTCTTGTCAAATGCCTTGGTCCAAAGATTTGTGCCTCTTACATAAATTCTTGCCGATTCAATCTTTGCTCCATCCAACACCCTCTTTGGCAAATTGTAATTAAGTGTAAGGTCTCTTAACCTGATCATATCTCCTTTGTAATACCATCTTGAAGATTCCGCATTGGAGTTGGTTGCGCCACCATACACATACTTGGGTATATTGGTCACGTCGCCAGGCTTTTGCCATCTTCCCAACTGCTTCTTGATTTTATTTAGCTGCGGGTTGAATCCATCACTCCATGATATAAAGCCCCACTGATCATATACAGTGTTGCCGTACTGATAAGTGAACTGTGCGCTCAATGAAAGATTCTTGTAAGTAAATGTGTTGCTGAAACCTCCAAACCCTTTTGGTGAAGCACTTCCTATGATTGCACGTTTTGCAGTGGCCACAACATTTGTGGTGCCTTTCATGGTACTATCAAGATACCAGAGTGGACTTCCTGTAGAAGGATCTACACCAGCCCACAGCCTAGTATAAATCGATTGGAAATCCTCGCCAACTCTACGTACGTTAGGCAGTGCAAGAATATCTGCATTATTGCGAAGCGATGTAATCCTGTTTCTATTATAAGCCCAGTTAAATGAAATATCCCAACTAAAGGACTTTGATTTTACTGGAGTAACATTAAGCTGAACTTCTACTCCCTTATTTTCCATTGAACCAACGTTTGCCTGCACATTCTGAAATCCTGAGGTGGGTGAAAGCGGATCGGCTAGAATGAGATCGGTGGTTTTTCTCTGATAAAAATCAAGCACCATCGCAGCTCTTCCGTTCCAAACGGTAACATCCAGACCTACATCGAAAGGTTTGTTGACTTCCCATGTTAGATTGGGATTGTCCACTACCTGAGGATTGCTTCCCGGTAGTTGATTATAGTTTGCTCCAAACGCGTAGCTTCCCTTCCAGGTGTAATTTCCAATATCAGCATTTCCGTTTGTTCCATATGAAGCGCGAAGCTTTAAGGCATTTATGAATCGTACGTCGCGGAAGAATGCCTCCTGGTCAATGTTCCATGCCGCGCCTACCGACCAGAATGTTCCATATTTATTGTTTGATCCAAACCTTGAAGATCCATCTCTTCTTAAGCTACCTGAAAGCGTATACCTCGACTGATAACTCAGCGATAGATTTGACAAGATAGATGTAAATGAATAATCAGCGCGAGCTCCATTAGCTGCCGTTGGTGAACCAGGTGCCGGCAAACTAATCAATGGCGTGGCCGGTAAACCATCGCCTCTTGCTGTTATCTGGTATGTTTTTGATTTCTGAGCTTCATATCCAACTGTCAAATCAAGGCCAAGGTCTTTTGATGATAAGAACTCATGACGGTAGTTCAAAAGATTACTCCAAAGCCAGTTGGATACGCGAGTATCGTAATTGTAGGTACGGCCTCCCACGGTACGCGCATCTCCAAAGAAAGGATTGTAGTATTGTTCTTCTTCAATATTGAAATGATCAACTGCAAATTTTGTAGTAAACTTCAAATCTTTAAAAAACTGGTATTCCGCAAAAGCATTGGCAAGGAGTTTTACAATATTTCCTTCTGTTTTGTCATACTGAGCTATTGCCAGTGGGTTATAAACCTGGTTGAATGTTGTCAGGTTCCAATTAACCGTTCCATCAGGATTGTAAGCAGGTTGCGAAGGGCGAAGGAAATAGGCAGAAAGCACTGCATTTCTAAAGCTTCCAGATTGTGCCTGTGAGTGTTCTTTGCTGTAAGAACCTGTTGAATTCAGGCCTATCGTGAGTCGATCAGTTGCTTTATGTCTTATATTAAAGCTCCCTGAATACCTGCGAAAATCAGAGGCAATAGTCACGGCCTGCTGATCATAAAATCCAACCGAAGTATAAAATGTGGTTTTGGCATCACCGCCTGAGACAGAAACCGTAACATTTTCGGTTGTGCCTTGCCGTGTAACATTGTCTATCCAATCCTCGTTGGCAGTGTTGTTATAACCAAGACTGTTTAATGTATTGTCAATCGTGGTTTGATTGGCTCCTGAATTCACAAGTCCTTCTTTAGTGAGGTTAAAATATTCGTCACGCGTTAGAGGCTTCGACTGGTCATTCAAAAAAGCAAGGTTACTCAATCCAAATTCGCCGTCAAATCTGATTTTACTTTTTCCAATCTTACCTTTTTTGGTATTGATCAGTATTACACCGTTTGCTGCGCGCGAACCATAGATGGAAGTAGCCGCTGCGTCTTTCAGCACGGTTACGCTCTCAATATCATTCGCGTTAATCCCGGCAAGTGTACTTGAAGTATTGTTCACTCTGGAGAAATCGCCTGTATTGATGGGAACACCATCTACCACATAGAGTGGTGCTGCTCCAGCCGTTATTGAGCCGATTCCTCTAATTCTCACTTGCTGTATCCCTCCTGGCTGACCTGTTGGAGAAACAGATTGCAAACCCGCCACTTTTCCCTGCAACATCTGATCAACAGAGGAGAATGGTTTATTCTCCAGGTCCGCAGCATTTACGGTGGACACGGCGCCGGTTACTTTTCTTTTTGTTTGCTGACCATAGGCAACTACGATTACCTCGTCAAGATTTTTGGCATCAGTTTGTTCAAGCCCGATGTTGAGTGTGTTGCCGGTTCCAATGGACATTTCGTGTTTTGCGTAGCCGACCGAAGAAAATATTAGTGTCTTTGCAGTAACAGGAACTGAGATGGTGTAATCACCATCCTCATTGGTTTGTGCTGCCTGTTCACCCCCTTTCACAGAAACCGTGACACCGGGCAAGCCAACTCCAGTTTGTTTATTACTGACCTTACCTGTAATTGTTCTGGTTTGTGCAGCCAGAAACATCGTGGACAGGCATAACCACGAGAATAGTAACAGCCTTCTCATAGCAGGAAAAATTTTGGTAATGAATTTTTATTAGACCTGTAAAATTCCTGCTGTGCTGTATGTGTTGGTTCTCTTTATTGCTGAAGCATGATTAATTTGAAGTGAGGTATAGATAATCAGAACTCAAAACACAAATCCTACTACCTCATCAATTGCAAAAACCCTCAACTATCGGTTTAAACACGTAAATAACAACTCTAAAACCCAATTTGTTTTCGATGAATATTGAGCATGGGAGGTATTATAGATTTATTGAAAGAGTTGGTTATAAAATTCTATTGTCTGTTGAAAACTTGCGGGATCTTTTTCCGGCAATTTGCTTGTCTTTACATGTTGCTCCAGTTCCATTTTTTTGTCACTGATTGCATCCAATATTTCTTTCACTTTTTTTATACGCATCATTTTTCCATCCAACAACATATAATAGAATTCCGCATCATTAATGCGCTGCTCAACCGAAGAGGAACCATAAGGCCTTGTTTCTACGAGTTGCTTTCTAATATACTTGTATAATGTAGCTCTCCCATTTACCAACACCTGCACCCACACATTGCTACCCGAATTTGGTTGATCTGGTATTGCGTCCACCTGGGTAAAATGCATTTCGCCATAGGTAGGATTGACAATTACCAAATCTTTGACACGCCTGTTTGTGATCAATTCCCTACCGGTGCTATCGCGGAAATGCAAAGTATTGTCGAGCAAATTGAGTTTAAAAGTGAGCGGAATGTGCGCCTGGTTTTCAGCGATCATCAACTTTCCCTCCTGCCACGAATCCTCCAGGTATGGAGTCCCCGAAACCAGGTTTGCATATTTATTCACGAGCATGGCCTGGCCGTTCATTGAAAGAACAAAGGTTTGATTGCCGGGTGTATACAGTTGGCTTGTTTTGACTTTCTGCGTATAGGCTCTATATGGGAAAGAAACCAACACACAACAAGTAATAAGTCGAAGTAGATTCATGACTCTTATTCTTTATTCAGAGTTAATAAATATTCCGGCGTGTCTCTTCAATTTCAGTCAGCATAAATCCGGTTACAGTATTTATTATTCTCTGTTCAAGTATTCAAAAACAAAAAGGCCTTACTCTGAAGTAAGGCCTTTATAAAAAAGTCTTCCTTAATTAATAGCCGGGATTCTGTTGACCTACCAATGAAGGATTGGCATCAATTTCCGCCTGCGGAATTGGAGCGGTCAATTTAGGATCTGCCGCGGGATACGTGCACTGAGGTGTACTCACTTCAGTGGGCTGATTGCAATAGTTGCGCACAACTGGTAAACCGTTACGGGCAAGGTCAAATAAGCGATGCCCTTCAAACATTAACTCCCTTCTTCTTTCAGTAAGAATTGAATCTACGAGTGCAGCACCGGTAATGCCCGATAGAGCTGCGAGACCTCTTTGGGTTCTCACAGCATTCAAGTCTGTGAGTGCCTGGGCATCCTTCGATGTTTTAGCATACGCCTCAGCTCTGTTAAGGTATACCTCACTTAAGCGAAGGATCTTTGGACTATATAATCCCTGGATCCCGTCCTGGCTCTTGAATTTGTTGTTTTGAAATTCAAGCGGACTATTGGTGAAAGGGCCAATGAAATTTTTATATCTCTCATCGTTGCCAAAATCAAAAACAGTAACCAGATCGGGTGATACTCTTACATCACCATAACCAGGCTTCAGGTACATGTTTCCAAGGTTGTCACTTCCCAGACTCTCAGTAGAAACAAATTTCAATGTGAAGATTTCCTCACTGGTGCCCACGGTTGAATAAAATGTTGGAAGCTGTGCAGGAGTTACAAGCGAGTATCCCGCTGCAGTTACCACATTTGCTTCAGTAATGGCATTGTTGTAGTCTTCTTTATATAAGTATACTCTCGACAACAAAGCAGATGCAGCATATTTGGATGCAGTAACCTTTGTGTCCTTTGAAGTTGTACTTAACAAAGTCTTTGCCTGGTTCAAATCGTCTATAATGCGAGTATACACTTCAGCAACTGTGTTGCGTGCTGGAGTACTGCTAATATCAGTAACAGTTACTATCGGAACTCCAAGTTGTGATCCGCCACCTTGATTGTAAGGCTTCGCAAAAATTCTCACCAAGTCAAAGTAAGCGAGTGCTCTTACAAAAAGCGACTGACCTTTGGCCAGATCTTTTTCTGCCTGTGTAGCACTTACATTATCAACAGCGTTGATAATGTTATTGGCTCTTGATATGGTGCTATAAGCAGCGGTCCAAATTCCCAGCGCATCAGCGTCCACTGCCGCAAAGCTTCTCTGGAAAGTGGGGATGAACCTGTTACTATTTGCTTTGGCAAGATAAACATCGGCACTACTCAGGTCGCCATACATAAATAGATAGCGACCATAGTAACTCGCGCTGCGCATATTGGCATACATACCCACCACGGCAGCATCAATCCCTTTCATTGTACTTAGAGCCTGGCCAGTTGATTGGGAATCCTTTGGCTCAAGTTCTAATTGTTTGTCGCAAGCCGCAAGAAGGGTGCCTACAGCCAGTGCGGTTATCAATATATATTTTCCTGTTTTCATTCTACAATTTTATTTGATCATTAAAATGTAATATCAAGTCCTACTGTCACACTCTTGTTAACAGGGTATTTGAATACATCGTTACCAGCGAGTGAAGTTTCGGGATCAACACCTTTATAATTGGTGATGGTAAGCAGGTTCACACCTGATACAAAGAATCTTGCACCGGTCATTTTTGCCCTGTCAATAATGTTCCTGGGCAGGCTGTAAGACAGTGTAACATTCCTTAACCTGATATAGTCATTGCTTTCTATCCATCTTGTAGAGGCAGAAGCTGAATTTTTATTTCCGCCGATAACTGGTTTTGGACGATCAGCCTGTTGGCCTGGGGTAGTCCAATAATTTTTATCAGCATCTTTATAATAGTTCCAGCCATAGCGCAACCCATCAGAATCGATGAATGACATATTCTGGTCGTATATCTTGCTTCCAGTGATTGCATAGAAGAAGAATGACAACGTCAGAGCATTGTAGCTAAGCGTATTGTTTAATCCGAACGTATACTTTGGAAGAGATGTTCCCACAAATTGCCTATTCTCTGTTCTGCTGGCAACAGCATACGAATTGGTGGTGGTTTTTCCGTCTGCGAGATACCAGAGCGGATCTCCATTATTTGGATTTACACCTGCCCAAATAGGAAGGAACCATGAGTTCAATGGCTGACCCTCGCGCGTACGTCCGAGTGTTCCACCTGCAATATCCTGGTGGTTATACAATTTCAGCACTTCATTCTTATTGTATGAAACATTGAAATCGGTAGTCCAGTTAAATGATTTTGATTTCACGTTCGTGCTGCTCAATGAAACTTCAAATCCTTTATTCTCCAATTCTCCAATATTTCTTTGAGCAGTAGTGAATCCGGTTGTTCTTGATACCGGCACGTTCTGCAACAATTCAGAACTGATCCTGCGATACACGTCAAATGTTCCTCTTAATCTATTTTTCAAGATTGCGAACTCAAGTCCAATGTCAGTTTGTTTATTCTTCTCCCAGGTTAATGCTGGATTTCCTGGAGTTGAAGGCGCACTACCTGGAGCACCATCGTAGGTTTGACCATATGCGTACAGTTGTTGAGCAACGTAGTTACCGAAGTCAGCAACACCTGAAGTTCCATAGCTTGCTCTCAATCTCAGATCATCAAAAAACTTTTGATTGGCCATGAATGACTCATCAATCAGTTTCCAGGATCCACCTACTGAATAGAACAATGCGTACCTGTTGTCCGCACCAAACCTTGAAGAACCATCTCTGCGAATTGAAGCAGAGAAGGAATATTTGCTATCAAGTGTGTAGTTCACTTGTCCCAGGTAAGAAAGGAATGCGTATTCAGATTCACCGCCACTCACTGCGTTTGGAGTACCAGTTACGTTCAACACTTGTAAACCTCCGTCAACAATTCCTATTCCATCAGCTTGTATATTGGTGGTGTTGAATCGTTGATATTCCATCAAGGCCAGGTATCCGAACTCATGCCTGTCATTATTCTTCAACCTGAAATTTCCACTAAGTGAAGTTTGAGAGGTAAAGGTGATAGGATTGTTCATTGACTCAATGATTTCTCCGCTCTTTGTTGGATCAGCAGCATTGATACCATTTCCTGTTGTAGGATCAAAGAATGCCTTTTCTCTCGCATAAATAATATCAATCGCGAGATTTTGTTTCAGCGCCATCCAATTGGTCAACTTCAATTCGCCACTCAATTTGCCTAAAGCCCTAAATTGTTTTTGTCTTGAATAATTCAGAGGCGAAGAATATAACCAGTTGTCGCCGGTGATATTGTTACCGCTTCCTTTCGAAAATTCATCTTCGTAGCCTATGAACAAACTTCCATCGTCTTTATATGGATAAAGCCATAACGGACTATTGGTCATCGTGGCAAGGATTGGGCTGGAGAAAAAGGATCCTCCATCTGCGTTTAATCCATTTGAGTATGTGGTGTTAATTGATGCCCCAACTTTCAACCTGTTGCTTACAGTATGATCCACATTCAGGTTAACCGTCATGCGTTTGAAACCTGAGTTAAAAACTGTTCCTTCCTGATCATAGTAACCAAGAGAAAGGAACTGTCTTGTTTTCTCATTTCCGCCGCTGATGGAAAGATCATAGCTCTGAACATTCCCATCAACAAAAGCGCCATCAACCCAATCGTAGGTTTTGTCGAGAAGTGATGCAGGCATATAACCATTGATGAAAGCGTCTGTATAACCATTGAGTTTGAGAATGTCTCTCTCATAATTATACACTTGCTGAGCATTCATCATTCCCCAGTTGCCCACGCTTGGCTTGGTTACTCCATACTGCGCAACGAAGTTCACTTTTGAAGTGCCGGCCTTTCCTTTTTTGGTATTGATCACAATTACACCATTACCACCTCTTGCACCGTAGAGAGCAAGAGCGGAAGCATCCTTCAACACGGTAACGCTTTCGATATCGTTAGGGTTCATGTTAGAAAGGATGTCATTGTTTTGTGATATCACACCTGCAACAAATTGACCACGCTCAACTATGATCCCATCTATTACATAAAGAGGTGACGCACCTGCACTGATTGATCCAACACCGCGAATGCGAATATTAGAACTGGAGCCTGGCTGGCCAGATGTGCTCATCACAGTCAATCCCGTTGCCTTTCCCTGCAAAATGTCATTCACATTTGTCATTGGCACATTCGAAATGTCTTTTGCACCAACAACTGAAGCTGAAACCGTTGATTTATTCCTGGCAGTAGTTGTATAGCCGGTTACCACCACTTCCTGCAGGGCATTCTCTCCGCCTCTCATGGAAACATTGACTGTTTCTTTGCCGGTGATGTCAACCTCTTCCTGCGCCATTCCCACTGATGAAATGATCAGGGCTTTTGTGCCTGCTGGCACAGTTAATGAAAATGAACCATCCGCTTTGGTAGTGGTTCCCACGCTTGACCCCTTCACGAGAACCGATGCGTTCACAACGGGGTTTCCAGTAGCGTCAGATACCCGGCCGGTAATTACCCGGTCCTGGGCATAGAGCTGGAACGCCAGGACAAGGCATCCCAACAAAAGCAGCATTGCTTTTCTCATGTAGAAACTTGATTTGATTGGTTAATAAATAATAAAGACTAAAAAGATCTGAGTTGGTGTTTAGGGGTCTTGATATGACAGCTAAAGTTGCAACTGTGCTGTCTTAGAATCGAAATATAAAAACCGAAACCGTATTTTTTGAAACTGAAACCGGATAAACTAGTTCCGAAAATACGTTGAAGAGGCACTTCTTGGTTGCCGATACGTGATATTTCTCTACTGAAGTTGTATAAGTGGCATCTTAAACTGATGAACGAAGCAGCGATGAATACCAATTTTGATTCATTTATGAGGGAAACTGTTTCCGATGCACATACAATGTTAAAATTTTCAATAAAATTTATGAATGGCTATTAGATGATATAAGCATGACGTTATTTATTACGCGATCGAATACTTTTGAGACGGAACTTTTCGTAGATGCTGCAACGGATAAAATTAATCCCTAACCCGGAGAAAAGCTTTCTAGTCACAGAGAAAGTAAAGCCGAAAACACCTGCCATGAATTTCAACCCGGCCACAGC
>AR_comb_assmDRAFT_11780811_pt1 | contig 17277 bp, 15 predicted proteins | sample ArasoioldDNA_FD_10543 | JGI IMG/M metagenome (IMG submission 10543) | reverse complement strand
GGATGGTTGGGGATCGGCGGAAATCGTCATTTCATGGGATGGTGGACAGGGCTGGAGACTTCACCAGCCGCTATCGTGCGTTATTTATCAATATCTTATGGAGACAGCAGGCCGAGTATTGTAGCCCATTTTGTAGCATCCCTCGCGACCATTGTGAGAGGCCGACCGGCGTAGATGCCCATTTCTATTCTACGATATTCACGGCCTCGGGAGAGCGCGAGCTGCGATTTTCCCTCGACGTCAATCTACGCTAGCACCGTCGATCCGGCAGGAGAAACGCCTAGACTGGGGGTTCACCACCCCCATGTTGACGTTACGGAACGCCTTCGTGGAGCGGGCAGGCACGACCTCGTAGAGGGTGCGGTGCGTGCGGCTGATGACGGTGCCCGATGCCCCCATATGGTCGCAGGAAATCTGGAAGTCCTTGAGGTTGGACACAGCGCGATTTCGGATTTTGACGTTGATCACCGAGATGATGCCAAACCCGCCGAGCCGATTACTGACCTCAACGATGTCGGCCCCCAGCTCCGGATGTTCGCGGAATGGGGCCAGTTCGTCCGCCTCGCGCTTCACCTCCGCGCGCTTTCTGTCAAACTCCACGTTGTCCGGCGCGAGGGCGACGATTTGATCCCAGAATATGAGCCGACCTTCGACGTCCTGCCGGTCCAGCTCGCGCTCTCCGGCCACCAGAGCTGCCAGTTTCCGTTTAACCTCCGCAGGGTTCATCGGAGACGCTTTCGCCGCCTGCGGAGCTTCTACGGGAGCTTGAGCCTTCATTCCGGCAGTCCCTGTGTCGGGCTTGGAATGGATCGGAACGGAAATGTTGGGATGAAACGCCGAGGCCGCCAGTGCGGCGCTCGCGCCAATCAGTAGCCTAGCGCGCCCCGAAAGCGTTGGTTTGCCAGCCGCCGCGTTTCTCTCGAAGGCGCGCGTCCATCCCATGAAAGCCACAATGAGAAAAAGGATCGCGGAAAGAACCCCTCCGAAGACGATCAACGTTGCAGCCGAGCCGATGAGGGCGGCTATCGACACTTTCTCCGGCAAATCCATGCCGCGACGTTTTGCTTCCATAATCCGTCCGCCCCCACTGCACCCAGTTGCAGCCTATGGTCTACAGAAGGCGGAGGTGCGCACAAGAAAATGCATCCTATGAGCTGTCGTCCGAAGAGCGACATTATGGTCGAAGCTCTTCGATGGACATTCGGGTGCGCTTCGGGAGGAACGTGAAGGCGTTACGGAAGGCTACGGGGCTGTCGCAGGACGAGTTCGCGGACAAAGTCTCGATCCACCGGACCTACATGAGCGGGATCGAACGAGGTAAGCGCGCACCAACGATCATAATCGTCGAGCGGTTGGCATCAGCGTTGGGCGTTCAACCGGGCGCACTTTTTTCCGCCGATCCTCTATCTCCCGAGAAGGATTGAAGCCGACGTGGCGATCATTCCTACGCCAGTGCGGCCGTGGCCGTTCCACGCGGTACCGCGTCCTGTGCCGCAACCTGTCGACACGCCACCACGCCTGACAGCATTTGAGCGTTTCCGCGCGGCCTACCCTGATTTCGTACAACGCCTCGCGGCCGACAAGGTCTACCGCAACCGGCAGCTTGAATTGCTTGGTGGACTTCCGCCCGGCCACAGCGCGATCGTGTCCGCAAGCTCCTCCGGGACAGGAAGCTACATCGGCTTTACGCCTACCACGCCATTCGCAAAGCGCGCGCATTGGGGACCGCTACCCCGGAAACCGTGTTGGCGCTTGCAACCAGCTTCAACGCCTTCGCCCCGGTGACCAATGAGCACGTCTTCTTGCGTCTAGTGAACAAGGGGAACGGCAGGCGCTGGGTTCATGACTTCGGTTTACGCCGAAGGATGCAGCAAAAATTGGTTGCTGACATCCTACGGCAAATACATCCTCCCCCGAGAACACAAGCACTGTTCAACGGGGGGATGCCGATAGCCCGTGAGGCTATCGCGGCGGCCTATCGCGAGGATGGCTTCACACATGGCGTCGAGGTCGACTTCGTCGGCTTCTACAACAGTGTGAACCAGCCTGCGTTGGCCGACTTACTGCGGCCGTTGCCGACGCCTGTCGTCGAGCACGTGATCTGGGATCGTGTTATACATGATGATCCTAGCGTCGATGCCGTGGTTGGCACCATGCCTGCCCCTACCTCCGGCGTCTCGACGGGGCTTTTTCTGGGTTCCGCTACATCTCCCATCGTGGGTGAGCGGATCGTGGCCCATTTACTGGCGCAGGCCGGTGAACAGAACACGATCACCTATGCCGATAATCTTTTCGTCATGGGACGCTCACCGCAAGAGGTGGAAGCGCGCATAAACCGCATCAGGGAAAGCGTGGCTTCACTGCCCGAAGTCGGATCGCTGGAGCTTAGGGAGGGCGTGTCATGCGGCTACGACCTAACCCGACCGTTCGAGTTCCTGAAACAGGAAGGTGTCGCAGTCGACGGGCAGTTTGAGTGGCGCCCCGGCAGGGCACAACAGGAACGTTATCAGATCGGCGATGCCGAGCACTATCTGTCGGCGGCGCAAATCGCTGTGGCTGAACGGCGCGTGCGCCATTGGCGGCGGTCCTACCCGGACTGGCCGGAGGGCGACATTCGAGAGGCCGCACATCTGGCCGAACTCGGCGCACGCCGCTTTTACATTGACGGCAACGCGTCCAACCGCACGGCAGCGGTTCATGCGGTAATTGTCGCATGGCTGGCGGAAGGGCAAGTTCGGAGTTGGGGGGAGTTTCTGCCCGATGCGGACGAAGACGCACAGGGGCGACGCACGGCCCTCATCGCGGAATTAGACCGGTGGCTGGACGCCGCGATTGCACGAGCACCTGCCGCTGCGTGATACTAAGCCGAAGGCTCGCATTTGACGGCTATTGAGGTGGGAAGCGGACGCTCCGGGCTCCGTGCGTCTAGCTTGCTTGGATTGATTGGGCGTACCGAGACCGTGTAGCAGTAGCTAATGAGGCTGCACTATCCGCCAGCGTTCGCGACAATTGCTGCATTGACGATGGCGTCGGCGTGTGGCGCTTCTGATGCTTCGGAATACAGGTCTGCCACTACTTGCCTTGCCAACGAGCTGGCCTGGCATCGGTTCGTCGACCAGCAAACTAACCCGGCCTCAATGCTTCCCGAGGATGGCAGGCGCGCCGAAATTCTCCGCTCACGGACACTCGCAGCTGGCCGCAAGCTCGGTCTTCGCTCGGACCGGATCGAGCGCGACGTACGAGAAGAAGCATCCGCAATGATCAAACAAGACGGTCGAGATGGAGTGCAAACTTCTGCTCTGCGGCGGGTCGAGAAGGCCCGTTCGTGCTTGCCTAAGCCGGGCGGCACAACTCGACTTTCATAAGGTCTGCAATTGGGGCGTTAGCGGTCGTTCGCCTTTTCGGGTTTAGGACCTAGGGCCGTAGCCAAGGATCGTGTTGCCGCGCCAGACACATCGCAGCGTCGCGCGTCAGCTCTGTTAGGCTGATACTCCGCGCCCAAGCCGCCGAGGCGGGTGCGTCGACAATCAACCCTCGCCATTGCGCTGGATCGCGAAAGCGGCGGTGAAGGCAGAAATGACACTTCTGACAGATGGACCGGACGCACATCTCTCGAAAGTAATTTTCTGTGTGGAGGTGGAGGCGTTGCGTGCTCCTGCATATCGAGCATTCAGCAGCCCTAATCAGCCATCCAAACCTCTCTGCAAGATGTACTCGTTGCCATCCGACTACGCGCTCTGGTCCGGTTGCGCCGTTATAAGGACCCGGCACTCCCCAGCCCCAGCGCGGCAGCCGCGCCCCGCCTGCTATCGCCGCATCAATTCGTAGTCCAAGAGCGACGTCGAGCGGTGTCGGGCTGACCGATACCGCATTCACAGCGCCACTTCCTCGGCGAGCAGGCGATAAACCGAGGCGCGCCCGACATTGAGCTTTGCAGCAATCTCGGATGCTCCCATTCCCGCTGCGCGCAGTTCTCGTATTGCCGCCAGCTTCGCGCGTGCCGTTGGTGCGCGTCCGCGATAGCGACCTTCCGCTTTGGCTTTGGCGATACCAGCACGCTGCCGCTCAAGCATGATCCCGCGTTCAAACTCGGCGACTGCGGCGAACATGGTCAAGAGCATCCGGCCGCTGGGCGACTTAGTGTCCATCTCCGCACCGCCGAAATCGAGGACCCTTAGCGCCACGCCCTTCCTCTCTAAAATGGCGACAATAGAGAGTAAGTCCGTGGTCGAGCGCGCCAACCTATCAAGCCGCGTGACAACGAGAGTGTCGCCTTCACGCGCGAACTCCAGCGCAGCTGTTAGCTGCTCGCGCGCTGCGACCGAAGATGTCTGTTCATGCATTATCTTGGTGCAACCCGTTGCACAAAGTTGATGCTGTTGGGCCTCAAGGCCCGCGACTTGTTCGGACGTGCTCGTTCGCGCATAACCTATAAGCATCTGACACTCCTCGGATGTTTGTTCCTTCCGAGGCTAGCCGCCCGGCGAGGTGCGTCCACAGCAAAGTGCCCAGCGCGGGCTAATCGGAGCGAACCCTGATGAGTTTCGGACAGCACGACGCTTTCCAGCACTTTAACCGGTCGGTCCGACGTGATTTCCGCTATGCGCGCACCGCCGAACAAGCTGCCTTCCTAGCGGCAGTGGAGGAGAGCAGCCCTCGTCGCATCGGGGAACTCAAGAAGGATACCGTCCTCTACCGCGCGCAACTCGGCCACGGCTGGAGAGACATCGAAATTGCACCGGGTGTATATGAGACCATCGAGTGCGCCTTCCCGAGCGAGCGTATGAAGCCAGTCGCCGAAAAGGTTGGCGATGGACGGGTAAACGCCAAGGGCATCCCGTGCCTCTATTTATCCACCAACGAGATTACCGCCGCTTTGGAAGTGCGACCCTTAATCGGGTCCTACATCTCCATGGGGGCTTTTACGCTTACCCGCGATGTCCGCATCGTCGATTGTTCCGACAAGCTGGTCGGACCGTTTTTCCGCTTCAAAGAAGGGGAATGGACATCGGAAGAGATTGAGAAGCAGGTTTGGACTGACATCAACATGGCATTCTCGGAGCCCACAGAACGTGCCGACGGTGCGCTTGATTATGTACCCACGCAGATCATCGCAGAGACGCTCAAGCGGCAGGGGTATGACGGCATTGGCTACAAAAGCAGCTTCGGGGAGAAGGGCTTCAACGTTGCCCTGTTCAACACCGAGGACGCGACGCTCCGCCGATGCGGGCTGCATCGCGTCAAAGATGTGACGGTCACACTCCAAATGGCGGACAACGACTATTTCATTCAGGGGGCTCGCGCCGTCCAGCCAGCATCACAGACGTGAGAAACTTCGGAGGGGAAATGATTTGGCTCGATACTAAGACCCAAACTCAAGCAAGCGAGCGGCAGGCTCGCATGTGGGGGACCGTCTGGGCCGAAACCGAGGGCGGCGGCTTAGCCGGTCGAGCCAGTGGAGAAGGCCTATATGAGGGCGAACATTTTTGGGCCGACGCGATAAAGGAAACACATGATGACCCAGTCGCGCGCCTAGCGATGGCGAAGCGCCATATGCCCCTTCCCGCAGCGTTCAGGGAGGCCGCCATTGCGCTTCGGGCCATCATCCGGGCGAAGAAGAAGGCCAATGAGGACTTCGAGCAAGAGCTTCGTGAGCTTCATCGCTGGGCCTCGATCCAAAGCATCGCAGGCTACGACCAGCTAGAAGTTACGCCCTTCGCGAAGATCAATGTGCTCAATTTGGAGCCTGCTACTATCGGATGGGACCAGCTCACGGTTCTCAATCAGACGGACCGAAAGCTGATGGCGGCGCGGTGGCCGATGCCGGGTCGCCACACGACAGGCGCAGTCCTATATCCCAAAATCGGAAACGACGCCCGCGCCCTGATCGAGAGGAAGCGCAAGGCCGACATGGCCCGCACAATGTCTCAACTCGACGCCTTGCTCGCCAGTGACAAGGCAGCGCCGCCACAAATAAGATTGCCCGTGCACGGGGCACCACGACGGACACGCGGCTTTCTGGCCCGCCTTTTCGGGCGGTAACTGCCGACTAGGCGGGCATCTCCTCACGCAGCTGGTAGCGAGCCAGCCTCCCATAGCTCTCTCACTGTGGTCTAGGATCAATGAGAAACGGTCTCACTGTGCGATTTACCACCTTCGTAAGACACGCCGGTAGGGCCCGCACACTGTCTCACGAGGCCAAGGTTAAGCGAGAAACTCCGAGAGCTAGGTCGGAGTTTCTCCGCGCATCTTAGCATAAGCATCGCGTCGCCAGCTTCCCACATTTACCTCCAACCTTGGCATCCACCTTTGGACAACGACATCACGTTTGATCACATTGTTGTGATCAAAGACATCACTCGACCGCTGCTCCAGTCGCGAAGGCGTCTCCTTAAACCCGACGCGTCCCGCCCGCCCGAAGAGTTTGTCTTGGAAGCGCGCCAGCGGCGGAAATCGGACCCAACTATCATTAGGCGCAACCTCATTCAAAATATGCCCTGCTCGACCGTAGAAATCCGATAGGTCGAGATTTTCGTTCAAAACCGCTCCTGTGAGAATGAGAGTATCAACTCCAATAGGAGGTACATCAAAGCCAAGGAGATATTTCGCGACCACATACGTGCCGAAAGAATGGGCAATCACGGAGACTTCGGTATCGTAGAGGGTCACTATTTCATGTATATGATCTCTAAAGCGATCCACGATCTCTCGCCTCTTGCTCGGTCTAAGAAAAACAGAGGCATCGGTATAGCCATATGAGAACGGTGCAACGATCCAACCGTTGCTACTAGCAATATGACATACCTCAGCGCTCCACTCTCCGTGTGAGCGAATGCCATGAACAGTTATCAGCGCACGGTTCTCCGTCTTGCGCTCGACCAAATGTCTATTGAAGTATGCTCTCTGGACAATCTGCAGAGTTTCATCATCGGGATACTGCAGAGTATCCCACAAACGACCACCTCCTTCTGAACGGAGTAGCACGTCTACAACTCCGACAGCACGACCGGACCGGTTGCTCCTGAATAAGGCCACCATGCTCGCGAGAAGCTTTGGCTGATCTTGAGAGCAGAAAAAGACGTCCAGCGAGGTCGTTTCCAACTCTAATCTCTCGACGCGGGACGGTATCTGGTTCTCGTCCTCAAATATGATGGCACAATCAATGTCTCTAGGCTTGTCACGTTGAGCGACGAAGGACCCACCAACGAGAACTCTGGTTGCACCGCGTTCGAGCGCAAAATCGAAAATATCTGTGACAGCCTTGGTGAGCGACTGACGATATTCTCCGGAGCAAAAGCGACTGACGAACTCCTTGCCGGATGCAGTCCATATGCCATCGGGAAGGAAACCATCGGGAGCGAAGGGCGGCAGGGGCAAAGATCACTCCGGTACAAAATGGATACGCATCTCTGTCACCACGTCGTATCATAATTGCAAGCGAAGGCGGAACGACGCAGTCGGACAGGTGGTCAAAATACAAGTGGGCCACTTTTTGTTGGACGCATCAGCATCTGGCGATAGCCAGGGGGCATGACAATTTTCCACGCCTCGGAACTCGGAACCGCGGGCCTCCACGTAGACGCCATTTACGAGGGCCTCAAACGAGGTAACGCCGGGGACGACCCACTTGGGCCGCTCTTGCAGGTGAGCAATAGTGGCGGTTTTCGCTACAGAGGGTCCATCGACCGCCTCAACCTCGTAGTCCTGACGACGAGCATGAACGATCCCGACTGGCCCGATGCGCTCGACGCAGAGACTGGCACTTTCACCTATTTCGGCGACAACAAGGAGCCTGGCCGAGGCCTTCACGAAACCCCTAGGCGTGGGAACGACCTGCTTAGACGGATTTTTGATCTCGCGCACGGCTCCGAAGCAGACCGCCGACGGATGCCTCCTGTCTTTGCTTTCGCAACGACCGGGAATTGGCGCGACGTAAGATTTTTGGGTTTGGCCGTGCCGGGCGCTCTGAACGTGCGTCCCGCCGAGGATCTAGTAGCCGTATGGAAGTTCAAACGCGGCCTGCGGTTTCAAAACTATAGGGCGCTCTTCACGATCCTGGATGCAGGTCATCTCTCTCGGGCTTGGCTCGATGATCTGATAGCGGGGATTGGAACTAGTCCACACGCACCCTCGGCGTGGAAGCAATGGATAGCATCCGGGACATACCGGCCGCTCATCAGCGAACGCTCCATCGAGCACCGCTCTCGTCAGGAGCAGTTACCCACCGACGACGTCGGAAAGCGGATAATATCGGCAATACACGGGCATTTTGCAGACGCACCGCATGCCTTCGAGCACTGCGCTGCCTCGCTCGCGAAACTGGTTCTGCCGGATGTCGCACAACTCGATGTTACGCGGCCATCCCGCGACGGCGGCAGGGACGCCCTGGGGAAAGTTCGCCTCGGAAGCGGCCCCGGGGCAATCATGATCGATTTTGCTCTAGAAGCTAAATGTTACGGCTCCACCAATTCGGTAGGAGTTCGAGAACTTTCGCGGCTGATTTCCCGCCTTCGGCATCGGCAGTTCGGCATCCTGGTCACGACCAGCTACGTCGATTTGCAGGCCTATAGAGAAATCAAGGAGGATCAACATCCGATCATGATAATCGCCGCAGCGGACATCGTGAGCACGTTGCGTGCTCATGGATTAGGGGACGTCACCGCCGTCAAAAACTGGTTAGAAACAGAGTTTCCGGTGGCACAAAACTAGCAATCTACTCGGCGGCAATCGCCATGTCTTGGTCTCGGCAGAGCTGAGACACAATTGCTTTCATTACCGGCGGAGCGACGCCGTTACCTAAAAGGCGAACCTTGTCCCGACGCCGGCCTTCCAACTTGAAGGAGTTCGTAAATCCCATCGCGCGGCGCAGCTCCGACACCTGGAGCATCCGCAGCATTGGCTCGCCCGCATCCCAGGTCACCAGACCAAATCTATCGAGAGTTGTCATGGTGCGAAGCGGTTGATCGAGCCCCTGCCATCCTCCCGATCCATCCGAACCATAATAGACAATGAGAAAGGAACGGCCTCTCCCGAGGGCGGCTATGGCGCGCTCGGCCCGCTCGATAGTCGCCAACGCTCGGCCCGGACGGTAGAGAGGCCTGGATTTCCAGGTGCCGACAGGATCAAGAATGCTGCGAGCGGTTCGGGGCGTTCGTGCCTTACCCTTGATCTCCGGAGGGACCGCAAGTGCATCGGCGATCAGGAATAAGCGGCGTCGATTTTGAGGAACGCCGAAGTCCGCAGCATTCAACACCTGCGGTGAAACATGGTAGCCCAGTGCCGAGAGCCCTGAAACAATCGGCTCATAGCCCTGCCAGCTTTTCATGTGGACGACGTTTTCGACCACGATCCACCTCGGGTTGAGGTCGGCCGCAAACTGGAGAACATAGTTTGCCGTGCGCCTGCTGCTGTCATCGCGAGGCCTGCTGCCCCGAGCACATGTATGGTTGGTGCACTCCGGCGACGCCAGAAGAAGGTCAATCTGCCCTATCTCCCCCAAATCAGCCGCACAGGAACGCTCACTCAGCGTTAGGTGTCTAGCAGCGTTCAGCCCGAAATTGCTGGCATAAACGCGGGCCGCGTCGCCATCAGCGTCAACTCCACAAACGATAGTGGCACCCGCACCCTGGGCACCCCAACTGCTACCGCCGCCGCCGCAAAACAGATCCAAGGTCCGTATCATTGCGGCGGCGCTACCAGGTTCGACGGCTCTTGACCAGGCAAGAGATCAGAGGCTCACGAACCAATCGTTCCCCGAAGCGCGCGTAGCACGCGTTTCGCGGAGGCCGCCGGCCTCGCATTAACCTGATGCTCCCATATCCGCACCACCGTCCAACCCGACGCTCTAAGGGCCGCTCGATTGCGAATGTCGCGCCGGATATTCTTAGCGATTTTCTCCTCCCACGCCGGCGAGAGTTTGTCCCTCCAAGTCGCGAACAAATACCCGTGCCAAAAATCCCCATCCACGAGAACTGCGACTAACTCGTCACGGAAAACAAAATCAGGTCGGCCGGGCAAGTCGCGCGCATGCTCCTCCCATTCCAACCCGAGCTTCCTCATTTCTGCTGCCAACAGCAACTCAGGCCCAGTCCCGCTACCGCGAATGCGAGCCATGACGGCGCTTCGCTTTTCAACGGACATGATGTCTCCGCGGTGGCGGCGAATTTTTACGGGCCGAGTAGTCAATTGTCCTGTTTCTTCAAAGCTTGCCGACGTGCGGTTCTGCTCGCTAACGTGGCGAGGGGGGAGTGAGAATGGCTGACGCAGAAAACATTCGTCGCCGTATCGAGGTTCGCCTCGGTCAGGGCGAATTTCTAGCGGGCATGCTCCATGTCGCAGCTCGTGGGTCTGCCCAGGCTCAAGAAAACTACATTGACCGGCTGTGCTCTATCGCGGCGGCGGTTCGAACGATCCTGGAAGCAAACGGTCTAATCGGGCACATTCCATATCGACCTGGCGCATATTGGCAGGAGTTGAAAGGAAGCTCCGTCGCATTCCTGGATGGAGGGGTAGCGAACATCGATCTCCCCTCGGCAGCTCCTATCGGCATCAGGGTGGGAAGCTACATCGTTCGCCCCGGGGAAGCCGACCCTGAGACACGGGAACAGTTCAATATCGAGCTGGCCCTCGTCGATGACCTCTATAGCAACGAGGGATTTCTGTACGACGACGACTTCGCCGATGTTGCCAAACTGCGCGATGCTGCTCGAATAGTCTCCGAGACCAGCGCCGCGTGGCATTTGGCCAATCGGGCGGACGCGCCTGACCATATCCTACTTCATGGGCCGTTGATTAATCCCGTTTCTCCATACGGCTTGGACGACTTTCCAGGCTACGAATTGGACGCCTGCCGCTCCTTTCTAGGCGATCTCTCATGGAACGGAGGAACCGAAGATCGGCAATTCGTTGGGCTATATTTGGAGGTCCTTAAGAGGCTGAAGGCCTCCGGTCGGAGTGTGGTGGGCGTCGTGGAACGTTCGATTGGCAAAGACCCGGTCGTCACACGATACCTGCTGCATCAGCTTCTCGATCAATCCGCCGTGCGAAAAAGTGACGCGACGGAGATCATCGCCAACCTCGCGCTTTATGGCCTGAACGACGCCTCGTTATTCGACGTGGTCCTCCAAGAGGGCGAATACGTAGGACCGGTCTCCGTGATGAGGCAAGGCCCGGAAAACAAATGGCCAGACCGCTGGAAGGCCTGGATACGAGATTATCCACACGCACTGACGACCTACCTCAAACCGTCTGAACTATCGGCACCCTTTCGTGTCGAGGCCTTCGATGACATTCGCGATCACCGCCGGGCGCTCGAACTAATCTTGCACACGAGCAGGCTGCTTCCTTCATACGGATTTCCCGTGGGGCTCGATATCGTCGACAAGTTTGCGAAAGTGCCAGAATGGATGAGCCGCGGCGTGCGCGGACAACATCAGGTCGTACTCTTGCAAAAGGCTCTTGCGAGTGGAGACCCGCGAGCGTTGACATTCGCAAAAAGGGTTCTTGCAACTAAAGGGCGGGATTGGTTCTTCCGTCCGTCAGCATAACTAGGGGTGGCGAATGCCGGATTGGGCGAAAATTGGGACCGTGGTGGGAAGCGCTTCAACTGGGAGCTACACCTTCATCCTCAAAAGCATGCAGGCCAAGCTGGGAGACATTGTCGCCACGCGTGTTGAGGTTCCAACCGCCTCGGATACGACCCGACACGTTGCAACAGTGTGGGGCCGAGTGATCTCCATAGATCGGTTCAACCCATTCTTCCCGGCTGAAGCAGCCCAAGAACTTGCAGACCAGAGCATCGATCTGATCGACACAGTTCTTTCTGGTAGTCGCGACCACCTAGAAGCCCAGGTATTGATCCTTGGGACGACCTTCGACGCGGATGGTCAAGCGGAACTCTCACCCCTCACCTACCCCGTCAAGCCGTCTGCTGCGGTCCTCTATCCCGACGCCGACGCGGTGCGTCAGCTTCTGACCGGCGAGCGAACAGCGGATAAGGAGAAGGAGAGGAAAAACCCAAAGCTTCGTATCGGGTCGCTGATCGGCCGCGCAGATGTCCCCGTTTCGCTAAGCGCAAAGCAGGTTGTATCACGACATCTAGCTATCCTCGCCATGACCGGAGGGGGAAAGACGGTCGCGGCCCGACGGATCATCCGGGAACTCATTGAGCTGAAATATCCGCTCGTCATTTTCGATCCGCACGGCGACTATCTTGGCCTGTTCGAAAAGCGCGGCCTGTTCACGGGCTCTGATATCAAAATCATGTATCCCGTCATTCGTGTCTGGGAGACGAACATCGGCATAATCTCCGATCTGATCGGGAAAATGGGCCGCTCGCTGACTGATCCCCAGCAGCAGTTTTTCAATTTCCTAATCAATGCGGTCGACGTCGCGGACGGAGAGCACGCAACGACCTTCATTCAGCGGCTAATGGATTTCGCGGACAATATCGCCAGCAAAAAGCGCAACAAGGACCACTTGGCGGATGAGTTGGCGGAGGTGCGAGGCCCAACGATAAATGCGGTGAAGCGCTCGCTCTCTTTCGTTCTCGAAAATCTCCAGCAGATGGAACGAAACAACAAGCGTCTCCGAGACCAGCCACGCTTCAAGGCGTACACTTTTCACGAGATGCCTGACCCCACCGACGCGCCAGAGGAAATCGTTCAACCCGGCCAAGTGTCGATCTTCTATCTAGCTGGATACGATCACCTAAATCAGTCAGCAATTGTGTCGATTGTGCTTGAAGCGCTTTTCGGGCATCGCCTTACGCTCTCGGATCGTATCCCGCCTTTCCAGGCTGTCGTCGAGGAAGCCCATAACTTCATACCCAGCCGGCGGGAGGGGATCGACGAAACCCCATCCTTGCCGACCATTCGCAAGGTCATCACTGAGGGGCGGAAATTCGGTACGGGCCTTGTTCTTATTTCTCAGCGACCCTCTCGTCTCGACGAAACGACGCTGGCACAATGCAACAGCTTCCTCGTGCTGCGCATAGTCAATCCAAACGATAAGCGCTTCGTGAGATCGGTTATGGAAAACCTTTCCGAGGCTGACGCCAACATCCTTCAAACCTTCGGGCCAGGGCAGGGCATTGTCTCGGGACAGGCAGTGCGATTTCCGCTGTTAGTAAGGGTCGATTTCGATCACGAGTTGGTGAGCGACGCCATTGGTGACGAAGATTTCATCGCAGAAGCTGCGAGATGGAAGCCGGATACGAAACGCCAAAGCGCGACAGCCGCAGTCCAAAAGATCACACCCCGTCCCAAGGCAGGGACGTCCCCAAAGCCCTCGCCGCCGTCCGCCACGACGACCGGCAAGCGTTCTCGCCGAATTCGGCCGGAGGGCTTCTGAGCCATTACGCGGCCGCCAAAATCCCAGCGCGCTCCGCCGCCTCTAACACCCTGTAGACAATCCTCGCCTGCTTCTCGGAAAGGTCGTGCTCCCAGCCGCCCAGTGCGTACCCTGAGACAGTGTGGGCAACCTTGAGGTCGAAGGGAGTGACAGCGGTCGAAGTGGATGCCCAGGCAACGATGCGAGCCCAGTCAGCACCGTTGAGCGCGGTGCAACGGTCAATCATCTCCTGGTCCGGGTTTTTCGCGAGCTGAACAATGGGGGCAGCAAAGTGCTGCTCCGATTGCAGCTCAGGCGGGGCAGGCTGAATGGTAGGAAGGGTGAGGAGCCGAACGCGTTCCCAACACTCCTCCTTCTTGCAAAACTCCGTCACATTGCGAGAACCGGCCCCTGTGACGATTGCTTCGTGAATGAGCGAACACCACTCGACGGCCGCCGCGCTCATTGAGGTCGAAAGCGACTGAGCGTTCCACACAGTCTCCAGATTGAACAGCGGGCCAAAATCGGCACTTATTTTGGCGAGCAGGTACGTCATGACGTTGGCGCGATATGATTGGATGCCGGCTTTGCGGACCGCTGATTGAGCCGCTTTGAAAACTAGCAGCAGGCTAACGGTTGAGCGATAAAACTCCGCGTCCGGTACCCAGCCAGGAGGGTATTTCTCGGGCAGCGCCGCCATAAATGCGGCGAAATTCTTCTGTCCGCCGCGGCTCACGACGTGCGGCAGCTCCCACCAGCTCATCCACGCCTTCGCCAAATCGATTTTGGTGAAGCGGTTTCCCTTTGGGCACTCGGCGTCAAACGCCCTGCGTTTCGCCGGGGTCGATCCCAGCCTGAGGCGTGCTACCTCGTATGCACCGCGGGCACGCTCATAGAACCACCGGTTCTCTTCGCCCGGAGCCCACACTTGTTGCGCTAAACGTTCGACCTGAATGTGGAAGTCGCTGTTGGCCGAAAGGTCGGCGAGTTGGACCGGGTTCTGCGTGTTTGCAAACCGGGCAATGAGCGGGACGAACTCACCTAGTTTTGCGGGGGCCACGCGTGTCAATTTCATCGATACGGCAACTCGGCTGATATCGATCTTGTCGATTTTCGACGCTCGGTGGATCGACGCGGTTGTTTGAGCACCGTTTACGATTTGAAGCCCGCGGAGCTTGTGAATGACGGTCTCGCCATGAAGCTGGCCCACATCGATCTCATCCGCCGTTGCCGTCAAGCCGTTGTTATAAGCAAGAAACCGGTCAGGCTCATTCCGGAGCGTGTCTCGCAGCCCCTTATTCACATTGCCCCTAGCCTGAAGAAAGGAGCGAACGTTGAATTCGAAGAGCCTAGCTCCAAACTGGTCGTAGAGCTTACTAAGCGCCTCCCCTGGCAGCACCAGGAGGAACGTCTGGTATTCGGCCGGGGGCGGCTTCATCTCCAGTGCGGAAACCGGTGCACCAAGCAGCTTCATGAAGTCGATTTCAATGTGCTCTCTCGTTACCTCCTCGCCAGCCGCACGGTACAGACGTTCCAAGTCCCAAACCGAAAACTCAATCTCCCGCGCATCGATCTCGACGCTTTCGACAGCTCGGTCCCGGACTACTGCGTTCGTCAGAATGTGGATGCGGACATCCTCAATTCGTTCAAGCTCGCTGCGAATGCGAACCGCGGCCTCAAGGGCCGGGAGGTTGCCTTCAAACCGTGCATGGTCGTTTGAGGCCGCATAGCGGAAGAAGCGAGCCGCCTGTCCTGCCAACCTTCCAATCTCCGAACCGGGTAGATGCGCGCCCTCGGCCTCCGGCACAAAACGTGAGACGATCAACTCCAGTCGGGTGCTATCCTCCGGAAGCGAGTAGGCAACAATGCGGCACCGGTTTCGACCGGTTTCGTCCTCGTGCGCGCAAAGTTCGTGTTCCCCCAGGACGCCCGCCTCCTCCAGGTCTCCCAAGACGACTTCTGTGAAGGCGACGTCAACAGCGCACTGTTCTGGGTCTGAACGCTCAGATTTCTCGCGCTCCGTATCGCCAATTAGCCGCTGCCTAAATTCCTCTAAGAGCTGATTTTCAAGCAAGCTTTGCGCTCCCCCACGCGATCATTACGCCTATTCCGGCTTAGCGCGTGGAGCTTGGCACGGCTGCAACCTGTTGCAAAGATGTGCGACTGGGTGAGTTAAATGAAGCTCAGAGCCGATAGTAAGGAAGCCGTTCGATTGCCTCACTCATGGTCCTGATCGGGACTTCGCCATAAGCTTCTCCCACCGTCCTAGGCGCATGCCCTTGGATAACATCCCCGACCTCCCCCGGGATGCCGTGCTGCCTCGCCAACGTCTTGAACCGGTGCCGCCATCCATGATTGGGCTGAACGCGAGGATCAGTAACTCCGAGTTCGCGCACCCAAATAGCGATGTGTTCACCAACCTTCTTCGGTTGAGGGTTTTCATCCGATCCGCCGCGCCGCAATGCCACATTGTAGAACAGGGGTCCGGATAGCCCCTCAATCGCCTCCAAGAACCCCTGCTCAATGATGTGCGGATGCAAAGGGACAATCCGACGCCCGAACTTAACTGTTCCGGCCTCTGGTGTGATGTGGACCGCCCAAATCCCGTCTACCTCAAAGACATCCTCGCGCCGAAGCTGTGTCATCTCGTTCACTCGCGCTCCGGTATAAGCACAGAGCCAGGGTACCCAGCGCCTCGCAAAGGCACGTTCAATGGTCAGACGTGGCGGGGCGGGACCGAGCGTTCCCCGGAGGATTGTGAGCGCCTCCTCGTCCGTCAGGCTCGCCCCTCGCGTCCTTTGCTGCTTGGGAGGGCGAACACGTACCTGTGTCGCGGGATTTTCTTGCAGGTGAGCGTTTTCAACCGCCCAACCGAAAGTCGCTTTGAGGGCGGACAAGTAAGTGTCCTTTACCGTCCGCGCCGTCAAAATGGTGCCGTCACGCTTGGGCTTGGTTAGCAGGTGCTCTTTCCATTCAAGCACATTTTGATGGGTAATCCGCCGCGCATCATCGTGGCCAAGGAACGCGACGAACGCCCGCAACTGGCGTGTCCACGCTTTCACCGTTGATGCCTTGGGCTTCCGCTCGCGAACGTAACCGTCGAACAGGTCGAGGAGCGGCTTAGGAGCTTGGGTCAAGCGAAAGCGAGCGCGTTCCTCGTCGAGCCGATATCGCTCAGGTGCGAATGTGTGATCGCCAACTCGTCGCGGCTCGCCCTGTAAATCTTGGAGCTGCTGCTGCGCCGCCTCGACCTGACCTCGCATCACCACGCGGATGAGGCGTCGGTAAAGTTCAGAGCCGGGCTCGATACGCCAATGGTTTCTCGCTACCAGCTCCTCTGCCAGCCACTCCGTACTCAAAGTCGGATCGCCACCACCTAGTTTGCCGCTCGCTGCAACGGTCGCGTGTTGCGCTTCAAGGTCGGCCACCTTGCGCTTGGCTTCCGCTAGAAACTCGGGGTTCGTCACATCGCCCGGATCAGCCCGCAACATCCTTTCCGACAGCCAAGCCCTAACCCCCTCCTCAATCTCGGCTATCGAGGGCGAGGGCTTTACCTCTGTGGATGCCCGGGCGGCAGTCTCCCTTTTGGCTCGGGCCAACGTTGCCTCGAAGTTCGCGAGTTCCCGTGACCAACGGTGGCGCGCCTCGGCGATGATGTTGGTTTCGAGCGACTTCTGGACCTCCCGTCGTCCGCCGAAATGTGAGCGAAAGCGTTCCGGGATAGCGCGACGGAACAGAAGGGTCTCACCGCGCCGATACATATAGCGGTGCTCTTTTATTCGGATCACGCCACCCCCAGCTGCCCACACATTTTGTAGCAGATTTTGTAGCAACCTAGCCGCTCTTGGCACGGAGAGCCAAGGTTTTCGCGGCCTTGCAACAAGTTGCTAGGGGGATGGTGGACAGGGCTGGATTCGAACCAGCGTACGGGAAACCCGGGCAGATTTA
>AR_comb_assmDRAFT_10013929_pt1 | contig 17279 bp, 9 predicted proteins | sample ArasoioldDNA_FD_10543 | JGI IMG/M metagenome (IMG submission 10543) | reverse complement strand
ACGTTACTGTTATTAAAAGTATAGTTGGCGAGATACATGTCAAGGTCTCCATCCCTGTCATAATCAAAAAAAACAGCCTGGGAAGAATAACTTGTGTCATCGAGCCCGTATTCTTTTGCTTCTTCTTTAAAAGTTAAGTTGTGTTGATTGATGAATAAAAGGTTTTTCGAGCGGCGAAGAAGGTTTTTGCCATACGTGCAGATGTAAATGTCATCATAGCCATCATTGTTGATGTCTACTATACTTACACCGGTAGCCCACACATTTGTGGTAAGCCCTGCTTTTTCAGTGACGTCTTCAAACGTGTTGTTGCCTTTGTTGATGTACAACCGCGTGCTCACCTGGTTGGCTGTAAAAACTATGTCTTTCAGGCCATCATTATTAAAATCACCAATGCCCACACCACCACCCATATATCCAAATTCATTGATCATGGAATTGGTTGAATCCGTATCATGAATGTCATTACTGAAATGAATACCCGATTCAGAAGGATCTAATCTTGAAAACAGGGAGCTGCTATTTTTTGTTCCACAGCTTTGCACGCCGGCTACAAAAATCAAAAAGCAAATTATTGACAAATAAGATTGTCTGAAAAACATCGCACTCCTTATATGGCAAACCAAATTAAGTAATTCGAAAGCCAATGTGAAAAGGGCCATTACAGTTGGCAATGGCCTTTATTTGTTGATTATTTAGCGTTCAATGTATTAAAGGATTAGTTGAGGTTTCAGCAAATGGGATTGGAAGCATATCTACCTGTCCTGGTTTTGGATCGGGCATGATAGAAGGAAAGTATCCTTTTTTTCTCCAGCGGAGAATATCAATATTATTGACTTCTTCACCTGCTAACTCAACCGATCGTTCATGCATCACGGCTCTCAAAGCCTCATTTTTTGAAGTAGGAGCCACGGGAGGCATATTTACACCTGGCCGGGCGCGAACCATGTTGATATAAGTTGCTGCCTGGGCAGGGGTTCCTATTTCAGCCTCACATTCTGCCAACATTAAAAGAACATCAGCGTAACGCATCACGCGTTGGTTAATACCGCTGGAATGGAATGAAGCCTCCAGCCAATCAATTGCGGAATATTTTTTGAAAATTCTTTTTAGCGTGATGCCATTTCTTGTACTCGGATCCACATTTAACATAGTTGCCGTTAATGTAACACCTGGTTGAGTTCCTCCCTTAGTTAGCTCCTTATCACCTTCCTCCCAAAAAGTCATTTTATACCGCGGATCAGTGGCTTCAAACTCGTCCAAAAGCCTGTTTGATGGAATCACGTTGCCCCACACATTTCCATACTCCTGGTTACGCACTGTTTGAGGTCCCCAATTAAATGGTGGCTGAAGTTCTCCTACGTATCCCCAATTAAAATTGTTGTCGCCTCTATCCTGAAAAAACACTTCAAAAATAGACTCGGCGTTTGCCTCGTGACCTGTCGTTAGCACGGTAGCTCCATCAGTTATGTCGCCATCGAAATTCCAGGAGAAATTTACAAGGCTATATTTTCCTGAATTCACCACGGCAAGTAGCGCCGTCTTCGCGGCAGCGTAATCACCTTTCTGCATTTGAACTCTTCCCAACAAAGTATTCGCTGCACCTTGGGTTGCTCTTCCAAGATCATTGCTGCTGTAACTAAGTGGCAATTTTGAAACGGCATCGGTCAAATCACTAATGATCAGCGTATAAATATCGGCCGCCGGTGATTTTCCTTTGAAATCAGTGGGTGATGAAATGGGTTCAGTATAGAGCGGAACATCACCCCATTGTGATACCAATTCATTATAGGCCCAAGCTCTTAAAAATTTGGCTTCTCCGACCAACCTGTCCCTAAGGCTGGTGTTATCGGTAATGCCCGGAGCTTTTGACAAAACTACATTTGCCTTGTTTATCATTTGGTAAGCACCATTCCAAACGCTTGTCATTACCGCGTTGGTCGGGGCGGGAGTGGCCTGCTTTAATAATTCTGCCCTGGGAGCTTCTAGTTGAGCACCACCTGCCCAGGTTTCACCACCACGCATGTCATGAACAAAGAACCATTCGCGGCCAACAAGTTCTGCTGCACGCATGGTAGAATAAATGGAGTTGACTCCATTCTGGAGCTCAGATGCCGTCTTAAAATAACTTTCCTGTGTCGGATTATTGTGGTCCGTCACGTTCAGTTTTTTATCGCATGCAATGGAGATAATTAGTAACACAATTGCTGCAACAACTATTTTATTTATGCTTTTTTTCATATCGTTTTCGTTTAGCAATTTTTAGTACCTCTAAAAGTTGGCTTGTATGCCGATTAAGTATGACTTTGGTTGAGGATACACAGCGAAGTCAATACCGTTTGTCAGGGCTATGTTATTACCAAAGGGAGTTCTGTTACCCACTTCGGGATCAAAACCGCTATAATCTGTAATAGTGAAAAGGTTTTGGGCCGAAACATAAATTCGGAAACTACTCACTACTCCTTTGGTTAAGGATTGCAGAGATTTGGATGAAACAGTATAGCCAATCATTAAATTTTTCAGTCTCATATAAGAACCATTCTCCAAAAACCGGGTTGATGGTCTTGCATTTTGATTTGGATCGCCTAAGATAGCACGTGGAATATCTGTGCCCGTGTTTGTTGGCGTCCATGCTCTCAACACCTCAGTACCGGCATTGAAGAAACGTACCATGCCTTCTGTAATCACCCTGGTGGCATTGAAAATCTTACTGCCTTGCACGCCCTGAAAGAAAACCGAAGCGTCGAAGCCTTTGTAGTTAGCGCCTAACGTCAATGCATAACTAAAATCCGGCAAATAACTTCCAAGAAATACCCGGTCGTTTACATCAATGACACCATCTTTATTGATATCCCTAAATTTAAGGTCACCAGGAGAAGTATGCTTGGTTGGATCGTATGTCTGACCGGGTGAAGGATTTACCTGCGTAGCAGATGAATTCACCTCTGCCGCAGATTGAAAAATACCATCGACAATCCAACCGTAAAAAGACTGGATTGGTTGGCCGGCGGCAGTATTTGTGATATTATAAGTGCCAAAATCCTGATCGCCACCCGCCTCGATATGGGTAACTCCTGAGGCCAGTCTCGTCACCTTATTTGTAATGTGGCTAAAATTGGCAAGAGCGCTCCAAGTAAAATCGCCGTGTCTTTGATTATAGCCCAATTGAAACTCGAACCCCTTATTTTCCATGCTTGCAACGTTTTGCTTCACTGTGGAATTAATGAATCCGAAACTTGGAGGAAGCGGTACCTCGAGGATGAGATTATCTGAGCTGCGCTCAAAATATTCAGCGGTCAACGTAAACTTGTTTTTAAATAAGCCGAGGTCTAAACCAATATTCAACTGGTTTGTCTTTTCCCATTCCAGATCCTGGTTTCCTAATCCGGGAATAACGGAACCGGGGCCATTATCAGGTATATTATTAAATGGATATGCGGAACTATTAGCAGCAACGCTCACCAGCCAGGGCGTACTTCCCAACACCGCTCCATTAAGACCTGTAACACCGTAACCGGCCCTAAGTTTTAATTCGGAAATCTGCTGTATGTTTTGGATGAATTTCTCCTGATCAATCTTCCATCCAATAGATCCTGAAGGAAAAGTAGCCCATTTTTTTCCAGGCGCCCATACGGAAAGTCCATCACGACGAATTGCACCACTTAAAAGGTACTTGCCTTTGAAATCATAGTTTACACGTCCCAGTACAGACATGATGGAATTTTCATCAAACCTCGTTGACGATGAAGGATTCAGTGCATTAGTAAGTGTTTTTAACTCATTGGAAAGTTGGTTGCCACTTTGCGATGAAGTGTTTATCTCCTGGTTTTGCTGCTCATACACTGCGATTGCATTAATATGGTGGTTGCCAAAAGTTTTATCAAATGTAAATTCCTCTGTAAAGAGTAGTTGGGTTGAAATAGCCCGGTTGTTTGTAATAGTAGCCTGCGTTGCACTGGAACCATTTACAGCTCCATTATCATCGAAGATGGGTGAAAAGCGGTAGTCATATCCACTGGCATAATCCACTCCAAACGTGGAACGGAATTTTAACCAACTGGTGAAATTAATTTCAAGAAAAGCTGATCCGAGAATTTTTGTGGTTGTTCTGTTTCCTGGATTTTTCAATTCAGCATCTTCAACGGGGTTTGTAGGGTCACCCCCATCGAGTACAGGATGAGCGCCTCTGTATCCGCCATTCGAAGTAGGATCATAAACTGGTAAATGGGGAAACATCCTGATTACATTCACTAAGTTTGAACGTGAGCCTGTTTCGTTATTATCATAGGCCTGATCGCCATGGGCCAAATATAAATTTTCGCCGAAAGTGAATACTTTACTGATCACATGATCCGAGTTGATCCGGAAGTTGTAACGTCGATAACCCACTTTTGGCGTAGTACCATTTTGATCCATGAAGCCGGCAGACGCATACAAACGGGATACATCGTTGCCCCCGGTTAAACCTATGCTATGCTGTGTAAAATTTCCATCCCTGAAGTAGGCATCCTGCCAATCAGTATTAGTTTGACCATAAGTTTGCGTTGCACCTTGATATATTGGTTCATTTATCGTCGGAGGTGTCAAACGCGGTACTTGGCTACCTCTATAGGCTATGGCATATTGCATGAATTCCTGAGTATTCAACAAATCAATTCTTTGAGTTATTTTTTGTATGCCGTAATATGAATCAAGGTTAACACGCAACTTTCCGTCTCTTCTGCCTTTTTTGGTGGTAATCATGATTACACCATTGGTGGCGCGCGAACCGTAAATGGCAGCAGCTGAGGCGTCTTTCAACACGTCAACTGATTCAATATCTTTTGTGTCAATCGTAGCTAGATCGCCAGTCGGAACTCCATCAATAACATACAAAGGATCTGAGGCATAACTTATAGAACTAATCCCCCTGATCCGAACAATAGGCTGTGTTCCTGGGCTCCCGTTATTGGTCACTTGTACCCCTGGCACTCTTCCCTGGAGTGCTTGATCGACACTGACTGCGGGAACCTCGTTAAGAGTTTTGCCCGCCACGCTGGACACGGCCCCGGTTACATTTGCACGTTTCTGTGTGCCATAACCCACAACCACTACCTCACTGATGTTTGAGACGAGGGGTTCAATCTGCACAGAAACAGAACTACTCGTGCCCACCAGCAGCGAGTATAAATGATAGCCGACCATCGAGAACTCAAGTGTTTGGCCTTCCTCAGCGTCGATCGAAAAAACGCCCAATGAATTTGTAACCGTGCCTCTTGTCGTACCTTTTACTATTACCGAAACACCTTCAAGAGGATCACCTTTTTCATTCGTGACCTTACCGGTAATCGTCTTATAGAATAGACCCTCTGTTATTTGTTTGCCATTTTCCGCAAGGCTTTGCAACTTAAGAGCAACATCATCCTGTTCTCCTTTTTTGATCAACACAACCTGGTCGCCGGAAACATAATACAGCACATTCAAAGGCTCTAGCAGGAGGTCCAGTACTTCTTTTACCGTTTGATCTTTTGCGAGGATAGATACTTTCTTGCGGGAAGGAATTTTCTGTGAGCTGTAAACAAATTTTATTTCTACCAGCTTCGTGATTTCATTCAATACAGCTCGCACCTCCTGTTGTTTGGCAACAAGTGTGATCTTTTTATCCAGCACCCCCTCTTCCGCGAGTGCCGGTCTTGAATAAACTAAACCGGTAAGGAAAACGGAGAACAGGAGCCAGTGTAACCTGATTCTTTTAAAGCAGATGCCGGCTAACTGGACAAGCATGCAATGTTTCATAATAGCAATTTTGGTTTGAATAATCGTTTGCGAATCAGTGGCGAATATTAGCTTGCTTTCATTGGATGGTTTTTTGTTTATTATTATTGACATCCGTTTGACTGTATCACTACCTGTCCGTCTATGATTTCATAGCTAGCTCCAATAGCTTTGCAAATAAGGTCGAGTTTCCTGTAGAAAGTTTCACTTCTTAAATCAGCCGTTACCGCACACTTTTTTAATAAATCATCATCATAAACAATGTTGATTCCATATGCCCTGCTGAGTTGGGCAAACACTTTTTCAAGTGGAGTATCGTCATACACCATAATTTTTTCGTCGACAGTGGGGGTGATGGCAACCGGATCTTGTAGTAAAGTTTTTTTGAATTCGCGATTTGATTTTTTATATACTAATTCCTGGTTGGGAGTCAAAATGATTCCTCCCAGTTGATTCGGCAATGTAGTTTCAGCAATTCGCGTGTTTGCCTGAGAATACACACTCACGTTACCCGTTCTCACAGTTACCCGTATGATTGAGTCGTTGTCGAAAGAGCGAACGGTAAAACTTGTGCCCAGCACTTTAGTTACAATTTCATTCGCCAAAACCCGAAAAGGACGTGAGGGATTCTTTATGACCCTAAAGAACGCCTCACCCAAAAGATAAACATCCCGTGTTCCCGAGCTGTCAAAATTATTGGCATATGCTATTCTACTGCCTGCGCCCAATTCAACGGTACTTTCATCGGGCAGCACTAATTTTACCGGCTTGCCGGATGTATTTACATTTTCAATTAATCGCTTGGAGGGGATGACAGTAGCATAGTCAAATTTTCCAACCGTTGTATTGTTGTTTCTGCTTAAAATGAGACCCGAGACGGTTACAGCGAGTGCTATAAGCAAAACAGCTGCTGCATACACCCACTTTTTATAACGAGAAATAGGCAACACCAATGTTTCTGTTTTAGCGACAGATTGCCCACTAATGGTATCGAGCAATTTTTGTACTTCTATTTCCTTTTCCCGATCATTAACTGCAGCCTGGCGAAGACCCAGAGTTTGCAAAACTCTTTTGGCTTCCAGGATCGTGAGATGTTTGTCGGGGTGTTGGGCAAGCCAGCGATTCCAAAACTCATTATCTTCATTTTTGTCCTCACGTACCCATCTGATAAAATCATCATCCATTAAAAAATCATAGATGTCGAACAGCCTGAAATCTTTCATAAATCTTTGGCCTTTGGTATAAGTTCCCGGGCCGGTCTGATTCTACTGTTTTTGCCAAAAATTTTTTAAAACAAGGAAGGGACACAACTCAAGGGACAAACATTATTGAGTAATAAATTCAGCCTTTAAAAGGTTTCTAAGCTTATGTAGTGTTTCATGAAGTAGATTGTATATCGATTGCCGGTTGACGTTCATTAGCTCAGCGATTTGCGCATGATCCAGGCCTTGGTAGTATTTCAAGTAAACGATTTCCTTCTGCTTTTTCGATAGGAGCTCAAACGTCTTCCGGAGCCTTTGAACTTTTTCCTCATTCACCTGCTTTTCAATAATGATGTGTTCAATGGAAAACTCATAGAAAAAATCATATTCGTTGTTTGGCAAAGGCGCATTGCGATTATTCTTATGTAAAGATTTGAGCATTTTGTTTTTTATGGCACGCAGCAAATAGTATTTAGGCGACAAAATCGCATCGGCGGTTTCCCGGCGTTGCCAAAGACTGATAAATACTTCCTGTATGCAATCTTTTATGAGCGCTTTATCCGTGGTAAAACGAGCGCCATAATTGTGAAGATCATCATAATATAATCTCATCAGACAGGCCAGCGCATCTGCGTCATCTCGTTGGAGTCGTTTCAATAAATCTTGTTGATTCATGATTGCGCCAAAGTGTTTAATGTAAATCTCTCATCACATCTCCACCTGATCCTCCCTGCAAAATATCCATATCAGCGCCCAAATGAGCCTGCTGTACATGATCGATATACAATTTTACATACCCCCTTTTTGTGCTTGGTTTGGGAGCAACCCACGCCTCTCTTCTCTTTTCTAACTCCTCATCAGTCACATCCAAATGCAATCTTCTTTTCTCAACGTCGAGCTCGATCATATCGCCATCTTCCACGAGCGCAAGCGTTCCTCCAATTGCGGATTCAGGCGAAACATGCAACACAACCGTACCGGCAGCGGTGCCACTCATTCTGCCATCTGAAATGCGAATCATGTCCCGAATTCCTTTGCGCAATAATTTTTCGGGAAGATCAACATTGCCTACTTCGGGCATGCCGGGATAACCAACAGGGCCCACATTCTTGAGGACGATCACAGATTTTTCATTAATGTCTAGATCGGGGTCATCGATTCGCGCGTGGTAATCTTCAATGGTGTCGAATACCACTGCAGGTCCGCGGTGTTTCATCAATTGCGCCGTTGCCGCCGAGGGCTTAATCACAGCGCCATCTTCACAGAGGTTTCCCTTGAGCACGGCGATACCGGCGTTTTGCTGTAACGGTCGATTAATTGTCGCGATCACATCCTGGTTATAACAAACACAACAGGTGTTATTTTCTCCAAGTGTCTTTCCATTCACCGTGATTGCGTTATTGTGTAAATATTTTTTGAGTTCTTTGAGCACCACTGGCAATCCACCGGCGTAGAAGAAGTCTTCCATCAAATATTTTCCCGATGGTTTTAAATTGACGAGCAAAGGAATTTTACCTCCAATGATATCGAAATCATCCAACTTTAGTTCAACCCCAATTCTTCCGGCGATCGCAAGCAGGTGAATAATGAAATTAGTGGAGCCACCGATTGCAGCGTTCACAATAATTGAATTCTCAAATGCTTCTCTTGTTAGGATTTTCGAAAGCTTAAGCCCCTCTTTTACCATTTCTACAATTCTTCTTCCCGAAAGCTGCGCCATTACTTTTTTTCTCGAGTCTACCGCAGGAATAGCGGCAGCACCTGGCAGGGTTAGTCCCAGTGCTTCCACCATGCACGCCATCGTTGACGCAGTCCCCATAGTCATGCAATGGCCCGCACTTCTTGCTACGCCAATCTCTGCCTCCAGGATATCTTCAGGTGAATAATTCTCCACCAACATTTTTTCTTTTACCATCCAATTGAAAGACCCAGAGCCAAGGCATTCTCCTTTGAATCGCCCATTTAACATCGGCCCGCCAGGAACAACGATTGTGGGAAGATCAGCGCTGCAGGCACCCATGAGAGTGGAAGGAGTTGTCTTGTCACAACCTGTAAGGAGTATTACTCCATCGATTGGATTGGCGCGAATTGTTTCCTCCACGTCCATGCTTGCCAGGTTGCGAAATAGCATACTGGTCGGTCTCATCAGCGTTTCACCAAGCGATGTGACCGGGAATTCAAGTGGAAAACCGCCGGCTTCAACGATGCCGCGCTTCACAACTTCCGCGAAATCGCGAAGGTGTCCATTGCATGGTGTAAGCTCACTCCATGTATTGCAAATACCGATCACGGGTCGTCCGCGAAAGTAATCATTGGGATACCCCTGGTTGCGCAACCAGGAGCGATGGACGAACCCCATTTTGTCGTCTTTGCCGAACCAATCAGCACTTCTTAATTTGGCTGCGGAAGAAATTTTTCCTTTAATTTTTTCCATCGAGTTTGATCCATTTTCATTTTGTCAACAACATTTACATTTAGCAGCGCTTGAGTATACATTTAAGAATCCTGGGCGACAGCAGCACAGTCGTGAGTGAAATAAAGACCCCATGTAAAAACACAAGGTCTTACTGCTTCACGAGAAAACAGTCAGGGTTTATCCCACCATAAACGAGTACTTAATTTATCCGCACCCATTATCGCAATGGCGGCGTTTACATTCGCCGTATTTACTGATAACTCGGACGTTGGATAACCAATTCTCCTGATGAATGTGCCATTAGGAACATCTGGATTGTTCGGTTGGCCGTAAGGATTAGGCGCCAATGCTGGATAGCCTGTTCTTCGGAAATTGGCAAAGGCTTCCGGTCCATTTAAAAAAGAAGCGATCCAATATTGAGTATTGATCTGTTCCATCTCTCGTCCTGATATAAGAGGATGAGCAGCAATAAACGCGTCCCTTGCGGCGGCGGAGACTGCCGACGCAGCGTCATAAGTTGCCAATTGATCCATGTGTGCTTTGATACCGTTGGAGAAGTATTGATCAGTACTTCCCGATGATATCCATGCTCTAAGTTTGGCCTCCGCCAGCAGCAACTGTGTTTGTGCCGCCGTAACAAAGAAATTGGGCGCAGAAGTTTTGGCCATTCTCTTCCTGTCTACCTGGCTGTAATCATAAAAGCTCGCAAGACCATCCGCAGTAGCGCGAGCCCCAATAGTTCCGTTGTCGTAGCCCATCGGCATACCAATCTGGTCGGCGGGTGCAGTACTGGCCCTGTCTACCGTCTGCTCGGGCCCCGACGTCGCTCCTTTATAGCGAACGGCAATAGCCGACAACCGAGGGTCACCATTATTTTTCAAGGTATCGACGAACGATTTAACAAGATACCAGTTGGCTGCTTCCGTGCTGTTCAGCATGTTTCCCGTAGGATTTAAGTAATTCGCATCATGGCGCATATATGCATTGTCAGAATTATCTGTAATGACGCCACCGGCAAATGCAGCTTGCACCACAGTCTGTGCTTTGGCCGGATCAATTTTACTTAGTCGCATGCCTGCTCGCAGTAGTAACGAGTACCCAAATTTTTTCCATTTGGCAACATTGCCCGCATAGAGAACATCAGAGGGCTCAACAGTGCCAGACGTGTTCAATGCGGCAGATGCGTCAGTAAGCTCCTGGATTATCTTCGGATAAATATCCTGCTGCTGGTCGTACTTGGGAAAAAATATCTGGTCCGTCAAGCCTGCACCGCCTTCCGTATAAGGAATCGCGCCGTAAGTATCGGTGAGTATCATGAACGCATACGCCTGCCATATGCGCGCCATATTGTAGAGATTCGATCTACCCGGCAAATCTTTCGTCTTTGAAATCACATCGTGAGTGTACTTGATGACATTTTGGTAGTAGGCGGCCCATGTCGGAGCACCTGTTACGTCGCGACTGTCCTGGTTGAAATTACCTCCGGCTAACACGCCGCCATTAGGTGTAACCATTTGTTGAACGATTGATTCTTCATAAATCACTGTCTTCGTTGGAAACGATGTGTTGATAATGGCATTATTTAAGAGCAAAACCGGATCAAGTGATGTGGGATTTACTCTGTTGATGTTTACTTCCTCCAGGTGTTTAACACATGAAGTGAACGCCGTTGTTGACGCAATCAATAAGCTGTAGAGCAATATTTTTTTCATAGCAAATGCGTTTAGAATTTAATGTTCAGGTTGGCACCGAAGCTTCGTGTCGTTGGCACTCCCGGAGACTCCAGTCCCACCATACCGTCTACGCCATAACCCACGGTTTCGGGATCAATGTTGTCAACCCATTTTTTTATCAGCAAAGCATTATACACCACGAAATCAAGTTTGAGTCCCTTCACCGGGCATTTTGTCGGGATGAATTTGGTGAAGTCGTAGCCTAGTGCGATTTGTCGAAGCTTCCAAAAGCCCGCATTATAAATCACTGCTTCGACGATCTGCTGAGAGCGTAAATGCTCCCAATAGGTTTGAACCGCTGCCTTTGCAGTATTATTGCCACCTGATTGATTGACGCCATCTCCAATGACAAAACCCGTCTCACGTCCTTCCAATGTCATCTTGTGCAGCCCGTGTCGAATAGCGTTGAAGTTGGTACCCGATAGCATTTTTCCTCCCAATTTGTAATCAATCAGCACTGAAAGATTAATTCCCTTATAGTTGAAATTATTTACGAAGCCACCGACCCATTTGGGTAAGCCCGTGCCAAATAACACGAGATCCGGCGTGCGAAGTGGCAAGCCATTCGCCTGGAAAATCATTTGTCCTTTGTCATTTCTCGCATAACCGAAACCAGCTATCTGGCCCATCTCTTTACCCACGACCATTCTTACTTCACCGTTGAATGGATGAGTTCCCGTAGTAAATTTTTCTCCTGGTTTATCGGTCGTGATTCGATTTACCCGGGTAATGTTATAGGAAGTGTTTGCGGTGAACTCCCATCTGAAAGATTTTGTTTGGATGGGAACTAAATTCAGCAATCCCTCAACTCCTTTGTTCTGGCTTTCGCCGCTGTTGATCAATGTGCTTGTGAATCCTGAAGCGTCGGATATCTGCACGGAAACGATTTGGTCGATGGTCAACTTTTTGTACACAGCCACATCAAGACCCACGCGATTTTGAAACATTTTCAGCTCAAGGCCAACTTCCGTTTCTTTCTCTCTCATCGGTTTTAAATTCTTGTTTGGCAAAACAGCTCCACTGGATCCAACAGTTACTGCCACGCCACTCGGGTTGAGAATGGTATTAGAATTTACACTGTAGAAAAGCTGATCGGCGTATGGCGCGAGGTCCGCATCACTACCGACCTCCGCGTAGGCAAGCCTTAGTTTTCCAAATGATAACCACGAGGGTTTTGTCTTAAGTGTTTCTGTAAATACATAGGAACCCGAAACTGATGGATAAACTATTCCATTATTTTCTTTAGACAATGTAGAGAACCAGTCCTTGCGTGCAGTGCCGCTCACGTACAACGTTTTCTTCCACGAAACGTCTGCAGAGGCGTAGATCGAGTTCACGGCTTTTTCGTCAACTGAGTACACGGGATTTTTTGCTCTTCCATTTTGAACTGTATATAATCCTTTTACTACAAAATCCGTCACCTGCACGTTGTTGATATCCGTGCGCCGCCTCATTTGATTGCCTCCAGCAGTTACCGTAACGTCAAAATTTCCATATGTTTTCGTGGCACTTGTTAGGAAGTCCAGATTGGTTTCTCGGAAACGGCGTGATTCCTGAGTGTAAACTCCGTTTACAAAGCCTGCCGGTGCCGGAGCACGGGACGCCTGACCGGTTGGGAAATTGTTTACGTCTTCATCACGAGAATAATAATCCTCGCCCATGCGCGCTTGCACCCACCACCAGGGAAGTATATTGTATTTGGCGAAAACGTTTCCATAGATTCTATCCCGTTGAATATTGTGGAACTGTTCTGCCAGCACCCAATAGGGATTGGTACGATTCATAAACCGGGAATAGATGTACTCATTCCCCTGCGGATTGTACTTGTTATCGTTTAATACACTTAAGGGCATTGTATTCGCTAACGCCATTAAAGTAGTAGGAATAGAATTGTCCTGGTTGGCAATGTTTGGCGGATTGTGGTTGTACTCCCTTGAGTAATTAAAATTACCACCAAAGCTGAAACGATCCGATAACATGCTGTTGAATCCGAGATTAACCACCTTGCGATTAAACCAATTGTTCGGAGTAATCCCATGGTTGTCGGTGTTGTTGATAGATAAATGCAAGCCACCTTTCTCTCCGAGGCTTTCCAATGTCAATGTGTTGGAAAAATTTTGTCCATCGCGGTAAAACTCTTTAATGCGGCTGCCTTGCGCCACGTAAGGAACGGTAAGATTATTGTATAAAATATGCGTCATCCCTGGCTTTATTTTTTCCCCGAAAGACCATTCACCCGATGTGGGATTCGCAGTAGTAGGACGTACTCCATTCTCACCTTGTCCATATTCTTTTTGATAGTCTGTATAATCTAACGGCGTTTCATAGGTGTAATTCGAGTTGAACGTTACTCCGATGCCTCTCCCTTTTCCCTTTGTCTTTGTAGTGATCATTATCACGCCGTTTGTAGCACGGTAACCATAAAGAGCTGCGGCTGGAGCTCCCTTCAAAATTGTCACACTCTCGATATCGTCAGGATTTATACTTGCATAACTGTCGCCACCATCCGAGTAAACCCCACCACCAGTTACACCAACCGTGCTCCCGTTAAAGTTTCCACTGTTGATGGGAACTCCATTGATAACTATGAGTGGATTATCACCACCTGTGATAGCAGACTGGCCGCGGATACGAATCTTGGTCGAACCACCGGGTCCAGTTCCGAGACTTGTAATGTTTACACCGGCTACCTTTCCTTCCAATGCATTCATTGGATTCGGCGTGCGACCCACGGTGAGCTCTTCGGGCTTGACGTTAGTCGCAGAATATCCCAACCCCCTGGACTTCTTAGCGATGCCAAAAGCTGTGACTGTAACTTCTGACAGGTTTGTTGAATCGGATGTTAACATCACGTCGACGGATTCTCGTCCATTGACCGCCACCTCCTGGCGCAAATACCCAATGGAAGTAAATATCAAAACATCTTTTCCTCCCGCGGTAATTGAAAATTTCCCTACGTCATCTGTTGAAGTCGCCCGAGAGGATCCCTTCACTTGAACAGTTACACTGCCAAGTGGTTTGCTACCGTCTGTAACCGTCCCTGTTACTGTTTGGGAATGCACGGTGGCTGATAAAATCAGCGAGGAAAGTAAAAAGAAAAGTTTGGTGGCTAGCGCAGCAGCCTGCCTGGGTTTCTTTCTCATATAGCAAGAAGTTTGTTAGGTGATTGCAGCTCTTCTACAAACAAATGGTCATGACACAGCTATACAAAGTATATCAACTTCTAAATAAAAAACTTCCAAAAATTAACGGTGTTGAATTTTGTACAGGCCGGTGAATTGTAAAAATTACTTGTTTAAGGATGCAAAAAATAACAGAGGCCGTCTGTTGAGACAGCCTCCCTTGATAATTGAGAAAAATCGGTTCTAAAATTTTTCTACACCTCTCACATTCATCTTTAACGCAGTCAGTTTATCCACGGGCCCTGTGATGAACAACATTTTATTATTTTGACCTCCGAAAACATTGTTCGTGGCGCCGTTTGTCGGAACGTTGAATATCTTATTCCCCTTCGGATCAAATGCGGTTACCCCCAATCCATTGCTGATATAAATGTTTCCTAACTCGTCCATCGACATACCATCGCCGCCCATGTCTACAAACTTTTTCATGTTAGATAGAGTGCCATCGGCATTGATATCAAAAACCCACGTTCCGCCCATGTTGTCATAATACCACTTGTTTACGTACAATTTTTTTCCATCAGGGGTTCCGACAACACCATTTGGCCATGAGTCCGAGTCCCATCCCATTGCGTCAGTAGTCACCCGGATCAGGGAATGGCTGTTCGCCGCCAGGTAATAAACATAACCACCTTTGCCAGCGGGAGCTTGTTCCGAGTGCGTGGGTTCCCAGCCCTGGTTCCGTGGATCAGATGCGTCCCAATAGCCTCTTGGAAAAATAGGGTCTGTAAAATACATACCCCCAGTAAGGGGATTGATCCAAACGTCATTTGGACCGTTTAGTAATTTACCATTGTAATTATTTACTAGTACCTCGTGGCTGCCGTCTGGATGTATTTTCCATACCTCTCCGTGCATATCTGCGCAGGTAATGAGATTTCCGTCTTTATCAAACATCATCCCATTGGAGCGACCCGTGCCGGTGAGAAAAGTTGTGGTCACACCTGTCGCAGCGTCCCATCTAAAAATTTTGTCGTTCGGCTGGTCAGTGAAAAAGATGTTTCCATGTTTGTCAACAGCTGGACCTTCAGTAAAACTAAAACCTTTCGCGAGGGTATCTAATTTTCCGTGCTGACTGGAGGAGACAAGACGTCCCGGGTCAAAAATGTTACTTTCACTTGTCGCGTTCGATCCACGTGCCGCCAGTTCGTTTGAGTCAACATTGGCTGCGTTGCTAACCGGGTTTTTTTGGCAGGAATAATACTGGAATACGCATAGAACTCCCAAAAAAAGAAACATTCTTTTTTTCATAGCAAACAATTTTTTAGTTTAAAAAAATGAAATTGAACAATTCCTCCAGGCATCTAAGTCTTGCCTGGATTGTTCTCGCAAGAGCAGCATATTTGTTAACTGGGAGCGGTTGTGTAGGGTAATTTTTACGGGATTACACAAAGTATTCAACTGGTTTGCTAAAAACTTCCAATAAAATACACCGAAGAATATTGTACAAGGTGCTAGAGTTTTATTAGTAATATCGCTAAGAAAATTGAAAAGCCAGAAACTAACGATTGCATGAACCAGTACTTTTTGACAAAAGAATGCAAAGAGCTTCATGCTTTTCCTCACATTATCGAATTTGCGTTAAAGAAGATTGACAATATACAGTTCGACTCTTTTAAAAAAGAAACGTCTGATTTTCTTCGCCTTTATTATGTAATTGACGGACGCTTTGAGTGGACGATTGAACAGCAGGGACACATACTTTATCCGGGGGACATCGCCATCATACTTCCCGGTCAAAGTTTTGGCGGCGAAAAAGATCTATTAGATATTGGAACGGTTTCATGGATACACCTGGAACTACAGCAACTGGAGCGAAATGGGAAGCTGGCCATGGGAAAATGGAGTCATCTCAGTGAGAGTGAGTGCCGAACGATTGGAAGGATTTTACTGATAAATCACTGCTCGGTCCTGTCGCGTTTAAAGGATGCAGGAGTTGTATTTCAAAGTATACAAAGTGAGTTTATCAACCAGGAAGTTGGGTATGCTGCGCGCATCAATCAATTGCTAGATGAACTTTTCATACATATAGCAAGACAGCTTACGCGACAAAATAATTCCCGGCGAGATTTCCCGCAAACTTTTTTGAAACTGGAACAAGCGCTGCGTCAAAATTTGTCGCATCAATGGAGTGTGGAAGAAATGGCGGCGCTTGTCGGCCTCGGAACAACTGCTTTCTCTGAAAAAGTAAAAAGTTTTACGGGTTTTTCTCCGTTGAACTATCTCATCAACATTCGCATCTCGGAAGCAATCAAATTGCTGAAACGACCTGATGTGCATGTGACAGATATAGCGCTGGATGTAGGGTTCTATTCATCACAACATTTTGCCACTACTTTTAAGAAACTCACAGGGTATACCCCCAGTGAGTTCAGGAAGAAAAATATTTTAACCGACTAAACTTTAAAAATGGATTGCATTATTACCATAGAAATTGGAACAGGGGCTATAAGAGTTGCGGCCTTTGATTTGAACGGGACAATGCTCGGCTCGTCGAAGGGTTCGTATCCCACTTTTCATGCAAAGCCTGATTTCAGTGAGCAGGATCCTGAGCAGATTTTCATCACCATGCTTTACATCCTGAAGAATTTTTTGAATGAAAAGATCCATGCAAAAAAGTATACGGTGCTCTGCATCTGCTTCAGCTCAGCAATGCATAGTGTATTGCCTATCGATAAAAATGGAGTTCCGATTGGGAATGCCATAGTGTGGTCGGATAATCGTGCAAAAAAGGAATCGGACGATTTGAAAAACTCTGCACTGGGAAATGCCTTATATAAGGCAACGGGAACACCTATTCACCCCATGTCCCCCTTGAATAAAATCACGTGGTTAAAAAATAACGATAAAGATCGCTTTGCGGCTACGAAAAAATTCCTGTCCATAAAAGCATATATCATAGAACAGCTGACGGGTGAATACATCGCTGATTATAGTGTGGCTTCCGCAACCGGCTTGTTGAATATTCATACGTTGAAATGGGAAGTCGACG
>AR_comb_assmDRAFT_10488760_pt1 | contig 17284 bp, 15 predicted proteins | sample ArasoioldDNA_FD_10543 | JGI IMG/M metagenome (IMG submission 10543) | reverse complement strand
AGACACCCACGTTCTAAATTTAAACGGCTTGGTGTGTTGAGGTTGCGCGACTGTGCGCTCTCCACAAGCGGAAACGAAGAACAGTTTTTTGATTACGACGGCCGTCGGTACAGTCACATTATCGACCCGCGAAGTGGGTGGCCAGCCGAAGGCGTAACCAGTGTCAGTGTTGTTGCTCCGAACGGCGCGTTGAGTGATGCACTGGCGACGGGGTTCTTTGTTGGTGGACGCGAGCTTGCAGAAAAGTATTGCTCCACTAATAAGGACGTCTTAGTGGTGATGCTTGAGAGCAATTCGCAAACTCCGATTGTTATTGGGAGAAGTTCTGGATGTGACGGTTTAAGAGACTTCTAATTGGGACCACCTGATGAGTATCGAAACAACTGATCGTCTGTCGTCTTTGCAGCAATTCGCCCTCGTAGCCTTGCGAACGGTGATTGGTTGGCACTTTCTTTATGAAGCTTATTACAAGATCACTTCCCCAGCGTGGAGCCCAGCTGGCCCATTAACACCGTGGAGCTCCGCCGGGTACTTGAAGGGTGCGTCTGGCCCGCTGGCGATCATATTTTCAAAACTCGTAGATCATGGACTGACGCCATGGATCGATCGTTCAGTGAAGATCGCGCTCCTCTTGATCGGAATCAGTTTGGTGCTGGGCCTGTTTACGCGAGTCGGAGCGGTGGGTGCATTGTTCTTCCTAAGTTTGTTCTACCTTTTGTACGTTCCGACGGTTGGTGTGCCTCAACCCAATGCCGAGGGAACCTACTTAATAGTAAACAAGACGCTCATCGAAGCTATCGCTGTACTTGTTTTGTTGGTCTTCAATACGGGAAGAATTGCGGGACTTGATTTATTGCTTCATCGAAAACAGCTCAAGTACGAAACATCTCGCGAGGACGTCCCTAACACCATGCGAGTTTGAGACGGTTACTGCGTCATCGTTAACTTTGCATGTCAATAAACCGGAGTAGCAGCATGAATTTAACGGAAGAACAAAAAACGCTGGGGCGCAGAAATTTTATCAAGGCTGTAGCCGGTGTTCCTGCACTGATTGCATTAGGTGGCGTCGCAGTCACACGCGGTCCTGTGCGCGGCGGACCCGTGAAGATTGCGTTAGTTGGTACCGGCGACATGGGCAAGGCGCACCTGAATCAATATCAAAAAGAGTTCTGCGATCTGAAAGCGCTCTGCGATATCAACCCGAAACGCCGCGGCGCGATGGTCGACATGATGGTAAAGAAGGGTTGGAACAAACCCAATGAGTACGACGATTGGCAAGAGATGCTTCAGAAAGAGGATCTCGAAGCAGTGCATATTGCGACACCACTTTGGACACATTCAACCATAGCTGTTGAGGCACTCAATGCCGGCAAGCATGTACTTTGCGAAAAGATGATGGCGAAGAGTCCCGCTGAGTGTCAGCAAATGATCGATGCTGCGAAAAAGAATAATCGTGTGCTCGAAATTGGTTATCAGCGTTTTTATAATCCGATCTACCAGGCTGCCTATCAAAACATCATTCAGAAGGGCGTACTCGGTGATGTCTATCACGCTCGGCTAGCGTGGCATCGAAATTCGTCATGGCGCAAAACGGAAGATGAACCGGCCGCTAATTTCGATCCGAGTCGTTGGGGTTATCCTGATTGGGAACACTTATTGAACTGGCGCATGTACCGCAAGTACTCAGAAGGTTTGTTATGTGAGCTTGGTAGTCACCAGGTAACTGCCGCCAGTTGGTTTTTCGATTCACATCCCAGCGAGGTCTACGTAAGCGGATCGACGTCTCGATATAAAGATGGTCGCGAGGTCTATGATCATGTGTATGCGACTTTCAATTATCCGGGTGGCCGCACTGCAACGTTTTCATCGATTCAATCGAATGCCTTCGACGAGAACTACGAGATGTTTATGGGTACCAACGGCACGCTCATCATGACTCGCGAGTTAGAGGCCTACCTATTCACTGAACCAGGAGCGGGGAGCGCGCCGGCCGAGGCTTCTCCACAAACCCGAGTAGAACTTTCAAAGCAAACCGGAGGTCCAGTCGCCGATAGTTCCGCGAGTCAGGCAGCTGGTTCAAGTCAGCGGACTGTGAACCTGGGCGATCAGATCGTCAATAAAGGAATCTCCTACCAGAACGAAATCGCGGAATTCTGTACGGCCATTCGTACCGGTAGCCCGGTGAGGTGTGGGGGTGAGAGAGCCATGACCTCTGCAGTCGCAATTCTGAGTGGCAACGCCTCAGCCGAGAAGGGCTCAAAGTTGGAAATCCCCGGCCCGACAAGCAGCTGAGAGGATTGCAGATTTCAGATTGTTGATTGCAGATTCGCTGCGGCGAAGCGCTTTACTTAAAAGTGATGAGGGCCTCGGTGTTTCGGCTCAGCCGCCTGCGGGTAAGGTTGGGCTTGCCCTTCCTTAACCGCTCAAACTTGTGACTGGGCTACGCCCTGAGTTTCTGAGCTTTTTGCAAATTGGCTACAGATTAAAGGGCATAGCCCGAACCATTTCAGGGGAACCTCCGGAATGGCAAAGCTCATCCTCACCACAGCCGGCGAAGCCAAGAACTTCACAGCTTCATAGACCTTTCACGCAAAGCAGCCGAGTACTAGGCCGAAACAAATTTGAAAACGTCCCACACGTATAATCTGCAATCAGCACACTCTGAAATCCGCAATTGCCAGCACAGGATCTCATCAGATCATATTATGATCTTGTGATCTGAGAATCTTCATGTATACTGGCCGCCGTCCGTTTCAAAACTCAACTGCTCCAACTGGAGATTCCCAACTCGGGCGAAGTTTTTTGGAGGTAGGGGTGTGCCTAAGCATTCGGCAAAAGTCGTTTGTTACGAAGGAAGCGTCTGGATTTCCCCGCGTCAGTTCTGGGGTCTGGTTCGCGATCACATTATCGAATACGTGAGCGAGCCTCCGCTCACCGGTAAATTCAAAGGTCAACAGGCCGACTTCCTGGTTACCGTTAACCACACCGTACTCAGTTTGGCTTGTCCTGAGCACCGGCAGTCAGTATTGGTCTCAAAGCGTTACACAAAAAGATAGTTTGGCTTTTCGGCCTGGAGGACCGGCATATGCTGGAACTAATCCAACCGATCTCTAAACGAGATCAGGTGGTCCGAGCAATGAAGGAAGCAATCTTGTCGGGTACGATTCATCCCGGCGCTTCGATCGTTGAAAGCAAGATCGCTCAACAACTCGGAGCTGGTGTTCCCTTAATTCGCGAAGCGCTCATCGAACTTGAACACCAGGGCTTCGTTCAGCGAACACCATATAAAGGAACGACCGTCACCAAGCTCTCACCGGCGGACGTGCGGCACATCTTCGCTTTGCGCGTTGAACTCGAAGCGATTGCTATCGAGTGGGCCAAGACGCACGCGACCGATGCTGACTTCGAAACACTGCGTGTCGAAATTCGGAAGATGGAAGAGGCGGCACAAAGTCTTGACTTACCACAATTCTACGAAGGCGATCTTTCGTTTCATCGCAAGATTTGGAGTCTCTCCGGCAATCCTTACCTTGTTGATACGCTAGAGCGCTTAGTTGTGCCGTTGTTTGCATTCTTTCTGATGAAGACGAGTCGGCAGCAAGCTTCTTATGTAGACAGTGCATGCATGCACGCCAAAATCGTGGATGCGATTCCCACAATGAACAGTATTGAACTGCGTGAGATGTTTCGAGAGTCATTAGCGAGTTGGAAAGACGATATGGTGAAATTGCTATTCGCGGAAGAAGAAACGCGATAGGTCTGGTCATTTAGCATCGATACTCTGCGTCAGCTCGGCGTGCTCTGCGCCTCTGGGTTTGGGATCGTGTTGAAAGCATATACCGCCGAGACGCAGAGAACGCCGAGTTAACGCAGAGTTGAAAAGAACCAGGCCTGAAATTTGAAACTTGTTTTATTAGTTCCGTTGCCAAACAAATGAGTGAGTCGGCACCTGCAACAGTTTTGCGCGCGAGAAACGTCTACAAGTCTTACGACGGTGTAGCTGCGCTGCGCGGCGTGTCGTTTGATTTGCGCGTGGGTGAGGTGCACGCGGTAATCGGTGAAAACGGTGCCGGCAAGTCCACCTTGATCAAAATCATTACTGGCGCTGTTCAAGCTGATAGCGGCGAAATTGAACTTGACGGAAAACCGATCACGAATAACTCGCCCGCTTACTCTAAGTCGATCGGCATTGCGGCGATTTATCAACAGCCGGCACTGTTCCCGGAACTTACCGTCGCGGAAAACATTTCGATAGGTTTTGAAGGCACCGGAGCGTTCCGAAAGATTGATTGGAAGGGACGCCGCGCACGCGCCACTGAACTTCTCGCTCGCGTTGGATCGAAGATTAATCCGGATACGGAAGTTCGGCAGCTCAGCATGCCGGAACAACAGTTGGTCGAGATCGCGCGTGCACTCGGCGCCAACGCTCGCGTTTTAATCATGGACGAACCGACTGCGTCCCTGGCTGAAGAGGAAACTCAAAACCTTTACAAGGTGATTGCGAAGCTCCGTGATAGCGGCGTAGGGATTATCTACATCTCGCATCGCCTTGAGGAGCTATCGATCCTTGCGGATCGCGTTACGGTCTTGAGGGATGGTTCATATGTTAGTACTCAACCAATGGCCGGAGTCGATCGACAAGAGTTGATTCGACTGATGGTTGGACGTGAACTGTCAGCAGTCTTCCCCAAAGTTCAAGTCGAGCAGGGCCCCGTTGTCTTTGAACTACGTCGAACTTCGTGCCGTGCGAACGGAGTTAAGGACGTGAGTCTGTCGGTGCGAGCCGGCGAGATTGTAGGTTTTGCAGGACTGGTTGGAGCGGGACGAAGTGAGTTAGCGCGAACAGTATTTGGTCTGGATTCTGCTGATGCTGGTGAGATTCGTTTACGTGACAAAGTCGTCGTCATAAACGACCCGGCCGAAGCGATCGGTCTAGGTATCGCATACTTGCCCGAAGATCGGCGCCGCCACGGTGTTGTATTGCAGATGCCGATCGATGCAAACGTTACGCTCGCATCACTGAAGAAATTAGTGAACGGGTTGTCGTTTGATTTGAAAAAGGAGCGCAAGATTGCGACCGACTACGTTCGTCGGTTTTCGATCAAGACGCCAGCGATCTTTGCGCCCGTCACTACACTTTCTGGCGGCAATCAGCAAAAGGTAGCACTCAGTCGTTGGCTCGAAACAAAGCCTAGTGTTCTGATCCTCGACGAACCAACGCAGGGAATCGATGTTGGTGCCAAGGCTGAGATACATTCGCTCATGGGCGAATTGGCAGCGCAGGGAACCGCGATACTGATGATCTCTTCAGAACTGCCCGAGATTCTCGGGATGAGTGATCGAATAGTCGTGATGCGGCACGGAACGATCGCTCGGATACTCACGCGTGAAGAGGCCACTCAGCACTTGATCATGTCAATCGCGCTCGGACACGAACAGTTGGCTGCCTGAGTTAGAGGCGCCGGATTGAAATCGGCACCGGGTAGCGTGTTTACGATGCCTGAACTGATGCTTTTCTTCAGGGGGAACGGCGAATGATTTCAAAGAGAGACATTGTGATCGCGTTGATTAGTTGTTGCGTCACTTGCGCAGTTGTTGCTTCAGCTCAAAAGACCGGTGTGCTGATGTCCTCCGCGGTATTCGACTGGGACAAAGTGGGGGTGAAAGAGACTGCAACCGGCGCGACTCGCGATTTCTTTAAAGGACCAACCGCAACTCTCGACCAACTCGAGTGCCACGTTACAACAGTTAAGGCTGGGGAGGCGTCACATGCTGCGCACTCGCATCCTGAAGAAGAGCTAATCATTGTCAAAGAAGGAACGCTCGAGTCAGTGCAAAACGGTGAGGTCAAAAAAGCTGGACCAGGATCAATAATTTTTGAAGCGTCAAACCAGTTGCACGGAATGCGCAACGTTGGTTCGACTCCAGCCACCTACTTCGTGATTAAGTGGTATTCACCTGGCATGCTGAAAAAACAATAAGGCAGACACCGGCGACTCCACAGGGTTTCAAGTCATGCAGCTATTCGCAAGCTACAAGCGTGAAGCATCGGTTGCCGCGTCGTACCTATTTCTGTTGATTGTAGTGACGATTATTTCCCCGTCGTTTCTACAGACAACAAATCTTCGGGATCTGGCAATGAACAATGCCGCCGTGTTGATCGTCGCGGTCGGCATGACACTCGTAATTCTGACCGGCGAAATCGATATATCGGTCGGATCACAGTTTGCAGTTTGCACGTACCTGGCTGGTTCGCTAGCTAAGAGCGGTGTCGCTCCCTTGCTTCTTCTGCCGGCAGTGGTCCTCGCTGGGGCGGTCATGGGTGCGGTTGGCGGTTGTTTTGTTGCCAGGCTGAAGATGCCTTCAATAGTAGTAACGTTGGCGTTGATGGTTGCGTGGCGTGATGGTTTGCGCTGGTTGACTGAAGGAACTTGGGTTCAAGGCCTCCCAAAAAATTTCCAGTGGTTTGGCTTGGGCCAAACCTTGGGCCAGCTCATTGTGATCCTGGTTGCGCTGTTGGTGCTGATCAGTTTTGGCTGGGCACTCCGGAATCTTTCTGCCGGTCGCGCAGTGTACGCGGTCGGTTCTGACGCTGAAGCGGCTCGACTTGCCGGCATCAATCCACAAAAAGTTGTATTCGCAACGTTTGTTTTGATGGGTGCACTTGTTGGGCTGGCAGCCTTGCTCAACGCGATGAGGTTTTCGATCGTCCCGAGTAATGCAGGCATTGGTCTCGAGCTGAAAGCAATTGCAGCAGTGGTCGTTGGTGGAACTGCCATCACCGGCGGCCGTGGATCAATCGTGGGAACACTCATTGGCGTTGCGCTGCTGGGTACGATCGGAACTGCTCTGACCTTTGTAGGAATCAACCCTTTCTGGGAAAAGGCAATTCAGGGCGCGATTATTTTAGCCGCTGTCGTTTCGGATGTGGTTGTGGGGCGGCTGGCGAAACCTGGAGTTGGTTTTGGATTGCGGGCTGAGAACCAACCGTGAGTTCAACCGCCTCGAATCCCGGGTTACAGATCGTCGCGCCGCTGCGCGTTCGATTGTTTCCAAATCATGAGTGGGTTTTGTTGCTCGTGCTGTTGTTCGAGTGCGCGGTTTTCGGTGTAGTCGGCGATAATTTTTTTACAGCTTCAAACGCTTTCGAGATCACGCGCTTGAGCGTCGAGGTTGGCTTACTGGCGCTGGCCCTTACTCCGGTCATCATCACCGGCGGAATCGACCTTTCCGTCGGATCAATGATGGGCCTTGCGGCAGTAGTCATGGGAGCACTGTGGCGTGACGCTCATCTGCCGATCGTGATAGCGGCGGCTGTTGCACTCGTGCTAGGGATGATAGGCGGTGGGCTGAATGGATTTTTGATCACGCGACTGGGACTGCCGCCGCTCATTGTTACGCTTGGGACCTTTTCACTCTTTCGTGGAATTGCGGAAGGGTTGACCCGCGGGATCGAAAACTATTCCGGGTTTTCCCCGGGATTTCTTTTCCTGGGCCAGGGTTATGTCGGCGGTGTAATACCCACCCAACTTTTGGTACTTGTTGTAGCTATCGTTTGTTTTGGCTGGTGGTTGCATCGCACAGCGTTTGGCCGAAGTCTTTACGCGATCGGTTATTCAGCGGAGGGCGCGCGTTACGCTGGCATCGGAGTCTCGCGCAATTTATTCATCGTCTATTTGTTGTCGGGATTGGCCGCGAGTGTTTCCGCGATCATTTACGTCGCACATTTGGGCCAGGCCAAGTCGGATGCGGGCACTGGCTTTGAATTGATGGCTATTACTGCCGTCGTTCTCGGGGGTGCTTCAATTTTTGGTGGGCGCGGCACAGTGTTCGGAACTGTGTTGGGTTTGTTTGCCATAGTGGTTCTTCAGAATGGTCTGCGCCTGAGTCGACAGCCAGCTGAACTCGCGGGAATTCTCACGGGTGTGTTGCTGCTGGTTACGATTGTATTGAATCGTTTTTCTGCGCTGAGTGCTGGGCGACGCAGGATCGAAACTTCGACGGAGGAGATCGATGTGAAGAATTCGCAGGTTGCTGTTCTAAGCGCCGTTATCCTGTTGGCGGCGCTTTTGGTAGCCGGTAGCAATTGGATGTTAGTGCACTCGGTGAAGCAGGACTCAAGATCACAATCCGGCTTGCCAACAGCTACTCCCACTCGTCGCATTCAAGTAGCGATGATGCCAAAAGCTAAAGGCGATCCTTATTTTGTAAGTTGTCGACAAGGTGCGGAAGAAGCGGCCAAAGAGTTGGGCGTCGATTTGCTGTGGGATGGACCAACGGATCTCGATCCGGCAAAACAGAATGAAGTAGTCGAAGCCTGGATAACAAAAGGCGTCGATGTTATCGCGGTCAGCGTTGAAAATCAGGCCGGCATTTCCACTGTTCTTCGGAAAGCGCGGGAAAAGGGAATCAAGGTAATCACCTGGGACGCGGATGCTGAAAAGAATGCCCGCGACTTTTTGATCAACCAGGCGACGCCTCAAGGAATCGGCTACACACTAACGGATGAGACCGCGCGCATCATGGGAGGCAAAGGAGAGTTCGCAATAATCACAGCTTCGCTGAGTGCCGCGAACCAGAACGAGTGGATCAAAAATATTCGCGCGCGTTTGCAAGAGAAATATCCAGACCTAAAACTCGTTGCAGTTCAGCCGAGTGAAGGTGATCGCGATCGAGCATTCTCCGAGACGCAGACAGTTTTGAAAGTTTATCCAAACGTGAAAGTGATCATGGCGATCGCCGCACCCGCTGTCCCGGGTGCTGCAGAAGCCGTCACGCAGTCCGGTCGTACCGATGTAAAAGTTACGGGACTATCGTTGCCAAACATGAATAAGCCATATGTGAAGTCAGGCGTAGTTGAGAGTGTGATTCTTTGGAACACGACCGACCTGGGATATTTGACAGTTTACGCAGCCAACGCGCTGAGCAAAGGTGAACTCAAGTTAGGTGATCACGAAATCAACGCCGGTCGACTCGGAAAGATCGCAGTAGTTGACGATGAAGTGCGACTCGGAGCTCCGTTCATTTTCAACAAAGACAATATTGACAGGTTTAACTTCTGAGTGGGGAACTTCGTCTTTCAGTTTCATCCTTTGTACTTTGCTCTTAGTGCTTTTTCGCCTGATGAGGCGCGCCTCTCGATTTGCTTCTAAATGTAGCGTCGAAGTGCTAAGTACAAAGCTCGAATCACAATTTGGTTTAAGGCCATGAAGCAATCAAAAATTCAGGAAGTCCGCGCATACGTGATTGCACCCGGTGAAATGGGTGCTGACTATCACAATCAACATGGCAGTCACTGGATCATCGATCTCCCTATCGCAAATCCAATGTCTGTTTACGAAGAGTACAAAGCGGAACGCACGAGTTGGGGAATCAACGCTCTCGGCACTGTCGTGGTCCAGGTCGAACTCACCGACGGAACGATTGGCGTTGGCTGTAGCATTGGCGGCGAGCCTGCCTGCTACATCATAGAAAAACATTTGAGCCGCTTCGTCGAAGGACAGGATCCACGCAACGTCGAACTAATCTGGGATCAAATGTGGCGCGCGACGATGCCGTATGGCCGCAAGGGATTAACGGTGCAAGCAATCAGCGCGGTTGATCTGGCGATTTGGGATTGCCTTGGTAAGCTCCGCGACGAGCCGGTCTACGCATTAATCGGTGGCAAGACGAAAGAACGCTTGCCCGTTTACGCAACAACTTCACGACCGGACATTGCCAAGCAGTGGGGGTTTAATGGCGCAAAGATTCCGTGTCGTTATGGTCCAGCTGAAGGGAAGGAAGGCTTACGAAAAAATATCGCAGTGATGGAAGAAGCAAGGGCGCAGGTCGGTCCTGATTTTCCACTGCGCCTCGATTGCTACATGGCGCTGACAGTGCCCTATGCGATTCAACTCGCCAAGGCTTTGGTGCCTTACGATCTACTTTGGATTGAAGAGTGTTTACCTCCCGATGACTATGATGGATACGCTGCTTTGAAAGCCGCACTGACCGGGACTTGTCTCGTAACTACAGGCGAACACGAGTACACGCGGTATGGATTTCGCGAGTTGATTGCGCGCAAGTGCGCAGACATTTTACAACCGGACATCAACTGGGTTGGCGGATTGACTGAAGCGCGACGCATCGTCGCAATGGCAGCGGCTTATGACATCCCAGTGATACCGCACGGCTCAAGCGTGTTTTCGTATCACATGCAGTATGCATTTTCGAATTGTCCAATAGCCGAGTTTCTCGTGATGAGTCCGAAGGCGGACGAGTTGGTGCCGTTGTTTGGTGAGTTGTTTACGAATGAGCCGTTGCCGAAAGATGGATATTTGGATCTGGGCGATGGGCCAGGTTGGGGAGTTGAGTTGAATAAATCACTGGAGCTGGTACGCCCGTATGAAAGCACAGGACGCGAGATTGTCGTCACGTGACGAGTTACAGATAAGAAGGATGTTCGGCAAAAATTGTCGTTGATAAAGGCAGGACATGGGCACAAATTTTAGCGGACAAGTGGCAATCGTTACCGGCGCAGCATCCGGTCTTGGGTTCGCAATAGCGAAGAAGTTGCGTGCGGAAGGTGGCGACGTGGCATTGCTTGATCTCAATGATGCCGCTCTACAAAAGGCAGCTAATGAAGTCGGAGCGAATGCGACAGCCTTCGCGATCGATCTGACCAAACAGGACCAGGTTGAAACCGCTGTTGCACAGATCGCAGAACGCTTTGGCCGTATCGACATTCTAGTGAACAGCGCAGGCGTCACCGGTGCAACAAACATTAAGAGTCATGAAGTCGACCCGGCAAATTTGCGCTTCGTTTTCGACGTAAACTTTATGGCTTCATTTTTTACAGCACGAGCAGTACTGCCATTCATGCTCAAGCAAAACTACGGTCGCATTCTTCACATCGCTTCTGTCGCGGGAAAGGAAGGCAACGCCGGTATGTTGGCTTACTCGGCGTCGAAAGCTGCGGTAATCGGTATGACCAAGGTGCAGGGAAAAGAATACGCCGAGACTGGTATCACAGTGAACGCGCTTGCGCCGGCAGTGATTCAAACGCCGATGGTTGAAGTGATGCCGCCTGAACAAGTGAAATACATGACGGACAAGATCCCGATGAAGCGTTGTGGAACGCTCGATGAAATAGCGCACATGGCAGCATTTATCGTTTCGCCTGAAACGGGGTTCACGACAGGGTTCACATTCGATATGACAGGCGGACGCGCAACGTATTAGACGGGGTTTTGATTACGGGATAAATCATTGGTCATTTGATCATGTCATTCAACATACAACTATTGAAGATGGGCCAGTGCGATGTCATGGGTCCCGAGGTCTATTGGATGAACCATTGGACCGAGTGGGTGCAGTTGTATTTCTGGATGGTTGTTATTCGGGGCAACGGCAAAACGGCGATCATTAATACGGGACCACCGGATGATCTGTCCGCGCTAAACGCACGTTGGAGCGGCGGCTTTGGTGAGCGCGGCAAACTCGTGCGCGCGGAAAGTGAGCGACCGCTAAACGCGCTCGCGTCCATCGGAGTCAAACCCGAAGAAGTTGATTACGTTCTTATTACGCCCATTCAGAATTATGCCACCGCCAACATTCAGCTATTCAAAAATGCGCAGGTGTGTATTTCGAAACGTGGCTGGATCGAAGACTTCCACGCAGAAAAATTTCCCATGCACGTTCCGCGCGAGTTTCGGCTTTCCGATGAGACGTTGCGTTATTTGACATTCGAAGGCCGTGAAAAGCTCAGACTGCTCAACGATGAAGACGAAGTAATGGCCGGTATCCGTTGTTTTTGGGCTGGTGTCCATCATCGTTCATCGATGTGCTATGTAGTCGATACTGAAAAAGGCCGCGTCGGAATTTCCGACTGCTTGTTCAAGTATGGCAACCTTGAAGATGGTGAGCCGCTCGGAATCCAGGAGAGTCTTGAGGAGTATCACCTGACGTCGTCGAGGATCAAACGTGAGACTGACTTGTTCGTGCCGTTGTACGAACCTGATGTGTTGAAGCGATTTCCGGGTGGAAAGATCGGCTAGCCTCACGGGTGATCCGGAGCGGTAGCCCGACCATCAGGGTGCGCTCCTCACACACATTAATTATGTTGCGAAAATCTTTCATGATGACTTTGAAGCCTGGCGCATGGATCGAATACCAGAAGCGACACACGCCTATTTGGCCAGAACTAAAAGAAGTCCTGAAAAATTACGGCGTCAACAATTATTCGATCTTTTTAGATCGGAGTAGTAACCGGCGTTTGTTCGCGTATGTGGAAATTGAGTCGGAAGAGTTATGGCGTCGCATTGCGGATACGGATGCCTGCCGGCGTTGGTGGAGTCACATGAAAGATCTGATGTTGACCAATGAAGATGACAGTCCGGTAACGGTTGACCTCATTGAGGTCTTTCATCTCGATTGATTGTTTGGGCCGCGCTGTGGCAAGCAAAATACAAGCATAAATGTCGGAAGGACAGGCGGCCGCGCAGGGCCCCTACAAAAATAGATGGATCGTTTGAAGGGAAAAGTCGCAATTATTACCGGTGGGTCGGTCGGTATTGGACAGGCGACTGCAATGCTGTTCGCAGAAGAGGGATGCAAAGTTGTTATCTCAAATCCAAGTGTTCCTGCCGGCGAGGAATGCGCAACGCAGATTCGTGCCCAGGGTGGCGAAGTAATGTTTGTGCGCACGGACATCTCAAGTGAAGACGATTGCCGGAACTGTTGTGACGAAGCAGTGCGCGCCTTTGGTCGTCTCGATGTCCTGGTGAACAACGGCGCAGTATTTATTCTGAAGGGACTCGAAGCAACTGTTGCAGACTGGCAACGCATGTTGAGTGTAAACATCATGGGCACGGCGCTCATGAGTAAGTTCGCATCCGAACACATGAAAAAAGTAGGTGGCGGGGCAATCGTTAACCTTGGCTCGATCTCGAGCTTTGTGGCCCAACCGTCGTTTATCACCTACAGTTCGACCAAAGGCGCGATTCTCCAGATGACGCGCAACATGGCAATGGATCTGGCGCCGTACAACATTCGCGTCAACTGCGTTTGCCCCGGAACTATTCTCACGCGAGCTTCCGAAGAACATATGGCTCGCGTTGGAATGACCAAAGAAGAGTTCATCGCTGCGGAAGCGCCAAAGCATCTACTGAACCGCGTCGGTGAGCCACGCGAGTGTGCTTATCCAATCTTGTTTCTTGCTTGTGATGAGTCGTCATTTATCACCGGCACGCATTTGATGGTTGACGGCGGATACACGGCGCAGTAGTTACCCCTGAATTACCCCTACTACAAGAGTCGGTCTTTAACGTAGTCACAGTTTGGCGATTGCTTGGCTGATGATTTCAGTCTGGGTCATTCTCTGTAATTTGGTTGATGTAGAAAGGATATAGCGATGAGATTTCTTAGTTCGTTCACGCTGATGCTGTTGTGCGCAGGCGCAGTACTTGCCCAGGAACTGCCGCGCCAGTGGATCGATCCTGACACCGGTCATCGAGTAATGCGTCTGTCAGATGAACCGGGCAGCGCGAGTCTGTATTTTCATCAAAATGCTTACACGCCCGACGGTTCCAAGTTGATCATCACGACGCCCACTGGCTTGTCGACGATTGATCTTCAAACACGCAAGATTGAAAAAGTGGTTGATGGCCGTGTGAATGTAATCGTCACGGGTCGAAAAACAGGCCAGGTGTATTACACGAAAGCCGGCGTCGTATATGCGACTGACCTGAGTACCAAGACTACAAAAGAGATCGCGAAACTTCCTCCGCGCGCTTCTGTCTCCAGTGTCAACGCAGATGAAACATTACTGGCGGGAATTATTGATGAGGGTCCACCACCTACCGCCCCCGTCCCCGGTGCAACACCGCAAGGGCCTCGAGGTGATAACTATCCCGGCAAGGGCGACATGATGGAGCGGCGTTTAGCTGAACGTCGTCCGCTGCAGTTAATTACCGTCAATACCAGGACAGGTGAAGTCAAGACTCTTCTGAAAGGCACAGACTGGTTCAATCACATTCAATTCTCGCCGTCGGATCCAACGCTATTGATGTTTTGTCACGAGGGACCCTGGCACAAAGTGGATCGAACCTGGACCATCCGTACTGATGGAACAGCGCTAACTCAAATTCATCACCGCACGATGAACATGGAGATCGAAGGTCACGAGTTCTTCAGTGGCGACGGCAAGATGATCTGGTATGACCTGCAGACGCCAAAGAGCGAGGTGTTTTGGTTAGCTGGTTACAACGTGTCGAGCGGCGAGAGAACCTGGTACCACCTCGAGCGCAGCGAATGGTCGGTGCACTTCAATGTTTCTCCGGATGGAACGCTCTTCGCCGGCGACGGGGGCGGTCCAAACAGTGTGGCAGCTCCGGGCAATGGCCAGTGGATCTACCTGTTTCGTCCCGAGTTAGTGGCTGACAAAACGGACGGTGTTTGGCCAAATCCGAATCAGTTCGTGAAGCCGGGAGTTTTTAAGGCTGAGAAACTGGTTAACCTCGCAAAGCATGATTACCGCCTTGAGCCAAACGTGACTTTCAGTCCCGACATGAAGTGGATCATTTTCCGTTCGAACATGCTTGGCCCGACGCATGTGTATGCGGTCGAGATAAAGAAATCAACAAGCTGAAGAAGATTCGCTGATTACCTCGATACACAGTACGGAACCGATGTATGAAGAACTCTCGGATCTCGGAACAGAAGAACTTGTCTCGTGTGTCGATCATTTCTTTGCTCTTGTTATTTGCAAATTCAGCAACCGCTCAGCAGCCTTTGCGTTTCGACTTTGGTCCGGGGAAAGTCGCGCCAGGCTACACACAAGTATTGGCCAACACGATCTATACAAAAGATCTCGGCTATGGATTTGAATCCGGCGCTCACATTAACTGCATTGATCGTCATGGCGCGGATGCGTTACGCAGCGACTTGTGTACAAGTGATAAGCCTTTCTACTTCTCAGCCGCTGTGCCGGAAGGGAACTACCTGGTCCGAGTTACGTTCGGAGATGCCGAGAGCGAGACAGTCACGACAGTAAAGGCTGAACTCAGACGCTTGATGATCGAAAAAGTTGTGACAGCCCCAGGTAAGTTCGTTACGCAGGCATTTGCAGTGAACATTCGTAGTCAAAAAATTCCTGGCGGCGGCGAAGTAAAACTGAAGGATCGAGAAAAAACCACTGAAGCGTGGGCCTGGGATGAAAAGCTCACGTTGGAATTCAACAACTCTCGTCCTGCTGTCAATGCAATTGAGATCGTTCGTGCCGACAGTCTGCCGACCATCTACTTACTCGGTGATTCGACAGTCTGCGATCAGCCGAGCGAGCCCTACAGTAGCTGGGGTCAAATGCTTACGAGGTTTTTCAAACCCGACGTCGTGATCGCAAACAATGCAGAGTCGGGTGAGTCATTGCGCAGTTCGCTTGGAGCACGCCGCCTCGATAAAGTCGCAAGCACCATGAAGGCCGGAGACTATCTGCTCATTCAATTCGGACACAACGATGAAAAAGAGAAAGGCGAGGGAGTCAGTGCGTTTACAACATACAAGGCCGACCTCAAAAAGTTTGTGGCCGTCGCTCGCGAACATGGTGCTATTCCGATCTTGATAACTCCGATGCAGCGGCGCACGTTCGATCAGGAAGGTAAGGTCACTAACTCGCATGGTGATTATCCGGAAGCAGTTCGCCAGGTTGCGCGGGAAGAGAACGTAGCACTGATAGATCTACACGCGATGAGTACCAGATTTTATGAAGCACTCGGTCCTGAGAAATCTAAGCTCGCGTTTAAGGACGGTGATGGAACTCATCACAATAATTATGGCAGCTATGAATTAGCCAAGTGTGTGGTGGAAGGAATTAGGGCAACGAAATTAGGGATCGTAAAAAATTTAGTCCAAGGCTTAGGGAGATTTGATCCATCGCATCCAGACTCATTGGAAGGTTTTGTGTTACCGCCTAGTCCTGCGGTGACAAGTACGAAGCCGATTGGTAGTTGATGAAGTCGATTAGCCAATAGGTGATTATCACTTGCTGAATGAGAGACGCAAGCGGGGATAGGTTTCTTCCAAACCTCAAGTTGTTAGTTGAAAACTGTGACGATATGAAAGTCAAAGTGATCTTCATTTGTGCAGTTCTTCTGGCCTGTTCACTGCCGGCCCGCGCCGATGTTGTATTGCCTGACGTTCTGAGCAGCGGGATGGTCCTGCAGAGGGAACAGCGGGTGCCGATCTGGGGCAAGGCAGAACCAGGTGAGACTGTCACTGTGACTTTCGCCAGTCAATCCAAGAAATCAACAGCAGATAAAGACGGTAAGTGGTTGGTTCGCCTGAACCCGATGCGTGCTAATGCCGCGCCCGCAGCGATGACGATCGCGGGGAAAAATAAAGTCGAACTCAAAGACATCCTTGTTGGCGAAGTTTGGTTGGTTGCCGGTCAGTCAAACATGCAGCGTTTGCTCAGTGAGACTGCGAACGGTGAAGCAGCAATCGCTGCTGCCAATCATCCATTGATCCGATTGTTCAATGTGAGTCGACAGGTTGCCTTCAAACATGCGTCGCCGCCACTTGCGACGTGGGCAGCATGTTCGCCGGAAGCGGTGAAACAGTTTTCTGCCGCCGGATACTATTTCGCAGTTGAACTTCAGAAAGATCTGAACGTTCCGATCGGAGTTATCAATTCGTCGTATGGTGGTTCTCAAGCTGAAGCCTGGACGCCCGTCGAATATTTACTCGCCTCTCCAGATCTAAAACCGACCGTGGATCGAACTAAGACTTGGGACGACGAGAGACCACGTGTCAAGGTTGAATATGACGAAGCGATCAAAAACTGGCGTGAGCAGGCAGACAAGGCAAAAGCTGCCGGGGCCACACCTCAACCATCACCGGCTGTGCCTGATGCGTTGCGTGAGTATCGGATAGCTGCCTCGATCTACGACGGAATGATCGCACCACTTATTCCCTTTTATATACGCGGTGCGTTTTGGTATCAGGGTGAATCGAATGAGGCGCGCGCTCAACAGTATGAACTTCTTTTGCCGGTGATGATTAGAGCGTGGCGTGAACGTTGGGGGGAAGGTGACTTTCCGTTTGGAATTATTCAACTGCCAAACTATCGCGAGCCGAAAGCCGATCCCGCGGACGAAGCGTGGAGTCATATTAGAGAAGCACAACGAAGGACTGCACGAAGTCTGACTAATACCGGACTCATCGTGACGATCGATATCGGCGAGGCGCGCGACATCCATCCAAAGAACAAAGTGGATGTTGGCAAGCGAATGGCGTACTGGGCGCTTAG
>AR_comb_assmDRAFT_10233635_pt1 | contig 17297 bp, 17 predicted proteins | sample ArasoioldDNA_FD_10543 | JGI IMG/M metagenome (IMG submission 10543) | reverse complement strand
ATCGAGGGACAGAAGGGATGCGGCGGGTGCCACAAGATCGGCGAGAAGCCGGTGGAGGAAATCGCCAAGTTGCGGCAGCAGGGAAGCGAGTTCGGAGCAGCCGCATGTGATTCGTGCCATACCCGTCACACTTTCTCGGTAGAAGAAGCGAGGTCGCCCCAGGCTTGCCAGACATGCCACATGGGTTTTGACCATCCGCAGTGGGAGATGTACTCGTCGTCGAAGCACGGAGTGCGAACCGACTTGAAGCAGCGCGGTATTTTGCCCGGCGGAGCTGCGGCGCCTACCTGCCAGACGTGCCACATGCAGGATGGGGATCACGGCGTGCGGACGGCGTGGGGATTTCTGGCAGTGCGCCTTCCGTTACCCGAGGACAAGCAGTGGGCGGCGGATCGGGCGACAGTCCTTCAGGCGTTGGGAGTGCTCGATCCGGATGGCAAGCCGACGGCGCTCGTGGCAACCGTCCAGGCGGCGGACGTGGCACGTCTCACGCAGGAGGATTGGCAGAAAGAGCGCGACAAGATGCTCAAGACCTGCAATCAGTGCCACTCGGGCAACTTCGCGAAAGAACAGTTGCAGGCCGGCGACGATATGATCAAGAACGCCGATCATCTGATGGCAGAGGCAATCCGGATCGTGGCCGCGCTGTATAAGGACCGCGTTCTGCCTCAGCCGAAGGGATACGCGTATCCGTTTCCGAACCTGCTGACCTTTCACGATGCGCCGACGGTCATTGAGCAGAAATTATTTGTGATGTACCTCGAGCATCGTATGCGGACGTTCCAGGGAACGTTCCACGGCAGTCCGGATTACGCGCTCTGGTACGGCTGGAGCGAGATGCAGCGCGACCTGAGTGAGATCAAGGAACTCGCGGAGAGCATGCGGCAGAGCAAGACGGTAGCGGCGAAGGGAGTGAAGTAGGCACGAAACCTGCCGTGGTGCAACGCTGGACTTCTCCCTTGGAGCCGTCGAGAGTTTCGGTAGTGAGTCGTCAGGAGGGATTGCGATCGCATCCGATGGCAAATCGCAGAGCGGAACAGATCTCCGTCATCCGCAGTGAACTCAGATGCGCAACCCGCCGACCGAGCCGGAACTGAGAAACGGTGACGGCGTTGTGCAGGTTCACAGCACAAGGCGCCTTCATGCCGTCGTCCTCATTCAAAATGACTTCCGAAGGGACCCCGCGGATAGTCGACGCGATCGGGGCGACGGTCACAGTTGAGAGATACGCGAGCGCACTGTCGCGGGTCAGGACGACCACAGGTCTCTTCTTATCGGGAGCAGCGAATTCGTAGAGTCGCACATCTCCACGGGTTATTCGGCCGGCCATTCTGCCTCCGCCTCCCAGATCCGGGATTCCTGGTCTGTTTGCGGCTGTTGCGCATAGCCGTTGCGGTCGCGTGCTTCCTTCGCGTTGATTTCCAACCTACGCAAGTGTTCCCGTAGAGCCTCACGGACTAAAGCAGAACGATTCTGCTTTGTCTTCTGCGCTGCCCGATCGGTGGCATGGAGGAGCTTCTTGTCGAGGACTACCTGGATAGTTTCCATAATGTGGAGCCCACTCCACATTATACTCCACACCCAGCGATTGGAGCATCGCTTTGACCGCGCCGTTCTTCAATTGGCAGCCAAAAGCTTCAACTCGCGACGTCGCAAAAAAAGCCGCGAAGTTCGCGAGGAACTTGCGGCATCTTTCGCAATTGTCCAATCGGTCACACCAGCTTCATGGCATCTGGATCCCACTTGACGATGGCGCCGCGTTCTATGCTCAGGTTGCTGAGCAGGGCGGCTCCGGCGGCGCGATAGCCGAAGACGGCATCTTCGACGACCGGCTTGCGCGCGCGGACCGCTTCGAAGAAGTTCTTGAAGTGATCGTAACTGTCGCTATAGTGCTCGGGCGCGACGTATTTCTCGAATTGCACTGCGGGCGTGCCAGATGGATGCGTGCGCGGATATTTCTGGTGGTAGCTATCTTCAATATGTTTCTGCGTGGCTTCGCTGAAGCTGCTGATCATCAGGCCTGGTTCTTTCTCGCGCGGGGTGCGGCTGACAGTGACGCTGTTGGAAGCAATCTCGATCGTGCCTTCGGAACCAGTGAAGACCAGACCTTCACTTTCTTCGCCTCCGTCGACGAAGTTGACGCGCAGGCTCAGATTGAATCCTTCGCGATAATCGAAGAGGCCGAGCAGCACGTCGTCGGCATCGCGGCCGTCTTTCCAGAAGCGCAGACCTCCGGTGGCCATGGCGCGCGTGGGGCCATTGCTTCCGGTAATGAAGTGCGTGCCGCTGAACAGGTGAACGAAGAGATCGCCGGCGACCCCGGTGCCGTAGGCTTTCCACTTGCGCCACTGGAAGAAGTGCTCGGCGTTGAATGGAATCTTCGGGGCGGTGCCGAGGAAGCGCTGCCAATCGCAGGTTTGCGGCGAGGCGTCGGGTGGCACGGTATAGCTCCAGGCACCCATGGTGGAATTGCGATCCCAGTGGGCGGCGACCATATTGAGCTGGCCGATCGCTCCCGAGGCCAGCAGTTCCTTCGCCTTTGCATAAATGACAGAGCTCACGCGCTGGCTGCCAAGCTGAAGAATGCGGTTGGTCGAGCGAGCGGCGTCGATCATGGCAGGGCCGTCCGAATGCTCGTGGACCATGGGCTTCTCGCAATAGACATCTTTGCCGGCCTTCATGGCGTCAATGGAGATCTGCTTGTGCCAATGGTCGGGAGTGCCGATGATGACGGCATCGATGTCTTTGCGGGTGAGGATTTCCTGATAGTCGCGGGTGGTGAAGACGTCCTGTCCCCAGAGTTCTTTGCAGTGCTCGAGGCGGCCGTCGTAACAATCGGCGGCGGCGACAACCTTCACGCCGGGAACCTGTGCTGCGACTCGAGTGTCGTACTGGCCTTGGCCGCCAGCGCCAATCAGCGCGATCTGAATGTGATCGTTTGGCGAGACAGGGACGGCGGACACGGCCGGTGTGGATAAGGCGTAGACTCTTGTGCCGAGCGCTGTGGCGGCGGTCGTGGTGCCGGCGACTTTCAGAAAATCTCTGCGATTCAGCATGAGAGCATGCCTCCCGGGAAATGAAGTGGCGTCTGCAACGATAATCTTCTTTGCGGAATTTGTGTAGCAGGCTAAAAATCGGGAACCACGAAGGACACGAAGTCACACTAAGGAAAAAGATCGAGAGATTTCCTTCGTAAACCTTCGTATCCTTCGTGGTTGTCGATCTTTGTAAAGACACGCAGGGCCGGTGCGTTCCATAATGTCCCCATGACCGTGCGGAGAATGAAAACCTACAGCGGCGCGCAGGGTTACGTTTACGAATACTATTTCGTCGGCAGGAGAGCCGCATTGCCAGATGATCCCGAGGCACCCGCGACAGAGTTTATTTTTGACGTGACTTCGGATCGCAAGCTGACGTACGCGGTCAGCATCTTTTTGCCGCAGGCGCCGCTGGACAAGTGGAACCGGAAACATGGCCGGGCGCTCAATGATGCCGAGCAGTATGCTGCGGTCAAGTTGCGCTTGTTTCGCGCCTTCGATGAATTGCCAGATGTGAAAGCCGAGGGACGGCGTTTGCGGATTGACACCGCGCTGTTGGAAGAGGCACTTGCTAGTTTGGGAGTGGAGTGAACTGAGAGCTTTAACCACGAAGGACACTAAGGTTCACGAAGGAAAATCTTCTCGCCCCCAGGTCCTTTGACGCTTCCCCTTGGTGATATAACTTCTTCCGGAGATTCCCTTGAAAAAAAGTTCGTCTTACTTCATTGCTCTGACGTTCTTCCTTTTCACTGTTTCGTTCGCATCCGGCCAAACCTCCCGCTGGTCTGAACAAAAGGCTAACGAGTGGTATGCGCAACAGCCGTGGCTCTTGGGCAGCAATTACTATCCGAAATCGGCGATCAACGAGCTGGAGATGTGGCAGGCAGATACGTTTGATCCTGCGCAAATTGACAAAGAGCTTGGGTGGGCCGAATCGCTGGGGATGAACACCATGCGTGTCTTCCTGCACGATCTGCTGTGGCAGCAGGATGCGCCTGGATTTCAGAAGAGGCTGGATCAGTTCCTGACGATTTCCGCGAAGCATCACATTCGTCCGCTGCTGGTGTTGTTTGATTCGTGCTGGGATCCGTTGCCGAAGCTGGGTCCGCAACATCCTCCGGTGCCTGGCGTGCATAACTCCGGATGGGTGCAGAGTCCGGGAGCGAAGGCGCTGGCTGATCCCGCGCAGGAGCCTCGTCTGAAAGCCTATGTGCAAGGAGTTGTCGGCGCATTCGCCAAAGACGACCGCATTCTTGGCTGGGACGTGTGGAATGAGCCGGATAATCACGGCGGCGGCAATTATCAAAATACAGAATTGAAGCCGTCGGAGAAGGTGGGGCGGGTTGCTATGTTGCTGCCGAAGGTTTTTGCATGGGCGCGTGAGGCGAATCCGTCGCAGCCTTTGACTAGCGGCCTCTGGGACGTCGACATCAGCAAAGGTGAGCCAGAGCACGAGGTAGACCGCATTCAGCTGCGCGAGTCGGACGTGATCACGTTCCACAATTACAGCTGGCCGGAGTCGTTCAAAGCCGAGGTGGAGTGGCTCAAGAAATTCCATCGGCCGATCATCTGCACGGAATTCATGGCGCGCTCCGTCGGCAGCACGTTTGACGGAATCCTGCCGATCGCCAAAGAAGAGAAGGTTGGAGCGATCAACTGGGGATTCGTCGTCGGAAAGACTCAGACCAACTATCCATGGGAATCCTGGGACCATCCGTATGTGAAGCACCAGCCGCCAGTGTGGTTCCACGAAGTGTTGCATCCGGATGGAACGCCGTACCGGCAAGCCGAAGCGGACTTAATGAAGAGGCTGACAGGAAAGCAATGATCACGGAGAGACAGCCGCCTCGGCTGTCCCGCGAAGGCGAAGCCAAGCGGAAGCGTGTGGTGGAACTTAAGGCTGAGCTTTCGAAGTCTGCTTTTCCTGCGCCCGCTTGACTAACTTTATAAGCTTGCCTTCGATGGAAGCGTCGCCGATCTGCTCGTCCTGCAGCACACCATCGGCGTCAATCGTGAAGGTGTGCGGGATCGCGTGGACCTCGAACGATCTCGCCACCGGTCCACTGAACCCGTGATCGAAATATTGCGGCCAGGTCATTTCGTTTTTGGCGACGAAGTCTTTCCATTTGTTCTCGTCGTCATCGACGCTGACACTTAGCACGATCAGGGGTTGGCCATCGAACTTCTTCGCAATTTCCCGCACGTGAGGAATCGACTCGCGGCAGGGTCCGCACCATGTAGCCCAGAAATCAATCAGCACGACTTTTCCCTGAAGGTCGTCGAGTGAGATGTGCTTGCCATTGAGTGTCGTCACCTCAAATGGCGGTGCCATCGGCTGACGGGCGAGCTCGGGCTGCGTGATGTAAAGCATGGCCCGCTGCCGTTCGGGCGAGTCATCTTTTTTCATCTCCACGTAGTGGGTGAACTGCGCCTTGGCGGCTTCGTCCTGCTTGAGATAGGCAAGGATCCGGCCGTCGGCGAAGACTGCTGCCGGAAAGTTTGGAGCGATCGCAAGGGCCTTGCCCATCTCATCGTGGGCGTGCTGGAAAACTTCGTCTTTATGGCGGTTCATGCCTTCTTCCAGAAGGATCATCCCGAGCTGGTAATGCGCGAGCGCGATGTCTCTCTTATCCTTCTGGCCCTCAACCTCCGCGAGCATTTCCTCGGCTGCGGTTTCGGCGGACTTCCATTCGTGCAGCTTCAGGCCGTACTTGATCACCTGCTTCTGGCAGGCGAGGCACTTTCCGCCGTCTTGTTTGTCCGCCTTCTTAAAGTCGTCGAGAGCCACGTCGAGGATGTTGCGATGCACGTACAACATTGCTTCGTTATAGGTCTTCTGCGCCTTTTCGCTGGTGGGCCCTTCCGGCAGCTTTTCCTGTCCAATCAGAGGAGTGATCAGGCACAGCAGAATGAACGCCAAGTGCGCACTTCGCATACTCGCCTCCCCGGCTGCGACAGGGAAAACTATCACGAGTGAAACGCGGGCGGTAGCTCTTTTGGTATGTGTTGACTCGTGGGCTGCAGACTTCCGTGGTCCGCTGTATTTGCCTCGAAGCGTTTACAATCACCTGCTATGAAAAATGTCCTCCTCCTAAGCCTGATTGCGGCATGCGCGCTGGTTGCCTGCAACAAGCCGTCCCCACCCTCAACTTCCTCCCCCGGGGCCGGGTCCTCCAAGCCTCCCGATGCCATCCAGCAGAAGCTGCAAGAGTATGCGGGAAGTTCGGCGACCAACTGCGGACGTCTCGAAGTACACGCGAATGAGACTCTTTCGAAGGCCGCGGGCGATTGCGCGATGCAGGCCAGCCAGAGCAAGCATGCGTTCTACGTCGCCTATGACATGCCGGGCATGACCGTGGGTGTGGCGGGGAATGCTGAAGGGAAGTTGTTCACAGTGCAGTCGCAAGGGGAAGGTCCGTCGTCGTCGGTTGCAAGTGGAGAATGTCCGTCGCAACTGCGAGTGGCCTCGAGCGGACGCGTAACCTGCTATGCGCCGGGAGATATGGGATCGATGGGGGCAGGGCATACGGCGATACCGGCGGGGGTGCCCAATCCGCACGCGATGCCGAAGAAGGAATAAGGGAAGGCAGCGGCTTGCAGGCTTCTTGCAGTCTGTGATTCTAATCACACACCTAAGTGAGCCTCTTTGTTGGCCTTAGCCCAATCCGGTTGGACAATAGGATCGTAGTACCAGGGAAGTGCGGTCCGGCGTGCAAGTTGCGGTAAACTCAAGGGATTCCGGACCAGATTGGGGTTCGCAGTGGGGTTCGGTTTCCAACTGAGAACTGGCAACTGAGAACAGAGAACTAGTATGTCATTGCTTTGGCTGCGTTTCGCACTGGGGTGCTACTTCATCGGACTGGTTTACGCCTTCGTGGCGTTGCGGCGCACCAGTGACCTCTTCAGCCGCATTGCCTTCCACGCAGCCAGCATGGGCATGGTGTTTCACTTCGTTTCCCTGACCGAGCTTTTCCTTTCCGGACAAGTCGTGTGGGCGTCGGTGCACAACGGGGAATCGCTGCTTGCGTTCCTGTCGATGGCCTTCTTTATGGTCATCTATGCCATCTACAAAACCACTTCGCCGGGTGTGGTCGTATTTCCCGTAGTGTTCTTTCTGACATTTGTCGCGGCGGTGGACGAGCAGCCGGTGCTGTTGACGGCATTCGTCTCGAACAAGGGATGGCTCATCGCGCATATCATCCTAATCTTTACCGGATATGCGGCGCTGGTCCTGAGTTTTGGAGCCAGCCTGCTGTACCTGGTGCAGGAGCGGCGGCTGAAATCCAAGAATCCCACCAGCCTGATTTCGTTTCTGCCCGCTCTCGAAGTGATCGATCAGATCGGCTACCGCTCGCTGCTGCTGGGATTCCCGTTCATGACGCTAGGACTGCTGACGGGCTCGGTGGTGGCGCTGACGACTTACGGGCGCGTGGACTTTCTTGATCCGAAGATTCTGTTGTCGGTGCTGATGTGGGCCGTCTACATGGTGATGGTCTTCACGCGCTGGAACTCAGGGTGGCGCGGACGCCGCGCCGCTTTCCTGGCAACGTTCGCCTTCGTGGCCGCATTGGCCGCGTGGGCGGCAAACTACTTTTCCGCGATCCACAGGTTCGCTGCCTCATGAGATATCAGCTCATCGGCGTGAATCACAAGAGCGCGCCCCTCGAAGTCCGAGAGAGGTTGGCGATCCCGGAGTCGCGACTGCCGGATACCTGCCGCGATCTTACGAACTATCCAGGTATTGAAGAGGGCATGGTGATTTCGACCTGCAACCGGGTTGAGGTCATCACTCACACCACGAACGGTCACGCCGATTTGCGCGGATTCCTGCATCAGCATTTTCACATCGATCCGGACGATCTCGATCCGCACCTGTATGAATTCCGTGAGAAGGACGCGGTGCGGCATCTGTTCCGTGTGGCAGCGAGTCTGGATTCGATGGTTGTCGGAGAAGCGCAGATCCTGGGGCAGGTGAAAGAGGCTTACGCGACCGCCCGCGCAGTGGGTGCTGTCCGCGGACAACTCGATCAGCTGTTCAGCCGCGCGTTTGCCGTGGCGAAGCGGGTGCGTAGCGAGACTTCTGTTGGGTCGTCTTCGGTCTCGATCGCGTCGGTTGCCGTGGAATTGGCGAAGAAGATTTTCGGGAGCCTGCACGGGAAGAACGTGTTCATCGTCGGCGCCGGCAAGATGAGCGAACTGGCCGCGCGACACCTGATGGCGCACGGTTGCGCGTCGATCTTCGTGGCGAATCGGACTTATGAGCGGGCGATCGGCCTGGCGCAGAAGTTCGACGGACAGGCCATCAAGTTCGAGGATCTCTACAACACCTGCGACCGCGCCGATATCGTTATTACCTCTACGGGCGCGCCCCATGCGATTTTCCGCCGCGAACACGGCGAGCAGTTCCTGGCCCGCCGCAAGAACCGTCCCATGTTCTTCATCGATATCGCCGTCCCGCGCGACGTCTCGCCGGAGATGGGCAAGCTTGACGGCATCTTTACTTACGACATCGACGACTTGCAGCAGGCGGTGACGAGCCACGTTGCTGACCGCCGCAAAGAAGCCGAGCGCGCGGAAGCCATCATCACCAGCGAAGTCGAAAAGTTCGAAGCGCGGGTGCAGACGCTGGACGTGGTGCCGACGATCGTTTCCTTGCAGGATCATCTGGAGACCATCCGCCAGGCCGAGATCGACCGCGTGCGCGGCCGCATGGGTCAGTTGAGTCCCGAACAGGAGATCGCGATTGAGGCGCTTACGCGCGGAATCATCAATAAGGTGATGCACACGCCGATCACGACACTGAAATCGGCAGCAAAGGAATCCGAGGCGACGACTGTCGTCGATGTCGTCAAGCGGCTTTTTAATTTGCAGGTGAAACCAAGAGATGTTTCCGCTGAACCCGCTGCCAAGAAAGACGAAGTCGGGACGCGGCCATGACTCGCGCGGTGCATTACAGGAATAATCGGAAGGCTGCAAGATTCCTTGGGCGATTGTCGTGCCTCCTAATGGTGCTTGCATTGTTAAGCTTTGCGGTGCGTCTTAGTTGGCATGCGATCCGTACCGAATCAGCAGGTACCATCATTGCTTCCTCTGCGCCGTCGCTGGGTGTGTATCTAGCTCTTGCTTCGTTGACATGTGCAGTTGCATGGTTTCTTCTCACCGTTGGGTTTAGCAGTCCTGGCGAAAATAGAACGGGTGCGCAGCGATGACCACAAACGGGAATCCTACGAAACTTCGCATCGGTTCCCGCGGTTCCCAACTCGCCCTCTGGCAAGCCAATCACATTTCCGTCCTACTCCGCGCCCGGGGGCACGAGGTCGAGATCGAAATCATCCACACCACCGGAGACAAGATCACCGATGTCGCCCTCGCCATGATCGGCACCAAGGGCATGTTCACCAAGGAAATCGAAGAAGCCCTCGCGGCCGGGAAGGTCGATCTTGCCGTGCATTCGCTGAAAGATCTGCCTACTGAACTTCCCAAAGGATTCGAGATTGCCGCCATCACAGAAAGACAAGACCCGCGCGATGCTTTTTGCTCCAGGCACTACGCGAAGGTCGAAGATCTCCCAAATGGTGCACGTGTGGGTACCTCCAGCCTGCGGCGTCAGGCGCAACTCAAAGCCATCCGTCCTGATCTCGATATTCATCCCTTACGCGGCAATGTCGACACGCGCCTGCGCAAGCTCGAGGAGGGACAGTACGACGCGATCATCCTCGCCTCGGCCGGACTAAAGCGCCTCGGCAAGACGGAGTTGATCAAGCAGATCATCCCGGCGGACATCATGTGCCCCGCAGCGGGGCAGGGAGCGCTGGGGATTGAAATCCGCGAAGGAGACGTGAAGACCCGCGAACTGCTCGCGTTCCTGAACGATCCGAACGCCCGCGCCGCCACCACGTGCGAGCGGGCTCTGCTCAACAGTCTCGGTGGAGGATGCCAGGTTCCCATCGGCGCCTTTGCCGAGGCGAAGAATGGCAAGCTGCATCTGGAGTCCATCGTCGCGGATCCAGATGGTTCGAAACTCCTGCGCGACTCCCGCGATGGAGACGATCCGGAGAAACTCGGCAATGAAGCCGGAGCTTCGCTGTTGAAACGCGGCGGTGATGCTATCCTCGAAGCCGTTTATGGCCGCGGTTTGGCCGTTCCGCCACAACCGTAGGCCCGCGCAAAGCATGAACCACGAAGGACAAGAAGGTTCACGAAGGGCATGACCCGCGTCCTCCTCCAACTTCTTGGTGGCTCCAATCCTCACATTTTGCGCCGATGGATCAACTTCTGGCCGCCATTTCTCGGCGCCGGCATCCGTGTCCGACACATCGCTCCCGATATGAAAGCCGTCGACGTCGAGATGAAGCTGCGCTGGTGGAATGCGAACTATGTCAGCACGCACTTTGGCGGATCGCTCTTTGCCATGACCGACGCCTTCTATATGCTGATGCTGATGGCGAATCTCGGCGGCGATTACATCGTCTGGGACAAGGCGGCAAGTATTCGCTACCGCAGGCCGGGAACAGGCACGGTACGCGCGGAATTCCGGCTGAGCGACGCTCAACTCGACGACATCCGTGAAAAGCTGAAGTCGTTGCCGAAGTACGAGCCGACGTTTCGAGTGGATGTGAAGGACGAGCAGGGAACGGTGATCGCTGAAGTTGAGAAGTTGTTGTATGTGCGCAAGAAAGAATCAGCGTAAAAAGCTGCACTACAGAAGAACCCAGGCTCTCTGTGAAACCCTGTGACCCCTGTGGTGAGTCCTGAAATCGTATGTACATTCCTGAACATTTCCGGAACGAAGACCGCGCTACAGCCCTGGCTTTCATGCGCGCGAACCCGTTCGTCATCCTTGTGTCTCACACCGATCAAGGCCCGTTCGCTACGCATGTTCCGGTGGTTATTCGCGAGAGCGGCGAGCAACTTGCGATTCGCGGCCACGTTGCCAAAGCGAATCCGCACTGGAGGCATCTGCAGGCTGACGCTTTGAGCCTAGTGATTTTCCACGGCCCGCATGCGTATGTGTCTCCGTCGAACTATGCCACTCTCGAGACGGTGCCCACGTGGAATTACGGGGCAGTCCACGCCTACGGCACTGCACGCACGTATGCCGCGCCGGAAGAGTTGCAGGCAATGCTTCACGATCTTATTCCCACGTTCGAGGCGGCCTATGAGGAGCAGTGGGCAAGCCTCAGCGATGCATATCGTCAGCGGATGCTGAGCCACATCGTGGGATTCGAGATCGCAGTAACGAAGCTCGAAGCCAAGTTCAAACTCAGTCAGAATCGCACGAAGCAGGAGCAGCAGCAGATCATCGATTCCCTGGGTCGCTCGCCCGACAGTGCGGTGTCGGGAACCGCGCGACTGATGTGCGAACACGGATTGGGTTTGAAGAAAGAAGAAGGCTGAGCCTTTTCAAGCGGTGGTAGTCCGGCTATGACAACGACATCGAAAAACAAGCCGCTGCGCGGAGTGCGCGTGCTGGTTGGACGAGCCCGCCACCAGGCTGGATCATTGTCGGCAGCGCTTCGCAAGCAGGGCGCGCAGGTGATTGAGATCCCGTTCATCGAAATCCGCAAGCCGAAATCATTTCGGCCGTTGGACTCCGCGTTGAAAAACCTTGCGAGCTATGAGTGGCTGATCCTGACCAGCGTGAACGGAGTCGATGCCATGTGGGCGAGACTGGCACGGCTGCGTGGAAAGCCGCAGAGCCTGGCTCATCTCCGCATCGCTGCTATCGGCCCGGCAACGAAGAAGGCGATCGAACAAAAAGGCCACAAGGTCGATGTGGTTCCGAAGGAGTACGTCGCGGAATCGGTGGTGCGCAGCCTCCGAAGCAAGGTAAAAGGGAAGAACGTCCTGCTGGTCCGCGCGAAAGTGGCGCGCGACGTGATTCCCAACGAATTGCGACGCGCCGGAGCCCGCGTGGATGTTGTCGAAGCCTACGAGACCGTTGTGCCCCAAAGTTCGAGGCGGCGCTTGCGTGCCACGCTGCGGAATCCGAAAAAGCGTCCGCATCTGGTGACGTTCACCAGTTCCTCCACCGTGAAGAATTTTGTAGAGTTGCTTGGAGGACAAAAGAGCAGGCGATCGATGCTCGATGGCGTGCGGATGTCGTCGATTGGTCCGGTCACCTCAGCGACATTGCGAGAGCTAGGGCTGAAGGTGGACATCGCGGCGCGCGAATATACAATCCCAGGTCTGGTTGCGGCAATGGTCGACGCAGTGGCGTCTGCTTGTTCGAAATAAAGCGGTGAAGAACTCCTGGTGCGGGTCAGCGTCCGCTGATGCTCACCATTGTGACTGCGTTCGGATCGGGAATGCGGCTGACGTATCCGATCGCGCCCGGTGTGGCAGCGATGAATTCGAGCATGGCCGCTTCCGATGCGAACTCCCTCGGCATGGAACCTTGACCGGTAAACACCGCCTTTCGCCAACGCACACGGAACTCATCAGGAGTGTCGCCGACGTGGCGGCGGAGGAAGACCTCGTGGACGGGACCACCCTTCAGGAGCACCGGGATCGCGCGAGAGCCGTTGGTGAAGTGCGAGCGTGTGCCGGTGAAGATGTCACGCAACTGAGACTCAGTGATCTGGGAAACGGACGATGACTTGTTAACGACGATCATGACGTCCTGTGCCTGTACGACACCCGAGAAAAGGGCCATCGCCAGAACCAGGAGAGATGCGCGATTCGTTACGTTCATAGTGCGACCTAAAAAGCGAATCCAATACGGGCGGCCAACATGCGCGAATCAGGTTTCAGGCCGTCGGGATTCTGTTGTGGATAGTAGCCAAGGCCCGTTCCGTGCAGGAAGTGGCCCTCGATCTTGCCGTAGAAGTTGGAGTTGAAGTTGTAGCGGCCGGAGACCACCCAATCCTTCGAATAGTTCTGTGGGTCGGAAGTATCGGCGGCCTGGTTTACATAGTGGCTGTAGTACGTGCCCACCTGAAGCTTCTTGGTCAACTGATAACTGACCATCGGATACCACGAGCGCTGATCGTAGGAAATCTGCATGGTCAGTCCTTGGGTCAGCAGCATCGGAGTCATCTGGGCCCGCCAATACTCCCCGGAAATCTCAAGGCGTCCTTTCGTCCACTGGGTGTAATAGATCTGAAGAAAGGCAGGCGGCAAGTGCACGTTTCCTTGCGGCCCTTCGCCGTCGAGACGCTGGTATTGCAGGCTGGAGCCGACTGTCAGCGGATGCCAGGGAGTGTTCCAGCGCAGGTCTCCGCCGAAGATTCTGCCGCTCGGCGGGGTGGGAAATGTGAATCCGTAGGTGGCCAGCTGGAGCATGTATCCGCCATTTTCATCGAGCCGGTTTTCCCCCAGGTAACCGCGATAGCCGACGGAACCTTTGTGACCCAAATCGAGTTCGCCATAGACTTCGCCACCCAGCAAAGCGAGATCGAAGTCGCGGTTATCGTCGGGATAACAGCCCTGGGGAAGGAGAGTCCAGACAAACAGCGAATCGACGTCCTGCGAATCATTGAACAGACCCATGGGAACCTTGACCTTGCCGCCGCGGAATCCAAGCTGGTCGCTGACCTTGTAATCGCCCAAGGCCCAGTCGACCAGAACGTTCGGGCCGCCCAACTCTCCCATCTGGTACATGTGCAGCTGCATTCCCACGCGCAGGCGCTCGCTCAATGGAGCCGTCACATTCAAGGCGCCTTCGGTCCATTGCAGACTCCCCGAACTCGACTTCATCGTCAGGTAATTATTGTTCGTGGTGAAGAGAAATCCCTGGGTAGCGAAGCCGTGAATTTGAAGGTTCTCGAGATCCTGCGCGAATAATGCGCTCGTGCACAAGCCAAGGATCACGAGCGGCAACCTGCATCGGAACATAACCGTCTCTCCAAATCTGTCCATCGGCGAGGTATTGCATAGCTTGAGTCCGGCGTGAGCAAGGTGTATCCATGCAGAGATTTACGGCTGTTACAAATCCCGAACAGAACTTTTCCTGTTGCGGGAACAGGGAGAGATTCTGCAAGAATCTTGGGTGTTGCAGACCCTGGACCTAACGCCAAAGAGAGCTATGGGGCGCGGGGGTACTCGAATTCCGTGCGAGATCCCCTTCGTTCTTTCCAGCGCCGATCCGCAAGAGCCTTTTTCCGAACAGTGTTACGTGATTCTGGCCAATCTTCGTGGCTGCGCCGCCCGCTCGCCGCGTCCGGTGCCAACCGGAACAGCGGTCCACCTCTACGGTCTGCCATCCGCGTCGCAAGTCGCGGCCCGAGTCATCAACTGCATCTCGCTGGGTGAGTTTGAAAAGATTTGGCTTCTTGGCCTGGCGCTGAATGAATCCGGCAACGTGTGGGGTATCGAACCTGTGCCAGACGATTGGCGAGAGCCCGCCTGAACCGAGCCGCCCTCTACGAAATGGTGTACCGCTAGTGAGGTTCTAGATCTGCAAGCGGCATCATGTCAGGATTGCGTGAGCAATCCTCAGCCACGCCGACAGGTTGTGCGTCACCGTGTACATCACAGCGATCTGCCCGAGAACGATCGCCGGGATAGCGTAGCGGTAGACGCGATGCACACTGCCGTTCACGACCAGGTCGCGTGCAACGCCGAGAAGAATGAGGAGATCAACGCCGCAATAGAAGAGAATCGGGGGCAGGATGCGCTCGGGGAATCTTCCAAAAGCCGCGGCGGTCAACGCGCAACAAGCGATCAGAATAAGCCGGCGATGCAATTCCGGCTGCTTTCTCCAGTACATCGCCAGCGCGAAAGCGCTCCCGAAAACGAGCATGTCGAACAGTGGAATGATCAGCGTGAGCTCGGCATCGGTCTGATGCAGTTGGACGGTGTCGAAGCGGCTCATGCTGATCGCTGTCGCTACGCCGAGAATCGGCATCAGCCCGCCCATCACCAGGCCAAACCATCCGACCGCGCGATGTACCCGCACGTTGCGCGTGCGAACCAGTGCAGACTGAAGGATGAAAAAGGCCAGCCATCCTGTGAAAACCGCGGCGTGAATGTAAAGAATGACAGGGCGCGGCATGGAGGGATGAATCAGATTCCGGTCGACAGTGTGGCTGAACCCGAAGACCACGACGATGACGATCAACAAAGACATGAGGAAATAGAAATAGACGTCGAGCACGCGGCGAGTCGTCATGAATTGTTGAGCCAACCCCGGTGAATGATGAACGGAAGGGACGCAGAAATGCGCGAGAAACACGCCCGCGTCATTCTAGACCGGATGTCAAGCTGGTGTGATTGTTCCGCGGCCGCTCTAGCGCTTCATGAGTCGCACAGAAGGATCCGGGCGCGCGCTCATCGCTGCCGTGACGGTTTCTTTTTTGGCGTTTACGACTTCGTCTTCGCGGCTTCCATTGCCCTGGCTCCCCAACGCATAGAGCACAACTTCAACGCGGCTGGAAACACCCAGTTTGTCGAAGATGCGGAATAGGTAATTCTTCACCGTATGCTCGCGCAGGCTGAGGCGCTCGGCGATTTCGCGGTTGCTCAGTCCTTCGGCCACACAGCGCACCACGTCAAGTTCGCGGGCGGAAAGCAAGGCCTCGCCATTGGCGCTGAGAAATGACATCGGCAGCGGTTCCGACATGGCTTCCAGCAAGTAATGCAGCTCCGTGCTGCTGGCCCAGATCTGCCCTTCGTGGACGCACTTGATGGATTTCGCCAGCAGTTTTAGAGATTCCGTACGGCAGAAGACGCCGCGTGCTCCCGAACGGAACGCCTCGATCACCGGCGTCTTCTCGGAAGAATCGAGCAACATGATGACGCGTGTCCCCGGGGATGAAGAGCGGATCTCGCGGCTGAGGCCGAATCCCGCCCGGCTATCACTGCCCTGGCGCGCGCTGATCAGCGCGACGTGCACTCGCTCTCGCTTCACAGTCGGCAGTACATCGGATTCGCGAGTCGCCTGCGGTGTCATGTGAAACTGGCTGTCGCGCCCAAGCGCTTCTACCAGCAACTGCGTATTCATGGAAGTGTTGTCTGCGGCAAACACCCGGATTCTGTCTTGTAAGGGGAAACTGGTGAGTTGGGCCATGTTTTTTTGGAATCCCGGTTCTAGACGGTGTTTAGGAGTCCTTGGTCTCTCAGTAGCTTATTTTTTGGCAAGAAAATCGCCCCGAACTTTTCGAAGAGGGGAACGGACCTAAACCTAAGTCACGGGCCAAGAGTCTCTGCCCCACTCTCAGACTCCGTTCCCAGGTACAACAAGCTTATAAGGAAGGTATTCGGACCAGATGGTCCGGTAAATGGCACTTTTGAGCCATTACCTGAGCGGTTACCTCTTAGAGCAAGTGTAATGCAAAGGTTACCTCAGCTTCGAAAAATTCGCGAGCCAGTGTGCAAGATCCTTCACGGAGTCAATCCTCTCATTGACACACCTATAGACGTGTACTACGTTTACGTCCAGATCGCAGTTTGTCCGGCAGGTTTTGTATCCCAGCAGGAAGTTCAACCCCCCAACATCTTCCTCGCGCAACACCGCAAACAAGAGGCACTAACAGAACCGCAAGACTTGTGAGAACAGGACTGGAAATCCATGCGCAGATCCGATAATTCTCCTATCCAAGCAAACTCGGGAAGCAATTCCCGTCGACGGGCTCCCTACATTCTGGCGCTGGCGTTGTTGCTGGCCGCGTCCCTGGCAATTCTGGTGACGCGCCCGGCAGTGGTTCACGGCAGCGCCCTGGCAGTGGACCCGGGTCCGAGGCCGTTGCCGGCGAATGCCGGCAATTTCTATACGACCCTGAATGCCAACCAGAAGAACATCACGACTCGTCTGACCCAGATCTTCACTGAGGTCAACTTCGTGGCTGGTGGTCCTCTGGTCAAGACGGTAGGAATGGGCCCCCGGTTCAATTCCAATTCCTGTTCCAGTTGCCACGCGTATCCCGCGGTTGGCGGATCGAGCCCGCCGAACAACCCGCTTTTCAGCATTTACCAGCTGGAGGGCGCGACCAACACGATGCCGTACTTCATCACTCCGACCGGCCCCGTGATCGTGGCGCGCTTCCCGTACAAGTCGGACCTGCATACGGCCGATGGCGGCGTCCACCAGATGTTCACCATCTCGAACCGCACGGACGCTCCGGGATGCACGACGATGGTGCAGCCAGATTTCAATACCGCGCGCGACACCAACAACATCATCTTCCGCCAGACAACGCCGACATTCGGCACGGGCCTCATGGAGTTGATCCAGGAAAGCGACATCCTCAACAACATGAACTCGAACCTGACGCTGAAGCAGTCGCTGGGAATTACGGGACACCCGAACTACAGCGACGA
>AR_comb_assmDRAFT_10097960_pt1 | contig 17301 bp, 17 predicted proteins | sample ArasoioldDNA_FD_10543 | JGI IMG/M metagenome (IMG submission 10543) | reverse complement strand
GGGCTACGTGCGCGCGCAGTCCGCCGCGGCCGTCATCGTCGGCTTGCAGTGCGTCGCGGGGTTCGTGTTGATCGGCCTGCCGTCCGCCGTATCACTCGGCGTCCTGGCCGGCATCCTCGAACTGGTGCCCGCGATCGGCCCGCTGACCGCGCTGATCATTGCCGCCTCGCACGGCGAGCACGCGCTCGCCGTCGTCTTGTTCCTCGCCAGCGTTCGACTGGTGCAGGACTACGTCATCTACCCGCGCCTCGTGCGGCACGGCATGCACCTCTCGACGCTGGCGGTAATCCTGACCGTGTGGGCCGGCGCGGCGCTGGCGCAGGCGCCAGGCGTGATCGTCGCCATCCCCATCGCCGGGTTCGTGTCCGTCAGCATCCGGCACTGGCGGGAGTACAGAGAGATCGAGCGCCTGGTCGGCCGGGACGGCGTCAGTACCCCACGCGCGCAGTGAGCTGGGATGAACGCGTGCCGCCCATCATGTCCGCGGTGTCGAACACGATGAACAGCGTTCCATCGCCGACAACACCACAATCGAACGCCAGGAAGAACGGCAGCGAGCGCACGCTGCCGCCGGGCACCATCAATCCACTCACACTCGACGATCCGGGAATGGGAATCGGGCCCGTCGTCGTCAAGGGCGCGCCTCCCGGCACCGGAACAGGCGAGAACGGCGGAATCGACGTCGCCGGCATCGTCATCGGCGAGGAACCGGGGATCGGCGTCACGCGCGGCAGAGCCGTGACGCCACGCCGGTCCGTGAACCTGAACCGCAGCGAGCGCAGGATCACGTCGCTGCCGGGGTTGACGCTGACGACGAGACGCGTGCCGAAGGGCGTGGCGCGGGGCACGCATGAGCCGGGCAGTGTTTCAGGCCGCAGCGTGACCGGCTGAACGCTGATGGCGTGTTGATTCGTTGCACTCGACGTCACCGGTGTCGGTGCGCCGACGGTGGTTGCCGCGCGATCGCACGCGGTCAGGGCGAGAAGGAGCAGTGGCAAGCCGTACCCGGGGAAGCGCAGGGACATGACACACCTCGCGCGAATTGTGGAAGCAAGCGGCGTGACACACAACGGGCCGGCAGGAGACTACCGCGCAGCTGTTGGAACCGCGTGCGCGGACCGATTGGCCCGACCGCGTTGCGGCTACGGTGCGGCAGCATCCCGCCGGCCCGTATCTGGCCCGGCGGTACGTCCACGAATCGCCTCCTTGAAGTGTGAGGCTTGCACGCATGACAATGCGCCTCCCGTACGCGATTGTCAAGAATATCGATGATGAATTCACGACTCCCGGATTGCTATTGGGTGATTCCAGAGAAGCTGCTCGCCGGGGAGTATCCGTGCGCAACTCGCGACGCGGAAGCGCGCGCCAGGCTGACCGCGCTGCTCGACGCGGGCATTCGATCGTTCCTCGATCTCACGGAGTCCGCGGACGGACTCCGCGCCTACCGTGCGATGGTCACGCAACTGGCCGCGGAGCGCGGAGTCGATGTCCGTTATCGCCAGATGTCGATTCGCGACCTGGATGTTCCCACCGTCGATCACATGACGCAGATCCTCGAGCACATCGAGCACGAACTTACCGACGGCCTGTCGGTCTACGTTCACTGCTGGGGCGGCATCGGGCGCACCGGCACTGTCGTCGGCTGCTGGATGCGCGAGAAGGATGGCCACAGCGCCGACCAGGCGTTCTCTCGCATCGCGCAGCTGCGCGCGCACACCCAGGACGTGGACATTCCGTCGCCGCAGACGCGGCAGCAGCGCGAGTTCGTGGCGCAGTGGAAGTCGCGCGGTCAGCGCCCCGCGAGGTGACGGCGGTATCGACGCCGCACGCCAATCCAGAACGCCAGGTAGTAGCCCAGGACGACGGCGCCTGCGGCCATCGAGCCGGCGATGCCGGAGACGCCCCACCACGCCTCGTCCGTGATCCCGGTCCGCCACGCATGGATCGCCCGCCAGAAACCAAATGCGATCCGCGCCGTGACTACGAGCGTGACGCCGAGCACGAGCAGGCGGTTGGGCGTGTAATGGAGCGCGTCGCGCCCGTGTTCCCACCTCGTCAGCCATAAGCCGGCCACGCCGAGCAGCGCTCCAAGCGCGAGTCCGGCGGCGCTGTAGCCGAACGCGCGCGGCACCCAGATGCTGGTGAATGCCGCGCCGGCGAGAAATGCGATTGTGGAGAATGTCAAGCCGGTGAGATTGATGGTGGTGAGCCACCCGCGAGCGCGTTGACGCGACGTTCCGAGGCGATAACGCTGCACGATCGAGATCGGCACCAGCGCAATCGCCGCGAGAACCACGATCAGCGGCAGGAACAGGAGCGGCATGGCCTGCCCTCGTCAGCGCGTGCCCAGCGTCTTCACGAGCTTGTTGTAGATCCCCAGCGCAAGCAGAGGGGTCGGCCACATGCCGATGAAGCGGCTCGCGCGGCGCCGATCGGCCAGCTCACAGCCGAGCGAGGCGACCATCGAGCCAAGAGCCGCGAACAGGAACCAGTGCGACGGTATTTTTGCGGCCTGTTGCTCGATGAGCCTGGCGATATCGCCTTCGGCATGCTCTGGCCGGATGACCGGAGCGTGCGTGTCTCTCAGCGATGCGCCGGCGGAGGGATTCACGTCCAATGGACTCATCCGGGATGTACAGGCAAATACGGCACCAACGTTGCCACCGAGTGGACTGTGTCCGACGAACTCCTGCCGGCAACCCTCGGCGCGGGACCACTGCTCCAGCGTGACTACTGGGCCGTCCTGGATGACGTGAACACCCGCCCGTCGGAACTGATGAGGCGAGTCAAAGACTGTTTCGAGGTGCTTCCGCCGTCGGCGCTCGTCGAGTTCATTGCCCCGGATGGCGTGGTTCCCGGTGCCCGACTGGACATCCTCATCCGTCCCAATTGCGAATGCGCGGTTCGGGTAATCCATGACGACGCCCAGAGCGTCACCCTGGCGACATTAGATGGGCACCCGGAAGCCGGACGGATCACGTTCGCTTCCTACCGTAATGCCGACGGGCGTATCCTCTTTCATATTCGCAGCCGGGCGCGATCCACGACCGCCGCGACCCGGCTCGGGTTCCTGGCGATTGGCGACGCCATGCAGACGAACACCTGGACAGATTTCATCCGCAACGTGGCCGCGCTCGCCGGCGCGTCAATCGCTGGGCCGATACACGCGGAGGCGAGGACCGTCGACGAGGCGCCGGAAGACGCCGAGCCGCTGCGCACGCCAACCTTTCTCGCCATGGGTGACTGATGGGCGAGTGGCGGCTGTTGAAAGGCTGGACGCCTGACGAACTGCGGGGCCGCATCGAGCGCCTGACCGCCGCCCGGGTCAATTTCAATGGTGCCGAGGAGGAGCTGACGGGCGAGGGCGGCTGGCACCATTACCATTCCGAAGCCGTCATCGTGCCGAACGCTGACGAGGCCGCCTTCCAGCGTGCCCGGGTCGCGCTCGCCAATTACCAGTTCTCCGACCCGGACATCGTCGTCGCGCATTTCGATCCGAAGGGCGCGCTATTGGGACGCCGGATCCTGCTCGAGATCAGGGTCCTCGGGCTCCACTACCTGTGCCCGGCGCTGGTGACCCATGTGCGCGACGAGACCATGGTCTACGGCTTTCGCTACGACACCCTCGAGGGACACATCGAGCGCGGCATGGAATGGTTTCTGCTGACCAGGGATGCGGCCGGTGCGCTGCGCTTCCGCATCGAGGCCCGCTGGCAGCCCGGCGACATGCCGAACTGGTGGAGCCGTGCCGGGTTCAGCGTGCTGTCCGGATATTTCCAGCGGCGCTGGCACCGCCGCGCCCACAATCTGCTGTCCCTGCTGGCGCGCCACGGATCCACTGCGCGACCACCGCGCGATGCCGCCGGACTGACGCACCAGGGCATCGACGTGACGTTCACGTATCACACGAAGAGGAAGTGGCTGACATGAGATCGAGAACGGTTCTGCGGGCAATCGGACTGGGTGCCCTAACCGGTATGCGCAGCATGGCCGGACCGGCGGCACTCGCGTTCGAGGGTAACGGCCCGGTCAGGAATGTCGTCGGGCTGCTCGCCGCGGGAGAGATGATCGCGGACAAAACGCCGTTCGTCGGAGATCGGATTGATGCCGCGCCGCTCGCGGCGCGCGCCGTGATGGGCGGGATCGTCGGGGGCGTTGTCGCCCACGAGGCGCACGAAAACGTACTGCTTGGCGGGCTGCTCGGCGCTTCGGCGGCGATCGCCGCCGCGCATCTCGCCTACCGCCTGCGAAAACGTCTGCCCGTTTCGAATCCGGTTGGCGGCGCAATAGAAGACGCCTTCGTCCTTGGCCTGGGAGCGATGCTGAAGGAATAACCGCGGCGAGCGGGGACGAATGGCTATAATTCGTGACCGATCCCGCCATGACATTGACGAGCGGCACCCGGCTGGGTGCATACGAGATTACCGGCTCCGTGGGCGCCGGCGGCATGGGCGAAGTGTTCCGCGCGAAGGACAGCCGCCTGGGGCGTGATGTCGCCGTCAAGGTGCTTCCCGCGCTGTTCGCCGGCGATCCCGATCGCCTGCGCCGGTTCGAGCAGGAGGCGCGCGCCGCCGCAGCGCTGAATCATCCCAACATCCTCGTTGTCTACGACGTCGGGACGGAAGGCAATGTGCCCTTCGTGGTGTCGGAGCTGCTCGAAGGCCAGACGCTTCGGCAGATCATCGAGAAGGGGCCGATTGCCGCGCGCAAGGCCGCCGACTACGGCTCACAGATCGCCAACGGACTTGCCGCCGCGCACGAGAGGGGGATCGTGCATCGCGATCTGAAACCCGAGAACGTTTTCATCACCAGAGACGGCCGGATCAAGATTCTCGACTTCGGTCTGGCGAAGCTGGCCGAAGCGTCGTCCACGGACGGATCCGCGGCGACGATGGCGCACACCGATCCGGGAATGGTCGTCGGGACGGCGGGCTACATGGCGCCTGAGCAGCTCCGGGGCGAAGCGGTTGACGCCCGCGCGGACGTGTTCAGTCTCGGCGCCGTTCTCTACGAGATGTTTTGCGGCCAGCGCGCGTTCAAGGGCAAGACCGCCGTCGATACGATGAGCGCGATCCTGAGGGAAGATCCCGCCGACTTTCCGCCCGAGGTCCATGCCTCTGCGCCGGCGATCGAACGCATCGTCCGCCGCTGCCTCGAGAAGAACGTCCACGAGCGGTTCCAGTCGGCGCGTGACGTGACGTTCGCGCTTGACGCGCTGTCGAGCGCGAGCGGCTTGAAGCCGGCGATGGGGGGCGACGCTGCAGACATGCCGGCTCGCCGGAACCTTGCGATGCCGATCGCGATCGCCGTCGGCGCTGCGTTGCTCGCGGGGACACCGATGTATTTCGCCGGCGCGCGACTGGGCGGCCGAGCGGTGGGATCGCCAACGATCACGCAGTTGACGTTCCGCACAGGCACCATCCGCGGGGCGCGTTTCGCGCCCGATGGTCAGACGGTGCTTTACGCGGCAGCGTGGGAAGGCCAGCCGATCAAAACCTACTCGACGCGTCCAGGGAGCCCTGAGTCGACCGCGATGAGTGTGCCCGACGCGGACCTCCGCGCAGTGTCGCGCCAGACTGGCGAAATGGCGCTGACGCTCGGCGCGCGCGTTTCGAATACGTTCTACACGCGCGGCACGCTGGCGCGCGCACCAATCTCCGGCGGCGCGCCGCGGCTACTGCTCGAGTCCGTCATACAAGCCGACTTCAGTCCGGATGGCACGACCATGGCTGCGGTAGTCCGCGACCCGACCCAGGTCCTCTGCTCGCTGCAGTGGCCTCTCGGCACCGAGCGCATGAGCGCCCGCGCGATTTTGAGCGATGTGCGGATCTCGCCGGACGGCGAGCATGCCGCCTTCATCGCGCATGGTCCCAATGGGGACGACGGGGCGGTGCAGGTACTGGACAAGAGTGGTCCACCCCGAACGCTGTCGGCAGGGTGGATCAGTGTGCAGGGACTGGCCTGGTCGCCGACTGGCAAGGAAATCTGGTTTACCGGGACGAAGTCCGGCACCTTGTCGGAGCTCTGGGGCGTCACGCTGGACGGCCGCGAGCGGCTGATCTATCGCTCACCGGTGCGGCTGCAACTCGAAGACGTGGCGCCAGATGGCCGCGTCCTCGTCAGCGGTGTGGATATGCGCGCGCACGTGGCGGCGGGTTCGATGCGCGAGAAGACCGAGCGTGACTTGTCGTGGTTCGACTACGGGACGGGCGTCACGATCTCGGCGGACGGCAAGATGGTGGCCTTCACCGAGAGCGGCGAAGGCGTCGCGAGCAAGTACGGCATTTTCGTCCGCCCGGCGAACGGCGATCCTGCCGTGCGCGTATCGGACGGGGGCAGCGCGTCGATCTCGCCGGATGCGAAGAGCGTCATGATCCTCGGGAACGATCTGCACAGCCTCATTCTCGTCCCCACCGGCGCGGGCGCGCCGCGAACGCTGCCGTTTCCGAAGATCGAGCGATTTACCGCCGCCGAGTGGACCCGCGACAGTCGTCGCGCGATGCTCATCGGCAACGAGCCCGGTCGGTCGAACCGCACCTGGGAACTCGATGTCGTCAATGGCAGCCTGACGCCGATCACGGAAGAAGGTACGCGCGGGCGGCTCGTGTCGCCCGACGGTCAATGGCTGGCGGTCTTGAAGGATGGCGTACCGTATGCGTTCAACCTGCGGACGAAGACCTTGACGCCGCCTGCGAAGGGTATCGAGCCGACCGACGGACTCTACGGGTGGGCGCCAGATTCGAGCTCGGTCTTCGTGGGATCAGCCGGACGGGTGTTCCAGGTCAATCTCACGACCGGATCGCGCGTCGAGGTGTTGAACCTGAACAAGCAGCCGCCCCCCGGGTTCGTGGCGTTCGACAGCATCGTGGTCGCGCACGACGGCGACCACTACGCTTACAGCGAGACACGGCAGCTGTCGCAGCTGTTCATGCTCAAGCTGCCGCAGTAGGACGCGGACTACTGCTTGTCGAGCGCCGCGATGCGCGCGGACAAGCGGCCGGCCGCGTGGCAGTTCTTGCAGGTCAGGTTCGAGCCCGCCGCGCTCGACGGATTGGCTTTCCACTGCCGCGCCGTCTTCTCGAACGGCGTTTCCGCCAGCACCGTCAACATGCGTTCGACGAACTGCGCCGATTCCTCGGCGCGGCCCGTGCGCTGCGCCGATTGCGCCATTCCGGCCAGCACTTCACCCGCGAAGTGTACCGGCATCTTGTCGATCCGCTCCCCCTGCGCTTTCCAGAGGATGGAATACGAGTCGTAGGCCTTCTGCCAGGCGGCGGCGCGGTACTCCTGAGGCAGGCGGTCGGCAAACACGGCGTAGGTGCCACCCAGGATTGGCGCGACACCGTCGTTACCGGTCGACAGCATTTCCGCGTCGGCGAAATCCTTTTGCGCTTCCTTGATCAGCCGGGCGAACTCGGCGCCATTGCCCGCGTCGTTGGCGAGCACCGCGCGATAGACGTTCATGCCGCCGCGCCACGCGACCAGGTTGGCGCGCTGGTCCGGCCGCTGCTCCAGCAGCGCATCCAGGTTCTTCGCGGCCCGGTCGAATCGCGTCATGTTGTTGTCAAGAAAACCGGCGAACACGTCTTCGCGCAGCAGCGTGTGCACGGTGAGCCGGGTGTCCTTGAGCGGCGGTTCGATGGTCTGGGCCGACGCAGTGGCGACGAGCGCGCACGCGAGCAGGGCGCTCCGGAATGGGCGCATGCGGATCTCCTTCATCACCCCTTACGAAGGGTTGCATGGATTGGTTCGTCGGCAGCATACACTCTGGCCATGATTTACGCGCTTCTTTCAGCCATCGCGCTGGCGGCCGTCATGACGACAGGGGACGTGCTGTGGGACGCGCTGCACATCCGGCACCGCGTCGCCAACGGCCTGGCCCACGGCGCGGCGATGTGCCTGGCGCTCGGCCTCTCCGTTGGCATTCGTGCGCGCAAGCCGCTGCCGGCGGCCGTCGCGGGTCCCCTCATCGGCGTGACCGCGGCGACGACGTTCTACCTGCTGTGGCCGTCAATGCGCTGGGGCGCCATGTTCGCGGCATGGATGCTTTTGTGGATCCTGTTCGCCATCCTGCAGCAGCGGCTCGATCGACGCGAGGACCTGGCCACCGCCCTGCTGCGCGGATCGGCTGCCGCGGTCACTTCGGGAGTCGCGTTCTATCTGATCTCCGGCATCTGGACCAACGAACACGGTGTCTCGAGCCCGGTGCTGCGCCTTGGCTCCTGGGCCTTCGCTTTTGTTCCCGGTTTCGTCGCGCTCTTCTTGCGCCGGCCCGCCGGCGTGCCATAATCCGCTCGTCACAATGATCGGCCGGAGTCTCGGGCCGTATCGGGTACTCGAAAAACTTGGCGCGGGCGGCATGGGCGAGGTCTACAGGGCCCACGACTCCCGTCTCGATCGCGTTGTCGCGCTGAAAGTCCTGCCGCCGGACCTGGCCACATCGGACCGCATGCAGCGCTTCGAGCAGGAAGCGCGTGCCGCCTCGACGCTCAACCATCCGAACATCCTGACCATCCACGACGTCGGGCGCGAGGCGGACGTGGCGTGGTTCGCCATGGAATGGGTGGACGGGCGCACGCTGCGGCATCTGCTTGCCGCCGGGCGGCTGCCGATCCGGCAGGTCGTCCAGATCGCGGCGCAAATCGCGGACGGCCTCGCGAAAGCCCATGCGGGTGGGATTGTCCACCGCGATTTGAAGCCTGAAAACGTCATGCTGACGTCGGACGGTTTCGTGAAGATCGTCGACTTCGGGATCGCCAAGCTCGCCGCCGCCCCGGTCACCGCAAGCGACGCACGAACGCGGACGATGGGAACGTCGCCGGGGCTTGTGATCGGCACTGTCGGTTACATGTCGCCCGAACAGGCCAGCGGCAATCCGGTCGACTACCGCTCCGATCAGTTCGCGCTCGGACTGTTGATCTATGAGATGGCCAGCGGACAGCGGCCGTTCGAACGTCCGACGGCGGCGCAGTCGATCGCCGCCATCATCGAAGCGGATCCGGCGCCGCTGCCGTCACTGAACCATGAAGTGCCGCCGCATCTCGCGGCGATCGTGTCGCGGTGCCTGGCCAAGGATCCCGCGGAGCGCTACGAATCGACGCGCGACCTGGCGCGCGACCTGAAGAGTATCGCCGACACGAGCGTTCGGACCACCGTGTCCGCGCCTGCACGACGCCGGCGTCCGGCGGCTCTCTATGCCGGTATCGCCGCCATCGCTGTCGCAGCCGGCACGGCCGCCATATTCCTGTGGAATCGCGCTCCCGCACCGCCGCCGAAACCGCCGACGCCGCTGCTGGTGATCCGGCCGTTCACGAACCTGTCCGCCGATCCAGCGCAGGGCTACTTCGCGGCGGGTATCACGGAGGAGATTCGCGGCCGGCTGTCGCAGATCGCGTCGGTACGGCTGCTGAGCCGCAACGCCCTTGGCACCGATCAGGAGCGCGCCGCGCGCGATCTCGGCGTCACGCAGTTCGTTGACGGCAGCGTGCGGGTGGACGGCGGAAAAGTACGGGTAACTGCGGAGCTGAGCGACGCCACGACGCAGCAAACGCTGTGGTCGAACCAGTACGACCGCGAGCTCGCCGATGTCCTCGCGGTGCAGAGCGACGTGGCGCTGCAGGTGGCCTCGGCCCTGCGCGCCAGCCTCTCCTCCGACGAGCAGCAACGGCTTGGCGCGCGAGTCACCAGCAGCGCCGAGGCGTACGAGTTGTACCTGAAAGAGCGGACGATGCCGGGCCTGGATCGCGCGAAGGATCTCGCCGCGCTCGAGGTGTCGCGCCGGGCGCTCACGCTGGATCCAGGCTTTGCGGCGGCCCGGGCGAGCATGGCATTTCGCCTCGTGACGATGGGGTATTACGCCGAGGCGTCCTACGTGGACCAGGGCATCGCCGAGGCGCAGGCGGCGCTGCGTACGAACCCGCTGCTGCCAGCCGCGCACTTCACGCTCGCGACCGCGTACACCATCAAGGGGATGGATGGACCCGCGCGCGTCGCGTTTTTGCGCGCGCTGGAACTCGACCCCAACAACGCCTCGGCGATGGCGAACCTCTCGGTCATGGAGGCGAACTTCGGCCATTTCAGTGAGTCGCTGTCGTGGGCGCGGCGCATGTTCGCGTTGTCGGGCCGCAGTGGAAACGCGTTCTATCACGTCAGCGTCCCTCTGATCAGTCTGCGTGACGATGGCGTGACGCGACGATGGCTGCTGGAAGGAGAGCGGCGCTTTCCAGGTTTTCCCAGAGTTCAGACCGTGCTGGCGATGCTCGACCTGCTCGAGGGTCGAGACGCCGAGGCGGCCGGCCGGATCGCGACAGCGATTGCGAAGACGCCGGACATGGCGGAGGTCAAGTTCTATCGGGCAGACGCAGCGTTCCTGCTCCGGTCGGGCGATCTCGGGCCCGCGCTTGATGCCCTGGGTCCTGAAGCGGACGCGAACTGGGTCATGGTTCCGGAGTCGATTCGCGTACGCCGGGCGTATGTCACGTCGGTCAAGGGCACGCCCTCACGAACCGCGGCGCTCCTCGCAGAGGCCGAGCGCGTCGCGCGCGACAAGATGAGCCAAGGCGACAACTCTCCGTCGCTGCGCGTGGAGCTGGCGGCGATCGCGGCCATGCGGCACGATTCCGCCGGTGCCCTGACGTGGCTCGATCGCGCCTACGACGCCGGCTATCGCGACTACGGCCTGCTCGCGCGCGATCCGATCCTCGAGAAGATTGAGCCGGCGGCGAAGCTCAAGGACCTGCTCGACCGCATGCGTGTTGACGTGACCGCGCAGCGCGAGCGCGCCAGGCAGAGCGGGCTGCTGGATCTCGATTCACTGCTGACGGGGAAATAGCTACCGGCACTCCGCATACGGCGGCGTAACCCAGGCCCGGCAGTCCTTGGGATCGCGCGCGTCCCCAGGAGCGACCAGGACGGCCGCACCGGCCGAATATCCCAGCGACGAGAGCACCCGCCGTCGTTCGATGACGTCGCCGGTCAACCACTGGTGTCCCGCGGCGTCCTGTGCGCCGATGGCGGCGAGCCGCCTGGCCATGGCCAGCACCAGGGCCGGTCGCTCGACCGCGATGTTGCGTTGTTCGAATGGATCGCGAGCCAGGTTGTACAGCTCCCGGCGCGGCGCGTCGATCAGTTTGAGCCCGTCGTACTCCAGGGCGCGGATGGCGCTCCAGCCGAAGCGCTGCGGATAGAGCGACTCCGCATACGCTTCGCGGTCGTCGTCTCTGTGACCTTTCATCGCTTCGCGCAGGCTCCTGCCGTCCACCGGCGGTGCCGGGATGCCCGCGATGTCGAGAATCGTCGGCACGATGTCAATCAGCTGCGCCGTGTCGCGCACCAGCCGCGAAACGCTTCCCGGCGCGCGAATGATCAGCGGCACGCGCAGCACGTTCTCGTAGACGAAGATCCCGTGATCGCGTTCGCCGTGTTCTCCCAGCGACTCGCCATGATCGCCGGCAACTACGATCAAGGTGTGCTCCAGCAGGTGCTTGCGCTCGAGCGCCGCCATCAGCCGGCCGATTTGCGCATCGGCGTAGAGGAGCTCACCGACGTACGGGTCGGGCGCGCGTGAACCGTACGGCTCCGGCGCGTCGTATGGCCGATGCGCGTCGTACAGGTGGGTCCAGAGAAAGAAGCGCGACGACGATGCGCCGTCCAACCACGCCACCGCCTCGTCGATGACCGCACCGCCGCGGCGCTGCCGCTCAGGCTTCGTTACGCCGCTGTAGACGTCAAAGCCGCGATCGAGGCCGCGAGACGCATCGAGGACCGCGGAGGCGACGAACGCCGCGGTCCGAAACCCGTGCGCGCGGAGGATTTCCGCGAGCGTGCGATGACTCGCGTTCAATGGCTCGTCCCCGTTGTCGCGCACACCATGGTGCGGCGGGAGCAGTCCGGTGAAGATGGTGCAATGTGAGGGCAGGGTCAGCGGCGCGGGCGCCAATGCGCGCTCGAAGACGGCTCCGTGCTGCGCCAGCGCTTCCAGGGCCGGCATCGCGACGCTCGAATAGCCATACGGGGTCAGTCGATCGGCGCGTGTCGTGTCCAGCGTAATCACGATCACGCCGGCCAGCGGGCTCGAACGTTCGCTGCTCGAGACGAGAAGCGAAGCCGCCGCGATCGCCATGCAGATGTATCGAGTCATGGCCGGGTCATCACGAACGGCATGGCGCTCGATACGCATTGCGAGACCATGGGCCCGAACGGGCTCCCGGTCGTCTGAATCATCGATCCCTTCAATGTGCCGCTGAGCGTCCGGCCCGAGAGCGTCGTTGCCGCCACGCCCGAAATGACGAGCATGGTCGCGTCGCCCAGGCGTTCGACCAGTTCTGGCTGGGTCCTGGCGTAGTAGTAGTCCGCGGCGGCGAGGCTGAACGACGCGCCCAGGATTTCCGCCGTTCCGGTGAAGTGAGCGACTGCGGAATTGGCAGACAGAAAACTGGCGCCGCTGACCACGACGTCGAGGCCATTGGACACCTGCGTCACCGTTGCCGTGTAGACGCGTTGTCCCAGTTCGCGGGGAAGAGGGAGGGACGTGGCTTTGCACTCCGCCGCGGTGATCGTCAATCGATACGTTCCCGAAAAATCCGGCCGCGGCATGGCAGGTTGCAACGCCAGTTCGATGCTCGAGGCCGACTCCAGGTCGAGTTGGCGGGTAAGCTCGAAATATCCCCCCTTGGTCACGCGTAGATCCGTGATGCGCGGGACGCCGTACAAGGTGAAGCGCCCGTCCAGGCCGGTGGTGGTCTCTGTCGTGGCGGCGCCATCGCCGCTGGACTGCACGCTGGCGTTCGCGACGGGAACAGCCAACCCCTGCTCGCGGACAAGGCCCGTCAGGCGAAAGGTGCCGGGCGTGAGAACCGTCAGCGGCTGGCTGCGAGACGAACGTTCGTAGACCGCTGCGATGGTCACGTCGCCCATGGCGTTGCCGGTCACCGCACCATTTGTCACGGAGGCGACCTGGGGTTTGAAGGACGTCCACGTCGCGGAGTTGGTGACATCACGGGCCGCGCCGCCGCCATCGATGGACATGAGGCGGAACTGCGCCGTTTCGCCGGGAGCAAGCCGGGACGGCCCGGTCATCTCGAGCCGCTCCGTGACGTTGAGCGAACTGGGCCTGGCAGGCGAGAGCGGACTGTGGCAGGCGAGGAGGCCCGCCACGACGGCAAACGCCGAAACAATCCGAGCGCGCATGAGTCCTTCGAACCGGTGGTGCGAGTATCGGGGATCTGTGAGCCGGAGTCTTCAGGGAATTACCGGGATTCCCTGGGATTCTCAGCCGAAACGCTGATCGTCCGCGGTTGGGCCGTAAATCGAGGGTACGGGTACGTCGTTGAGCCGCAAATATACCGTCAGCTGGCCGCGATGGTGTGAAAGGTGCATCAGCGCGTCGCGCATCATCGACAGCCGTGTGCCCTCTGCGACGACCTTGCCGCCAGCCTTCAGCCGCCACGGCTTCAGCAGGTGCTCGTCGGTGGTGCCGGCGAGTGCTTTGCGGGCGCCCGCAAAACCGTTCTCCATGGTGTCCAGGATCTGCTGCCTGGTCGAGGGCATCTGGAATTGCGACTGTCCGCCGGCCGGCGGCGCGAGGTCGAACTCGTCCTGCTGGATCATCATCGTCAACCACGAGGGCATCATCGCCACCAGCCCGGCCAGGCGGCCCATGGCCATCGATTTCTGGTGCGGCTTCCAATCAGGTTTGTCGGGCACGGCCTCCAGGGCGCGTTTCGTGATCGGCAGTTCACGGTCGAGGTCGGTAATCAACAACTCGGTAAGCTTCACGGCAAACCTCCTTCGCTGATTCTATCGAGGCGCGCGGCGCGGGGCGCGAGGCGCGAGGTATTCGGCGTTAAGATCGAGGCAGCTTGCTCAGCTTCGCGTTCCTGCTCCTGTTGTCGTTCGTCCACGCCGGCGGCGCCGTGCAGCAGGTCGGCGTGCTCAAGATCAAGGTCACGATCATCGACGCGCAGGGCCAGGCCCGCCCGGTGCCGCGGCATGCGCTCCTCATCAGCGACAATCCGGCCAGCGCCGCGCCGCAGCGCGTCGTCACGAAGATCGACGGCTCGGCGGAAGCCCGGGTGCGGCCCGGCAACTACACCATCGAATCCGACCAGCCACTGATCTTCCAGGGCAAATCCTACGAGTGGCGCGCGACGCTGGACGTCGCGGCCGGCCGCGACACGACCCTCGAACTGACGCCGTCCAACGCGACCGTCGAAGCCACATCGGTGCAGGGGGCGGGCGCGAGCGGAGACGTCGAAGTCAGCCGCGCCACCATCCTCTCCGACTTCCAGGACAGCATCGTCAACATCTGGAGCCCGACGAAGATTGGCGCCGGCTTCCTCGTGGATCCACGCGGGCTGATTGCCACCAGCCAGCGGCTCGTGGGCGCCGCGTCGTCCGTCGAAGTCCAGATTTCGCCGAAAGAGAAGATTGCGGGCCGCGTGATCGCGTCGGACGCCGGTACGAATGTCGCGATCGTGTGGATCGATCCCGGGGCGCTGGCATCTGCGCGCCCCGTGAAGCTGGGATTCGCGAAGGAAGGGAAAGCGGCCGTCGGTGAGAACGATCAGGTGTTTGCCATCGACGTCACGATCGACGGCGCGAAGAATCTGACGGCAGGCGCCGTCAGCCGCGTTGGCACGCACACGGTGGCGACCGATCTGCGTCTCGATCCGGAAAGCGCCGGCGCGCCTGTGTTCAACGTGGACGGCGAAGTCGTCGCGATGACGACGACAGGGGAGAGCGGTGCTGAACTGTACCGCGTGTCGGAAAAATCCGTGCGCATAGACGATGTGCGCGCGGCGATCACGGATGCGGAAAAGAAGATGACCGGATCGGTCCCGGCGGGGAAGCTGCCCATCGAGCCGGCGAGACCCGCCGATGATGACGCGTTGAAAGCCGCGGCGAACAAGCGATCGGGCAGCCTGTCACCGTACCTGGTGTCCGCCTCGGACTTCGACGTGTATATCCTCACGCCGCCACTGATCTATGGCTCGCAGCACCCGCCGGAACGCACGAACTCGCGCGATCTTGCGCGCGAGGCGCGCAATCCCGAACAGATGCAGCAGAGCCTGCGCGCGTTGTCGGACTTCGGCAACTGGTCCGAGTACGTCTCTTCCAATCAGCCTGTCGTCTTCATCCGCGCCACGCCGAAGCTGGTGGAGAACTTCTGGACCACCGTGGCGCGCGGCGCCGCACAGACGCAGGGTGTCGCCATTCCGGCGATCAAACACGTGAAGACCGGCTTTGCGAATATGCGGCTCTATTGCGGCGACAACGAGGTCACGCCGATCCACCCGCTGAAGATCGAACGCCGGCTCGACGGAGGACGCGACATTTACGAGGGCCTCTACGTGTTCGATCCATCGGCGCTCGGACCCGAGTGCGCCGCCATCAAGCTCGCTCTGTATTCCGAGAAAGAGCCCGCGAAAGCGGATGTAAGAACGATCGATCCGAAGATACTGGAACAGATCCGGAGCGACTTCGCTTATTTAGGCCGCTAGTTCTCCAACTCCAGGACATCGACTTCGTCGGTCTCAACGACCCCCATGTAGCGCTCCGCCCACCGGCCGGCCTCGTCGAGCGAGTCTGCGGTGATGATCATGAACCCGGAGAGCAGCTCCTTGCTCTCGACGAACGGTCCATCGAACATGCTGACGCCGTTGCGCGAGTTGACGTAGCGGCGGCCGCGGCTGCTCGGGCGCATGGTTTCGCGGGCCAGGTGGACGCCGGCCTGCGTGCTGGCGTCGATCAGTTTCGCGAGCGCGCTGCGCTGGGCGGGAGTTGGCGCCATACCGGCCTCCGTCGCCGGCGTCGCCTTGCGCTGGATCATGTAGCGCCGCGTGCTGATGTTCGCCGGCTTCTCACCGAGGCCGATGTCCCAGCCTTCCGTGACGGGGCGAATGTCCACCTCGGCGTCCCCGAGGATGGCCGCTTCCCGCGTTGCGAACTCGATGGCCCCGTCGATCGCAGGCGCGCGGACGATACTGAACGAGGCCGTGAGCTCGTGGCCGCCGGTGAAGGGGCCTGGCGTAACCCTTGGCACGCCGCCGTCGAACGCCATTCTGACGCCTTCGGAGCTGGCCCGCAGACCATCACCGGTGACGAAACGCTTCTCGCGCACGAGATCGCCGATTAAACCGCCGACGCGCTGGACCAGTTCCTTGCTCGGCTTCGCGCCGGCCTCCCACTTTGGACTGGTCTTGTGCATGACGATGAACTTCATCGGCCCTCCAGGAACTGCGCGACCGCAGGCGCAAGCACCGCGGGATCGACATTGTGCGTCTGGCCGCCGAGCTCCCGGTATTGCGCACCCGGGATGACGCCGGCTGCGGCCTTTGCGGCGGCGATGAGCCGCGGCTGCGTTTTCGCTCCCGCCATCATCAGCACCGGAACGCGAATCGACGAGAAACGCACGCGCGGGATGCGGAAGTCGGTCATGATCTGCGCGTCGTAGGGCAGCGTGTGCGCGACTTTCTTCAACTTGCCCCACAGCCATGGCATCAGCGGCATGATCTTGACGACAATCGCGGGCACGCCAACCATGTCCTTCATGAAGTAGGTCACCGCGCCGCTGCGATTGCCGTCCATCAGCAGCCGGCGCAGCGTGCCTTCGTGCGTCGATCCGGCGCCGGTGCCGGCGTCATCCACGTAGGGCGGTTCGTAGGCGACGATCCTGCTGATTTTCAGGCCGCTGGCCGCGGCCTCGAGCGAGAGCGCCGCCCCCGAGGACAGACCGACGAGACTGGCGGTGCCGCCGGCCACCTTGATCAACGCGGCGAGATCCTCGACCTCGCGCGACGGCGAGTAGACCTCCGCGTCGCCGCTCTGGCCGCGTCCGCGGCGATCGTAGGTGATGACCGTGAAGCTCTGTGCCAGCAGCGGCGCGATCCGCGTGGACGGCCCGAACGCGCGGCTGCAGAACGCGCCGTCCACCAGGATGACGGCAGGACCGCTGCCGCGCTTGTCGTAGCCAATCCTCGTCCCATCGAGCGACGTCGTCTCACTCATGCCTGTCTCCGCCACGGGGCGAGGGCGCGCAGCCGCGCGTCGCGCAGCATGAGCCCTCCCCAGATCAACGCCGCGACGTAGGTCGGAAAGAGGACGTGCGTGAACAGCGGGTTCCCGACGCGCACGTGAGTCGCCACGGCCCCGCCAAGATACCCCGTGAGCAGGAGCGCGCCCAAAACCGCGGTCCGCGGAACGACGTAAATGACGACACAGGCGAGCAGCAGCAAGCCGAGCGGAACTACTGTGTTTATCGAGTAGCCAAGCTGCGTAGTGCCGTCCAGGACGGGCTGCGCC
>AR_comb_assmDRAFT_10067988_pt1 | contig 17302 bp, 15 predicted proteins | sample ArasoioldDNA_FD_10543 | JGI IMG/M metagenome (IMG submission 10543) | reverse complement strand
TGGTAGATCTCCTCTTCGACCGCGCCGATGTTCTTGTTCAGCGAGTCGCCGGCGGATTTGAGCCGCGCATCTTGCGAATTGCGCAGCCGGTCATCCACTTGTGACTTGATGCCTCGGATCTGCATGACGGCGTTGTTGGCTTCGCTCGTCTTGTCGCGAATCAGCATCGCGAGATCGAATTGCGCCTGCAGATCGGCGTCGCTGACGTCGGTGAGAAGTGGATTGCGCTTCACGCGGAAGGTCTGCGTCTGCGTGCGGCCGTTGGCGGTGAGCCGAACGCTGTAGGTTCCGGGCGGCGCCACCGGACCGACGGAACCGCCCGCGCCCCAGAGAATCATCGGCGTAAAGCTCGTGTATCCGGTGTATCGCAGATCCCACGTCACGGTGTTCATGCCGACGGCCGTGGGCGCGCCGGGTCCGGCCCCCTGTCCGCCTCGTCCGCCGCCCCCGCGCCCCCCTCCGCCTCCTCCGCCTTCGCGTCCTGCGGACGCTTCGGCGGGACTTTGGCCTGCAGCGCCAAACGTCCGGATGACGGTACCGGCCTTGTCCAGGATCTCGATGCTCAGATTCTGCACGGGCTGCTTGACCCAGTACTTGATGCTCGCGCCGGCGGTGGTCCTCGTCGCATCAGGCGGCGCGAAGAGATACACGTCGGTGGCGGACACGACCGGCGCGTCGAACTGCCGCAGCGGATCGATGTCGTCGAGCACGTAGAACGATCGGCCCATGGTCGAGATCACGAGATCGGTTTCTTCGACCCAGATGTCCGAGATCTGCACGTCGGGCAGGTTGAGCGACAGCGAATGCCACGTCCCGCCGTCGTCGTACGAGTAGTACATGCCGTGCTCGGTGCCGGCATAGAGCAGGTTGCGGCGTTTCGTATCCTCGCGAATCGAGTGCGTGTAGTCGTTCGGCTTCAGGCCGTTCACGATCTTCGTCCACGTCTTGCCGAAATCGTGCGTACGGAAGAGATACGGCGAGTAGTCGCCGAGCAGCGGCTTCTTCACCGCCGCGTAGGCGGTCCCTGCCGAGAACGTCGACGCGTCGATGATGCTGACGCGGCCGAAGTCCGGCATCTCCTTCGGCGTGACGTCGGACCAGGTCTTGCCGCCGTTCTGCGTCACCTGAATCTTGCCGTCGTCCGATCCCGCCCAGATGACGTTGACGTCGACCTTCGACGGCGCCAGCGCGAACACCGTCGCGTAGACCTCCGGTCCGTTCATGTCGCCGGTGATCGGGCCGCCGGAATGTCCGAGCGTCTTCGGATCATGTCGCGTCAGGTCGGGACTGATCTGCGTCCAGTCCTGGCCGCCGTTCGTCGTCTTCCACACCTTCTGCGTTGCGGTGAACAGCACGTTGGGATCGACGGGGGAGAACACGATCGGGAACGTCCACTGGACGCGCTCGACGAGCGCGCTCGACGGTTCACCGGAAAACATCCGCGGGTACGGGTGCACTTCGCGGCTCTGTCCCGTACGGCGGTTCGTGCGGACGAGGAACGATCCGTTGTTGCCGCCCGCAAAGAACACATCCAGATCTTTGGGATCGGGAGCGACGTAGCCGGGCTCGGCGCCGCCGGGGCTGTACATCGTCGCCGCGGCCGCGCCGCCGCCGCGCCCGCCGCCGCCCCCTCCACCGCCGCCGCCGCGACCGCCGAAGCCGCCTGCGGTTTCATTCGGGAGGCACACGGTGGATCCGTCCTGCTGCGCGCCGCACACGTGATACGGGATGTGCTTCGTCGTGATGACGTGGTAGTACTGCGCGGTCGGATAGTCCTCGCCGGTCCAGTTGCTCCCGCCGGCCATCGACACGGCGCCGCCGCCGTCGTTGCCGATCACGAGATGCTGTGGATTGTCCGGATCGACCCACAGGTCGTGATGGTCGCCGTGCGTGCCGCCGCCGATGTTGGTGAGCGTCTTGCCGCCGTCGGTCGATCGGAACGCGCTCGTGTTGAGCGCGTAGACAGTGTCGCGATTCTTGGTGTCGGCCGTGACGTGCGTGTAATAGAACGCGCGCTGCCGGATGTTGCGGTTGTCGTTGACCAGCTTCCAGGTTGCGCCGGCATCATCCGACGAGAACAGCCCGCCGTTTTCGTGCTCGACGAGCGCGAACACCCGATTCGAGTCCGCCCCGGACACCGAGACGCCGATCCGCCCGATGACGCCCTGCGGCAAGCCGGGATTGCGCGTGATCTCCGTCCACGTTTCGCCGCCATCGGTCGACTTGAACAGGCCGCTTCCCGGTCCGCCGCTCGACATCTGGTACTCGACGCGATACGCCTCCCAGAGCGCGGCGTAGACGACGCGCGGATTGATGCGGTCGATCGACAGGTCGATCCCGCCGGTCTTGTTATCGCGGAACAGGACGCGCCGCCAGGTCTTGCCTCCGTCGGAGGTCTTGAAGATGCCGCGGTCCTCGTCCGGCACGCCGTGCTGGCCGAACACGGCCGCGAGCACGGTGTCGGCGTTGGCGGGATCGATGCGGATCTTCGAGATGTTCTGGCCGTCCTTGAACGCGACGTGCGTCCACGTCTTGCCTGCGTCGGTGGACTTGTAGATGCCGTCGCCCGGCATGATGTTCCCGCGGATGCACGATTCGCCCGTGCCGATGAACACGACGTCGGGATTCGACTCGGACACGGCGACGGCGCCGACCGACGAGCTGGCGATCTGGCCGTCGGTCACCGGGGTCCAGCTTTCGCCGCCATCGACCGTCTTCCACAGGCCGCCGCCGGTCGCGCCGAAGTACGCCTCTTTCGGCCGTCCCTTGACGCCGGTGACCGCAATCGATCGCCCGCCGCGATCCGGTCCGATACTGCGCCATTGATAGAACTTCAGCAGCGTCGGGTCGGCGCCGAGGCTCTGGCCGGCCTGCGCGTGCAGCCTCGAGTCAGCCGTGCGAAAGGCGATCGGTGCCGCGAGTGCGAGCGCGACGGCCGTCAGCACGCCGCCGCGACGAATGGTGGAAGTCATCTCTCTCCTCCCGAATGGCAGGAGAGAGACTAGCAGGAAAACGCGTGCGGGTCTTACTTCAGGATCTCTTCCAGGTACGCGATCGCGCGTGGGTCCTTTGACTGGCTCAGCAATGAGACCGCCTGCTTCTGGACTTCCGGATTCGGATTCTTGCGGGCGATCTGAATGAGGAGCGGGACGGACGTGTCCGCGGGCAGGCGGCCGAGGCCGGAGACGGCGCGCTTGCGGACGTTGACGTCCGTGTCGTTGTCGATGACGGCGGTCACTTCCGAAATGACCGGTTGGCCCCCGCGAATCGCGAAGGCGTAGACGGCGGCGGCACGGACTTTCGGATCGGTGTCCTTGAGGAGACCGCGCAGGGCGCCGACGGTGCCCGGTTCCCGCGTCTGTCCGATCGCGTTTACGAGCTCGACGCGCGATCCCGAGACACGCTCGCCCTGGAGCAGCTTCTGCAGCATCGCGAAGCCGTGCGCGCCGCGGCGCGATCCGAGCAGGGAAATCGCTTGCTGCCGCAGCTCGGAATTCGTGCCCGTGGCGATGCGATCGAGGATCGCATCGGCGCCGAGGTCGCGATGCAGCGCGATGGCGTCGAGGGCCGCGCGCGTCAGGTTCCGGCGCGCGTTCATCGACAGCCGTTCGAACACGTCTTCACGCGTGTAGCCATCGAGTACGCGCAGGCTGTCGGCCGGCGTCACGCCGTCGAGCCAGTAGACCGTGCGGCCGCCGGCATCGATGGGGCAATCGTCGGCGATACGGTTCATGCGTTCCAGACGCCCGTCGATCAGACGGAGAAGCACGACAAGACCGGTGCCACCCTCCAGCGCCATCGCGCCGGATGGTTGCGCGGTTGGCTGCGGGCGCGTCATTGGCGTCGTCGACCCGAGAGGGCTGTAGTCCAGCACCTGGCCGCGGAAGTAGAAGTTGTCGTCCGTCCACGTGCTGCAACCGGCACGTTCGCCGTCGACGACGGGCACGCGCCAGCCGACCCAGACCGGCTCGGTCGTCGCGCCGGCGGCGAGCGTCGCAATCTCGCGATCGAGCACCGCGGCCTTGCGCGTCTCGACCTTGCCGTTCTGGATTGACGGTTGCTGGGCGAAGGCCGGTCCGGCCAGCCCCAGCATCAACAAGATGGTGGCAGTTCTCACCGTGGCCTCACTTGAGAATTTCCAACATGAAGTCGGCCGCGACTTTCGAGCGCGGCGCCAGGTCGGACAATCTCCGGACGATCTCCGTCTTCAGCGGAAGATTCGTTTCTTTCCGCGCGATGGCGACGAGCGCTTCGGCATTCTCCTGACTTCCGAGCGCCGACACGACCGCCTTGCGGTTCTCGAGGTCCTGCTCGTTGGCGTAGAGATCCACCAGCATCTGACCGGTCTTCTCCGTCTTCATCCGGCCGAGGCTGCGAATCGCCTGCCGCCGCACTTCCGGCTCCTTTTCGGTTTTGAGAATCTGCGACAGCTGATCGATGGCGCCCATCCCGGAGAACGCCTGCACCATCTGGATCCGAAGGTTCTTGTCGGTTTCCTTCTGATACAGCGCCCACAGATCCTGCGGCGCGGCGATGTTGGTGAGGCCGCTGATCGCCTGCTGTCTGATGGCGACGGGTGCCGTGCCAGATTGGGCGATCCGAATGAGCTCCGTCTTGTCGCCCGACGACTGGTAGGCGGAGATGATGGCGCTCCGGACGGCGATGTCATCTGTGGCTTCGTAGATTTGTTTCAATTCTGCGCTCGTCGTCTGACGGTCCCGATTGACCGCGAGGTAGCGGATGGCTTCGAGCTGCAGATCGGGCGTGCCGGCACCCTTGGCGTAGCTCAGCAGAATCTGGCGGGCCTTCGGGTTGTTGATGGCGGCGAGCACCGACAACGCGCCGCGCTTGACGCGCAGCGAGTTGGTCCTGCTCAACACCTGCTCGAGCAGCGGCACCGCCCGCTCCGGATCGGACTCCTTCATCGCATTGATTGCGATGAGCTTGAGCTCGTCGTTGTCCTGGATGTCTTCGGGACGCGTGCCTTTCACCTCGACTTCGAGCGCGGCGGCGTCCTTGAGGTACTTGCTCTGGGCATACTCTTTTCGCAGCTGGGCGATCGACGCGATGGCGTCGTCCCGCCGGCCAAGCTTGAAGAGCGAGTACGCCTTCCAATACAGCGCCGCGTCAGTGCGGGGGCCTTTGCGCGCGATTTCCCGATCGAAGCTCGTGATCGCGCGTTCGTACTGGCGCTGGTTCACCTGGCTGATGCCAGAGCTGTACGAGCCGCCCTCCTGGCCGTACGGATGGAAGTCGAAGTTGTAGTCGTAGCGGAAGTCGACCATCGGGGCGACCATCTTCCACTCCTCGACCTGCCTTCGCGCCTCGGCCTGCGCGGCCGCGACGGCTTCCCGCGTCGCCTCCACCGTGGCGCGCTGTACTTCTTTCGCGTCAGTCGCCGCGCGCACGGCCATTTCGATGTCATAGGGATCGACCATCGTCGGGGCGATGACCGGACGCGGCATCGGCGCCGGCGCGGGCATCGGCGGGATTGGCGGCACGACAACCGGAGTCGGAGGCGTAGGCGGGGGTGGCGGCGGTACCTGCGCCCACACAGCGGCCGGCAGCACCACCACAATCGCGACGAACGTCAACACGCGCTTCATAAGCCTCCCTCATTCATGATCACCGCGTTCAGATCCTGTTTGCGCTCGCGAATCTCCGTGCCGACGGCGCGGACTTTGAACAGCAACCCCTCGTCGTCGATCCGGGTGCGGAGCGATTTGAATTCCTGCTTGTCGATCTTCTTTGGACTTCTGGCGACTTCCACGAGCACCGGCTCGAGATCCTCGAGCATCTGCGCGAACTGCGGATGCCCGGTCTGCTGGGCGGTGGCGCGATACAGCCGGCCGGTCGTCACGAGGTCGTCGGCCGTCGACCGCTCGAAGTCGAGGCTGCGGCCGGCGCCCTCCGGCGCGTTCATCAACTCGACCAGCAGCAGTTCGGTCTGTTCGAAATGACTGTCGAGCGCGGTGAGCAGCACGCGCTCGCGCGTGTGGTCCGGTTTGGCGGCCGGCGCGGAGGCGGACGTCGAGATTGCCGGGACGCTCTGTTGAACCGGCTGACGTTGCGACATCACCGCCAGGGCGACCGCGGCGACGATGATTGCGGCGAGGGCGGTGAGCGGCGCGAGGCGGGCGAACGACCAGACCGGCCGGCGTGGCGGCGCGATCGGGCGCATCAGCGCCTGCTCCACGCGCGCCCACATGACGTGCTCGAACCCCGACGGCGCGTCCGGCAGCCGCGCGGCGTCGACGAGCTTCAATGTCTCGCTGAGCTCCGTCCACGACTCTCGGCATCGGGCGCAGCTCCGCAGATGATCGTCCACGCGCTGTTCCGTGCCCGGATGGCCTTCGCCGTAGAAGTGAAGGATCAGATCGTCTTCACTCGGATGCCATGTGTTGACCTGCACGCTGATTGCTCTCCTCGCTGAGTGTGCTCAGCTCATTTCCATCTTCGAACCCAGCGTCCGCGCTTCCATCAGTGGCTTCAGCGCGACGCGCATTTTCTTCACCGCGCGAAAAATCGAATGCTTCGCGGCGTTCGTTTTCAGATCGAGCGCGCCGCAGATCTCCTCGATCGAACAGCCGTGATAGTGCCGCATCAGAAACGCCGCGCGCTCCTGCACGCTGAGCGCATTCAACGCTTCCTGGACTCGCGTGCCGATCTCGCCCGCATAGACCAGGTCGTCGATCGACGGCCCGTCGCTTCCTGGTGTCAGCCGTTCGAGCGTCTCGTGCGTCTCGACGGATTCGCGATGAGGACGGGCACGCATGTAATCGATCGCGCAGTTGAATCCGATCCGGTACAGCCACGTCGCGAAGTTGGATCGCGCTTCGAAACGGCCGAGCTGCCGATAGGCGCGCACGAACGTTTCCTGCACGACGTCTTCGGCGTCCTCGGGCCGGCCGGTCATCCGATACGCCAGCCGGTAGATGCTGCGACTATGCCGCTCGACGAGCACGCGAAAAGCCTCCTCGTCGCCGCCCCTCGCCTGCGCGACGGCGGCCGCGTCGTCCAACTGCATCTGTTTCCTTAGACGGGTCGGTTCCATGGCGGTTAGGAAACGTGCCACCCACGATACTACGAGACTTTACGTAGATCAGTTCGCGGCCAGCAGAGCGGGAATGCCTTCGACGAGCGGCGTCACGCGCAGCCCCAATTCGCGTGCGGCGCGCGCGCTGTCGACGGGCCAATCCTGTCGAAAAATCTCCACCGTGCCGCGCGTGAGCAGCGGCATCCGGCCGGTCAGACGCGCGCGCGTCTCTTCGACGATCCCGAGGCCTTCGGCGGCCCAATACGGAATGCGGCGCGGAATCTTGATGCCGCGCAAGGTTCTGACGATCTCGAACGGTCGAATCTGCGGCGCGTTCTCACCGCCGATTTCGTACGTCGCTCCGGCCGGCGCGCGCTCCAGCGCCGCGACGTGCGCGGCAGCGGCATCATCGACCCAGGTAAACGACCAGATGTGCTCCGGACCGATGAGCCCGGGCAAGCGCCCCGCGAGGTGATCCGCAAGCAGGCGTCCGAGCAGGTTTCCTTCCGACATCAGGCCGGGCCCGTAGACGACGCCCGGATACAGGATGACGATCGGACTCCCGGCCTCACCCGCCGCGCGCGCGACGGCGTTGGCGAGCGTCTTCGTGTGCTGATACGAATTGGCCTCGAGCGGCGCGTCGCGACCCGCCGGCGGACGCGCGAGAAACGACGACGTGTAGACGATGCGCGACAGCCGGGCGTCGCGCGCGGCCGCGAGGGCGTTTTCGAGGCCGCCGACGTTGATCGCGTGAAACTCGCCCGGATCTTTGCGCCAGATGCTGACGAGCGCCGCCGAATGACAGAGCGCGTCGCAGCCGCGTGCCGCCGCCGCGAGCGCGGCGCGATCGCGGACGTCGCCGTCGATCGTTCGCGTGGTGAGGCCGGATGCGGTGGCGCGTCGCGCAAAGACGACCGGCTCGTGACCGCCGGCCACGAGCGCGCGCACGATCGCACGGCCCAGATAGCCGGTCCCGCCAGTCACCAGCACGCGCACGAGGCGATGCTAACGGACGAGCTGGAAAGCCGGAAAGCTCGAAAGCTCGAAAGCCGGAAAGCTCTTTCAGGCTTTCAGGCTTTCGAGCTTTCAAGCTATCCTGCCGCGGATGTTCAAGCGGCAGACAACCGGATCAGTGGTCTGCGCGTCGTGCGGGTATCTCGTCGGCGTCAAGGATGAGCGCTGTTATCACTGCGGCCGGCGCAATCCCGGCCTCTGGGGATTCGCGCCCGCGCTCCGGAGTCTCGGTCAGGATCTGGGGTTCGTGCCCCTCGTCACCGGCATCTCGACGGTGGCATACGTCGCCAGCCTCGTGTTGTCGGTCGGCAACATCAGCACCAACATCGGCCTCAATTTTCTCGGCGTGAACACCTGCACGCTGCTGCAGTTCGGCGCCAGCGGCTCGCTGCCCGTGTTCGGTCTCCATCGCTGGTGGACGGTTCTCTCGGCGGCGTGGCTGCACGCGAATCTTCTGCACATCTTTTTCAACATGTATTGGGTGCGCCAGCTCGGACCGGCGGTCGCCGAGCTGTACGGGCCGGGGCGGATGGTGATCGTGTACACCGCCGGCGCGATCGTGGGCTTCACTGCAAGCTCGACCGCGGGAATGATGCTCGGCATCCTGCCGCCGATCCTGAGCGGCGCGCCGTTGACCGTGGGCGCGTCGGCGTCCATCTTCGGGTTGCTTGGCGCGCTGGTGTACTACGGGCGCCGGGGCGGGTCGAGGCTCGTGTACTCCCAGGCGGTGTCGTATGCCCTCACGATGTTCGTCTTCGGCCTGATCATGCCCGGCATCGACAACTATGCGCACGCCGGTGGATTCCTCGGCGGATATCTCGCCGGCCGCGTGCTGGATCCGCTCCATCCGGAACGGATCAACCACATGCTGGCGGCCGTGATTTGCCTGGCGTTGTCGCTCCTCGCGCTCCTCGCGTCGCTGCTCCGTCCGATTCCGCCGCTGCCGTTCTGTTGATGCGCAAATCGTCCGTCCTCATCACCGGCGCCGGAGGCGAGATCGGCCACGGCCTGATCGATCGGCTCGCCAGCGATGGCTCGCGTTCGATCGTGACGGTGGATCTGTCGCCGCTCGACGCGCAGCTCTCGAAAAAAGTTCAGCGCGAAGTGACGGGATCGATCCTCGACCGGGCGCTTCTCGAACGCGTGCTCGCCGAGTTCGAGATCGATCTCGTCTTTCATCTCGCCGCGCTCCTGTCCACGCGGTCGGAGTTCTCGCCGGTGACGGCGCACGAGGTGAACGTCGAAGGCACGCTGAAGCTTCTCGAGTTCTCGCAGCACGAGGCCGAATCACACGGCCGGCCGGTCGTGTTTCTGTACCCGTCCTCGATCGCCGCGTACGGCCTGCCGAGCGTCGAAGCCAAGCGGCAGGCCGGCCGTGTCCGTGAAGATCAGTGGGCGCAGCCGACGACGATGTACGGCTGCAACAAGTTGTATTGCGAGCAGATCGGCCGGTATTACGCGCAGCATTACAAGCAGCTCGCCGCCGAATCGCACAGCGGCCGCGTCGATTTCCGCGCCGTGCGGTTCCCCGGCCTCATTTCGGCCGCGACCGTTCCGTCGGGGGGGACCTCCGACTACGCGCCCGAGATGATTCATGCCGCGGCGAAGGGCGAGGCGTACGGGTGCTTCGTGCGTCCGGACACCCGCATTCCGTTCATGGCCATGCCCGACGGCGTCGAGGCGCTTCTCGCGCTCGCGCAGGCGCCGCGATCGGGCGTGCCGCAGCTGGTCTACAACGTCGGCGCGTTTGCGCCCACCGCCGACGAGGTGCGCACCGAAGTGCTCCGGGCCTTTCCCGCGGCCAGCATCACGTATCACGTCGATGCCAAGCGTCAGGGCATCGTCGACAGCTGGCCCGAAGACGTCGACGACACCGCCGCGCGCCGGGACTGGGGCTTCGCGCCGAAATACAACTTCGAATCGGCGTTCAGGCAATACCTCATACCAGAGATCAAGAAAAGATACCCGCCGAGTGTCTGAAGTACGAGCGCTGACGCTGAAGTACTTCGCGCTTTTCTTGGACTAGGATCTTTGTGTGCCCTCGCTGTCGGTAGAAGGTGTCGGTGTGTTTCAGGTGCCTGAAGGCAAGCGCCTCGTGCTGGCGCTGGAGCAGGATGCCGGAATCGATCAACTTCATGCGTGCGGTGGACGGACCCGATGCACGACGTGTCGCGTGGAGTTCATTGCCGGGGAGCCCGCGCGGAAGACGAAGGCCGAGAAAGCGGCGCTCGCGTTGAAGGGACTGACCGGCGTCCGTTTGTCGTGTCAGATTCTCTGCGACCACGACATGAGCGTGCGGGCAATCAGCCGGCTGGCCGGCAGCGGCCGTCCGGATGCCGGGCCGACGCCACAGCCGTTCATTGAGCCGCCGCCGGAGTATGACGACGCGTGATCGATCCCGCTGCGCTCGTCCGCGCCTATCGGGAGGGGATTTTTCCGATGGCCCTCGAGGACGGCGAGATTGGCTGGTTCTCGCCCAATCCCCGCGGCATCATCCCGCTCGATGGGTTCCGGATTTCATCGCGGCTCGCCCGGGTGCTCCGTCAGGGCAAGTTCGAGATCGCGATCGATCGGACCTTCGAAGGCGTCATGCGCGCCTGCGCCGAGCGGCCGGAAGAGGGAACCTGGATCAGCGAGGAGATTGTCGAGAGCTACCTGGCGCTGCACCGGCTGGGTCTGGCGCATTCGGTCGAGACCTGGCAGGCTGGTCAGCTTGCTGGCGGGCTGTACGGCGTCCACCTCGGCGGCGCCTTCTTCGGCGAGTCGATGTTTCACCGCGTCACCGACGCGTCCAAGGTGGCGCTGGCGATGCTGGTCGATCGCCTCGTCCGTCATGGCTTCGAGCTGCTCGACGTGCAGTGGCTGACGCCGCATCTCGAGCGATTCGGCGCCGTGGCCATTCCGCGCCGGGAGTATCTGGCGCGCCTCGCGCGCGCGTTGAAGCGAAACAGCGAGTTTTGAGCGGACCTTCATGATTGCGCTGAGTCTCACCGTTGGTGTGCTCCTGGTGGCCGTCGGCATCGGTGGCTATGTGGTGAGTGACATGGTCAGCCCGACTGCGCTCATTCCAGCCGCCTTCGGCGTCGTGATCCTCATGCTCGGCCTGTACGGCCGCGCGGAAGGCCGGCGCCGCACGGCCATGCACCTCGCCATGGGGATCGCGCTCGTCGGCATCCTGGGATCGATCGGCGGCGTGTTCCCCTTGCTGAAGTGGCTGACCGGCGCGGGCGCCGAGCCGCTCCCGCTCGCGCCGGCGTCGAAGTCCGCGATGGCGGTGCTGCTCGCGATTTATCTCGCGATGGGCATTCGATCGTTCGTCGCCGCGCGCCGCAGGTGATCCCCGACGGCCTGGCAGAGATTGCCGAACCGGAATCCTCTGGCTCTGAGGAGCGGAATCAGCTGTTCGGCGGCGGCGATTGTCTGCCGGCGGTCCGCACGCGGATCCTTGTGATCGCCGTCGTGCATGACGATGATGTCGCCGTCGGAGGCGCGCGCAGCCAGCCGGCTGGCGAGCTTTTCGGGCTTTGACGGCCGCCACCAGTTCCAATCCCAGAGGCCGAAGCTCCATCCCGTGAGCGTGAGCTTCGCGCGATCGAGCCCCGCGTACATCTGACCACTGCGCCAGCCGGCGTGCGGACGGAACAGCTCGCACGGCCGTCCGCCCGTGAGCCGTTCGATCTCCTCGGATTGGCTTCCGAGCAAGCGCTCGAGCTCCGCCGGCGCCTTCAGCATCAGCGCCCGCGTGTGGGAGTGCAACGCCACGCCGTGCCCTTCCGCGATCGCGCGTTTCACGATCGGGGCCGTCTGCGCGTTCACGTGCTTCGGAATCACGAAGAACGTTGCGGCGACTCGCTCGCGCGCCAGTACGTCGAGCAGGTCCGGCGTCGCCGCCGGGTTCGGCCCATCGTCGAACGTCAGGTAGATTGTCGGGGCACCGTCGATTCGCGGCACGTGCCAGATGGATCGGCCGGGGCCGACGTATTCGAGCAGGAATGGAAACGGCGCTGTGTGGGCCAGTGCAATCGCGCCAACCGCGCACGCGATGATCCACCACATGAGCTGACGATAGCATCGACGCTGTCCTGTGTCAGAATCGAAGCAGGCGACAGCCCATGACCATCCATGGCGGAGCGTCGCTCGTGTTGAGCGGCTGTCTGCTGGCGGCGGCGTGTACGGCGAAATCGAGACCGGATCGGAACGACTGGGAGGCGCAGCGCTCGGACATGATCAATTCGCAGTTGCGGGCCCGTGGCATCAGCGACGCTCGCGTGCTCGCGGCGATGACGAAGGTGCCGCGCCACCTGTTCGTGCCCGAGGATGTCCGCTGGCGTGCCTACGACGACACGCCGCTGCCGATTGGACACGACCAGACGATCTCGCAGCCCTACATCGTCGGATACATGAGCGAAGCGCTCGAGCTTCGTCCGACCGATCGCGTCCTCGAGATCGGAACGGGGTCCGGCTATCAGGCGGCGATTCTTGGCGAGCTGGCGCACGAGGTGTACACGATCGAGATCGTGCCGCAGCTGGCCGAACAGGCCCGCGCGGCGCTGGAGCAAAGCGGATACCGCAACGTCCACGTGCGGCAGGGCAATGGCTATCTGGGGTGGCCCGAGGCGGCGCCGTTCGACCGGATTATCGTGACGGCCGCGCCCGATCAGGTGCCGCAGGCGCTGGTCGATCAGCTGGCGATCGGCGGCATCATGGTCGTGCCGGTCGGCGGCGTCTACGACGATCAGGTGATGAAGATCATCCGCAAGACCGAGAAAGGCGTGATCACCCGTGAGACGCTGCCGGTCAGATTTGTCCCGATGGTCAAGGGAAGTGGATCGTGATCAATGCACCGTGTACGGTTCGCTGAGGGTGAAGGGCTCGCCCAGCGAGAAGGACGCGATCTTCACGTCGAAGAATTCTCCGGGCTGCGCGACCATCTGATAGTTGCCCTGCATCGTGCCGTACGGCGTCGAGAGCGGACATCCGGACGTGTACGTGAATGACTGTCCGGGCGCGAGAATCGGTTGCTGGCCGACGACGCCGGGACCCTTCACTTCTTCCACGTGGCCGCGGGCGTCGGTGATGACCCAGTGGCGTGAGATCAACTGAACCGTCTCGGTGCCTTCGTTGGCGATCGTGATCGTGTATAGAAAGAACCACTCGTTCCGCGCCGGATTGGACCGGTCGGGGGCGTACTCGGAGAGGACCGACACGCGGATGCCCCGAGTCACGGCCTCCGACGAAAACATGGCGTAATCATGAACGATCGACCGGGGCCGCGGCAACCGGACGTGCGGGAAGGACTCTGCGCGTCGTGCCGGCACAGCCGCGTGATCACCAGCGACCGCGGCAGCCGGTTCATCTTCTGCGAACTCTCGCGCAGCGATCCGTCCTTCCCCCGTTATCCCAACTTGCCGGTGCTGTCCTGCCGGGGGTATGAGCGGAAGGATACGATGTGAATGATGCATCACCTTGAAGGAGCGCGTCTCAAACCCGGCCTGACGCTCGATCAGATTCCGGAGCCTGGTCCGGCTCTTGCTCCCGACGATCGTCCGCAGCCGCTGGTCCGCGGCCGGGCCCTGATTTTCTGGGATCCGAAGGCGCCGCCGAAGACGAAGAAGCTCGACGCGATCGACACCGACCAGATCACGCCGGCGGCCGATTGCGTGTCGGAGAGCCTCGAGACGCTCGACGAGCGCTGGAAGGCCGGCTCGTTCCGGTACCTCATGCCGGAATTCCGTGCCCGGGTGCATCGGGGCGAAACCTTTCTCATTGCCGGCGATCGATTCGCGATCGGATCATCGCGGGAAATGAGTCCGGCGGGGCTCAAAGGTGTCGCGGAAGAAGCCGGCCTCGAGATGGTCATCATCTGCGGCCACAACATGGGCGACATCTTCCGGCGCAACGCGTTCAATCTCGGCCTGCACGTCGTGCAGTGTCCGGAGGCGGTCGCGGACGCGCACGACAACGACGAGTTCACGTTCGATCCACGGACGCGCGCGATCGCGAACGCCACGCAAGGAAAGTCCTATCAACCGGTGCCGCTGGCGCCCAAGGAGGAGGAGATTCGCCGGAGCGGCGGCATCTTCGAGGTCGGCCGGCGCGAATTCAAATCGTCGATTGCCACGAAGCCCGCCCTCGACTGGCCGTCGCCGTCGCTGGCGCAGGACATGACGTCCACCGAGCAGATCGTCTGGGCGCATCGCGTCGATCGTGACCTGTCGCGACGGGATCTGAGACCTGGCGCGACGCTCCGGGTCTACGCGGATCTCCTGCCGGCGTCCGACGGTACCGCGCCGTTTGCGATTCACACGTTCAACCAGATCACCGGCGGCCGCACGATTTTTCCGCGGCAGGCCGCGATTGCGAACGATCATTTCGTCTTCACCGGCAAGGACGAAGACGAGAAGCAGACGTCGATCGGCCGGGCATTCGCGTCGCTGCACGGACTGGAGAAGCCGTACTACGCGACGCCGGGTGACGGCATCTTCCATTTCTATTTTCCGGAACAGGGCCTGGTCTTTCCCGGGCACTTCATCCCGGGCGCCGATTCGCACAGCCGGGCGTACGGCGCGTACGGTGCCGTCGGATTGGGTGTCGGATCGACGACGCTCGGCTTCGGCTGGTCGACCGGCTACGTGTATTTCACGCTGGCTCGCGCGCGAAGAGTAGTCTTCGTCGGTCGCCTCACCCCGTGGGTCGGCGGCAAGGACATCGTCCTCGAGCTGCTCCGGCGATGGGGCGCCAAGCAGTCACAGGGGATGTCGGTCGAGTTCGTCGATCGCGACGGCCAGCTGCCGATGGTCTCGCGCAACACGATCGCCAACATGATGGCCGAGGCCGAGGCGCAGAACGGCATCTTCGCGGAAGACGACGTGACTCGCCGCTGGTATCGCGAGAAGGGGATGACGACACTGCCGTATCCGGCAGTCTCACCGGGCGCCGGCGCGGTGTACGAGATCGACGAGACCTTCGATCTCTCCGTCGTCGCGCCGATGATCGCGAAGCCGTTCAGCCCCGGCAATGCGTTTCCGGCGGAGGAAATCGCGCGTGAACGGATCACGTTCGACAAGGCGCTCATCGGGTCGTGCACCAACGGCAGCTACGACGACCTGCTGCAGGCGGCGGTCGTGCTTCGCGCCGCGCGCGCGCAAGGCCTGAACCACGCAACCCGCGAATTCAAGGTCTTTCCCGGCTCCGGAGGCGTGAGCCGTCAGATCGAGCGTCCCGATCAACGCCTCGGCGGGGAATCGATCGCCGAGGTGTTCCGATCGGCCGGCGCGGTCATCCGCCAGTCGTGGTGCGGCCCCTGCTTCGGCCAGGGCGAAGACGCGCTGCATCCCGGCCAGCGGGCGATCACCTCGTTCAATCGCAACTGGCAGAACCGGATGGGGGTCGGGGGAGAGGGCTATCTCGCCAGTCCGGCGGTTGTCGCGGCGTCGGCGCTCATCGGATACATGGCGCCGCCGAGCGAGTTGGGACTGGAGTGGGATCCGGAGAAATACGGTGTCTGAAGCGCGTCGAACTTCGAACTTCGAAGTTCGAACTTCGAACTCTCGGAGTTCTCGAGGTTTCGCGGTTCTTGCCGTCATTCTGACTGGCAGCACAGCCGCGGCGCTCTCATCGCAAGCATTACCGGTCATCAACCCAACGGCCGGCATGATCATCACGCAATCGGTCCGGATTGCGCCCGGCACATACCGACTCAAATCGCCGTCCACTGGCGCTGCGATCACCGTCAAGGGCAACAACATCTCGGTCGATCTCACGGGCGTCACGATCGACGGAGCCGACGCACGGGCTGATCCGGATCAGTTCTCGGGGACTGGAATCGCCATCGAGGGCGGCGACGGCATCACGATTTCGCACGCCACGATCCGCGGATACAAGGTCGGGATCCTCGCGCGCCAGTCGGCGCACCTGCGACTCACGAAAAACGATCTCAGCTACAACTGGAAGCCGCGTCTCTGGAGCGGCATCGAGAAGGAAAGTCTCGCCGACTGGCTCTCGTATCACCAGAACGACAAGGACCAATGGCTGCGCTACGGCGCAGCGATCTATCTCAGCGAGTGCGACGACGCCGAGATCGACAACAACCGGGCGGTGCAGGGGCAGAACGGCTTGATGGTGACGCGGTCGGCGCGGCTCAAGATCTGGAACAACACGTTCTCCTGGAACTCAGGGGTCGGGCTCGGTCTCTACCGGACCACCGACAGTCAGATCGTTCACAACCGGCTCGACTGGAACGTGCGCGGCTACAGCCACGGGTTCTACAACCGCGGTCAGGACTCGGCGGCGATCCTGATGTACGAGCAGTCAAGTCGCAACACCGTCGCAAACAACTCGGCCACGCACGGTGGTGACGGGGTGTTCCTCTGGGCAGGCCAGTCGACGATGGACACGGGGCAGGGTGGGGCCAATGACAATGTCTTTCTGACCAATGACTTCAGCCACGCGGTTGCGAATGGAATCGAGGCGACGTTCAGTCGGAACACGTTCTTCGCCAACCACGTTGAGGATTGCTGGCATGGCATGTGGGGCGGCTATAGCTACGATTCCTTGATTCAGGGAAACACGTTTGACCGGAATACCGAAGGTATCGCGATCGAGCACGGCCAGAACAACAAGATCCTCGACAACAGATTCAGCGGCAACGACACGGCGATTCGCCTCTGGGCGAATCAGGCTCAGGATCCGGGCTGGGGCTACGCGAAAGCGCGTGATACGCGCAGCAGGGACTACACCATCGAGGGCAACAGCTTCGCGTGGGACAAGACGGTGCTCAATGTGCTCCGGACCAGTGGCGTGCGTGGCAGGTGGAATACGTTCTCGAATGTCGGAGAGACGGTCGTATCAGGCGCCGAAGCGACGGGCGTTGATATCGATCCTCCCAACCAGGAACCGCGGATCTTCCGCGATCCGTATTACGAGGTCTTCCGTCCACGAGACGCGATCAACGCGAAACTGCCGCCCGACTCCCGCCGCGGCCGCTCAACCATCATCGTCGACGAGTGGGGACCGTTCGACTATCGATCGCCCAAAATCTGGCCCGCCGGCAAACCCGATAGTCGGCCGATGAGACTCCGGATCCTCGGTCCCGCGGGTACCTGGACGCTGAAAGCCGGACGAGGCGGGACCGTGGCGGCGAAGCAGGGTAGCGTGCCAGACGAGGTCGTCTTCGATCCGGCCGGACCCGGATACGACATCCGTCTCGATCTCGACTACAAGGGGCAGGAGGACATCGTCACGCCACGTGGC
>AR_comb_assmDRAFT_10198645_pt1 | contig 17311 bp, 12 predicted proteins | sample ArasoioldDNA_FD_10543 | JGI IMG/M metagenome (IMG submission 10543) | reverse complement strand
ACACCGCACTCCTTTAGGAGTGCCATGTCGGCTGTCGGCAGCTCGCGGACCTGTCGTTCCCAACGGAGCGAAAAACTTTCAAGGTGCACAGGACTATAAATATGTCACTCCTCCGGAGTGAAGAAACCTTCGCAGCCAGAATCTTGCAAAAAAAACAAGAAGTTGTCGGCTTGTTACACAGAGCAATCTTCTGAAACAGACCCTGCTCATAAGCATACGAGCCGGATGCATCCGAGGGCCTTTCGGAGCGAAACGTACAACATCAAAACTTTTTCAGATCAACCTTATCCAGACGTTGATCTGTAAAAGGCCAACTCTGCAACAGTGCAAAGTTGGAAACGTTCCGCAATTGAAAAGTTTTTGAATCGCTCTCGCGTTTTGCCTTCACCTGAAAAAACTCGGCATCAGTAACGTCATTTAACCAGAAAGCTGGACGTACGTCTGATTTTAGAAAGCTGACTTGAACATCGCGCAATTGCAGACCCTTGATATGCCTCATAAAGAAACCGTACGCAGGAAGGTCGCCAAACATTGTCGGCTCCGGATAAGTATCCTCTTTTTCGGGAGGTTCAAGCGCCGCTTGCTCTTTAGTTCCACCTCCCTGTGAATAGACCCGGACGTTTTGCAGCGTGACGTCTTCAACTGCGACCCCGGGAATGCCGCTAATGATCGACGAATACTTCGGATCCGCGTTGAACACCACGACATTACTGATCATCACTCGGCGGATCGCGCCGGGACGCATAGTTTCTTTTGGACCGCGATTGCGTGAGCCAAGCCTGATAAAGATCGGCGAGCTGCTGACATCACGCATCGTAATATTTGAGATCGTTACATCTTCTAACCAGGCTCCATCCACTGTTTCAAGCGCAAGTCCTCGCGAGTAATCGAATACACAATTCGTAATCGTGACATTCTTAAATCCACCATTGGATTCTGTACCTAACTTGATTCGCCCGGTTGGACTGAACATACCGTTTTGATTCCGGTAGTCGCGTTTATAGGTACCATCCAACAGAGTGCCTTCGTCATAACCACTCACCTGACAATTTGTGATCGTAAGGTTCTCAGTGACGCGTGGGTAACCTAGAGCAAAGGAGCTCTTGGGACAGATACCATCATCAAAAGGCGAGTTCACCGTGCAATTTGAAATTCTCACATTCTTACAAGCATCAACGTCAATTCCATCTCGATTGGTATCAATCTTGACATTATCAATCGTTAGATTGTCGACACCGGTGGCAAGAATCGCGAAGTGTCCGCCATGAAAGATTGTCACATCGCGAATGATGACATTGCGACAGAGCTTCAGACTGATCGACTTGTTTCCCCATCCGGACTCAACGGCATCGCGTCGGTTTGGATAGCCAAAGGGGCCGGCTCGAGGATCCGACTGGGCATTTCCCAGTGCATCATTCTGTTCTTTTGTTCGTGATTGATTACCAGTGCGAACTAGACTCTTACCCCAAATGCGTCCTGGTCCAAGTATCGAAATGTTTTCGAGATTCTCGCCCCAGATCAAACTGTTATGCCAGTGACTATGCCCGAAATCCTGGTACTGGTCCCACTGGTTGGGTTCCGGCGCGTCGTATTTTCCATCACCGTCGCGCGGATCGGCGGCTAGAATTGTAGCGCCTTGATCAAGGTAAAGACTCACATTGCTTTTCAGGTGAATTGAGAACGAACGATAGGTGCCCGCAGTAAACCAGACCGTTCCACCGCCGGCCGCGGCGGCCGCGTCAATCGCTTTGTTAATTGCAGGAGTATCGAGCGATTTCCCATCAGCTTTCGCACCAAAAGACTTTGGATCGAATGTAATCGACGAGTTTTGACTAACCTGCGAGCGGCGATAAAACTCACCGGAATAGACGGTTGAGTTGGTAGCGAACAACTGAGAAACAACCAACAGGAAAAGCGCTGAAAGGCAGGTAAACAGCCATTTAAATTTCATTCGGTCCTCCGCCGCGGGAAATTGACACTGCTTTTGCGACTGCAATTGCTCTATCTACCTATGGGCCAGGAACTCATCAGATTTTTACACCTAAGGGCTTGGCCAGGGTTGCCAAAAGCTCACCCCTGGGCTGGAATTGGGATCAAGCTGGCCCATGGTACCCTGAAAGGGTTTGCTGCGTTAGCGGACCCCTGCAGGGTGATGGGATACCGCAACTTGTTTGTCCCAGGGTTGCCAGAGCTCAACCCTGGGCTGGAATTTGTGAAAACCTTCGGTGTTGTATCCTTTAGAGGCGTAATCACGTAGAGGCATTATCACGGCGTAACGGACAGTAAGTACTCTAAAGTCCTTTGCGTAATGGCTAATTTGTAGTATTTATTCCTCACTCCAAAAGTTACGCACCTTTTGTAACTAACGGCATTTGCGTTCCCTGCTTAAGAATTAACTCTGACTTACTTTGTACCGATATTGGTTTCGGTCGACTGAAAGCCCGAAAACTAAGACTCTCGAGGAGCGATCTTGAAACGGAAAATCGAAAGCACTGAACAGACCGAACTGCCCCGCCGCCATTTCATCGGCGGTACAATCGCAACCGCCCTGCTCGCCACCAACGCTTTCTCTCAGGCAAGGGATTACAGCCAGAACGCTCCACCGGTACGCTATCCTGATCGCGATATTGTCGTGCTCGATCCTCGCTTCGCGAAATACAAATTAGGAAACGCAGCGATTCAGCGACTGCACACGGGAACTCTCTGGGCAGAGGGCCCGGCGTGGAATGGAGTTGGCCGCTACCTGGTCTGGAGCGACATTGCGAGTAATTTACAACTGCGTTGGCTCGACGAGGACGGACATGTCAGCATCTTTCGCAATCCCGCTAATAACAGCAATGGAAATACTTTTGATTACCAGGGCCGTCAACTGTCCTGTGAACACGGCATGCGCCGCGTCGTTCGCTATGAGCAAAACGGCAAAGTGACGGTGCTTGCGGACAAATGGCAAGGTAAACCATTCAACGCGCCAAACGATATAGTGGTCCATCCCGACGGCGGCATCTGGTTTACCGATCCCGGCTACGGCAGCATGGTGAATTACGAAGGCAACAAAGCGCCACTCGAGATCAAAGAGGCAGTCTATCGAATCGATCCAGTGACGGCCAAAGTTGATCTGGTTACCGATGAGCTCGATAAACCAAACGGACTTTGCTTTTCACCTGATTACAAGAAGCTCTATATCGTCGATACCGGCAAAATAGGCGGCATCCGAGTTTGGGATGTCATCGACTCAAAGAAGATTCAGAACGCGAAACCTTTTGTGGCCGATATGACGATAAATGGATTGAAGGGCGGTACCGATGGCGTTCGTGCTGATACGGATGGAAATATTTGGGCGAGTGCCGGCTGGGCAGGTGACGGTTTTGACGGCGTATTCGTCTTTGCACCTGATGGTCAACGAATTGGACACATAAAACTACCCGAAACCGCCAGCAATGTGTGCTTTGGTGGTCCTAAACGAAATCGTTTATTCATTACTGCGAGTCAGTCGTTATACGCCGTGTACGTTGAAGCACAAGGGGCACACATCGCTTGATCTAGTCTTTTTTGCCGTTCGGTGGTCCAACTAAGTGATAATTATGAATTGAGATTTAAGAATTACTATTTCGCCCAACAAAATTTCGAGTAATTGCCAATCGTCGCGTGGCTGATAGACAGTTAATAATTATCAAATTAACGAGAACAATCCGGTGAGCACAACTTCTAACGATCAAGATATAGCAGTCAGATGCCGAGGGCGTGTAACGCGCAGGCTGATGCCTTACCTTTTCGTACTCTACGTGATTGCGTATCTGGATCGAGTAAATGTCGGATTTGCGGCGCCCGGTGGGATGAAAACGTCACTGGGATTTACGGATGATGTCATCGGATTTGGAGCAGGCATCTTCTTTATCGGCTATGTCATTTTAGAAATTCCCGGCAGCATCCTCGTCGAGAAATGGACCGCCCGAGGATGGATCGCACGAATAATGATTTCCTGGGGCATTCTTGCGATACTCACCGGATTTATCCACTCGAAAAATCAGTTTTACATAATTCGCTTTCTTCTGGGTGCAGCGGAAGCTGGCTTTTTTCCCGGCATTATCGTCTACCTCAGTCATTGGTTCCGCTACCAGGATCGCGCCAAAGCTGTTGCTTTCCTGATGGCCGCGATTTCAGTGTCGAATATTGTGGGGTCGCCTCTCTCGGGCTTGCTGCTAAAAATTAATTGGTTAGGAATTGAGGGTTGGCGCTGGATGTTCATCCTTGAAGGCATTCCAGCAATCGTACTGGGAGTCGTTACTATCTTCTATCTTACCGACTGGCCCCATCAAGCCAAATGGTTACCGCAAGATGAACGAGACTGGCTGATAGGAGAATTGGAGCACGAGAAGTCGGTGAAACACGCCAAACACCCCCTCCGAATACTCGACGCTTTTAAGCACCGTGAAGTTTTGCTATTGACTTTGGCTTACTTTTTTATGGTTACCGCGGTTTATGGTCTCAATTTCTGGTTACCTTCGATCGTCAAGAAGTTATCCGACTATCCCAATTTCATAGTCTCGCTCATTGTTGCTCTTCCCTATTGTGTAGGACTGGTTGCGATCCTCGTGATGGGATGGCATTCGGATAAAACTGGCGAGCGTCGCTGGCACACTGCTCTTTCCATGATGACGACGAGCCTTGGTCTATTACTAAGCGTCATAGCCGGTGACTTCACTCCACTCGCCATCGCGATGTTCTGTTTGGCCGCGGCCGGAACCGCTGGTTATTTGCCGGGATTCTGGGCACTCCCAACGAGTTTCTTAACTGGCACGGCAGCCGCAGCGTCAATTGGCCTGATCAATTCGTTTGGTAACCTGGGTGGGTTTGTTGGCCCATTCGTAGTTGGTTATCTGAGCAAGAGGACCAACTCCTATATCGGAGGCATTCTCTATCTTTCGTTATCAGCATTGATTGCGTCATTTCTTATATTGGCGTTGCGCGCAACTCGTAAAGAACGGCAACCAGTTTCAGAATTAAAAGAGGTCCTGGCGGATTGAGGAAATATTAGATGAAGCGTCGTAGTACAGCATGGTTTGGTCCAAGAGATAAGGGTGGTTTTATTCATCGCAGCTGGATGAAGAACCAGGGTTTACCCGATCATCTTTTTGATGGTCGTCCGGTCATCGGTATCTGTAACACGTGGTCAGAGTTGACGCCCTGTAATGCTCACTTTCGCGTAATTGCTGAATACGTCAAGCGTGGCGTCTTCGAAGCCGGTGGGTTTCCCTTGGAGTTTCCCGTTATGTCGTTGGGTGAAACTCTGATGCGTCCTACCGCGATGCTCTTTCGAAACCTCGTGAGCATGGATGTTGAAGAGTCAATTCGTGCTAATCCGATTGACGGAGTCGTGCTGCTGGCAGGCTGTGACAAAACCACACCAGCCCTTTTGATGGGAGCCGCCAGTTGTGACCTTCCGGCGCTGATGCTTTCGGGTGGACCAATGCTCAACGGAAAGTTCCGCGGCAAAGACATCGGCTCTGGAACGGATGTTTGGCGATTTAGCGAAGAGGTTCGCAGCGGCGAAATGACCGAGTGCGAATTCCTGGAAGCTGAGGGCTGCATGAATCGTTCCGACGGACACTGTATGACCATGGGGACAGCTTCTACCATGGCGAGTGTCGTTGAGGCTCTCGGAATCGGGTTACCCACCAACGCGGCAATTCCCGCGGTTGATGCGCGACGTTACGCGCTGGCCCACATGGCAGGCCGCCGCATCGTCGAGATGGTCCATGAGGACCTGCGCATGTCGCAGATCCTGACCCGCAAGGCTTTTGAAAATGCAATTCGGGTCGTCGGCGCAATAGGTGGTTCTACCAACGCGGTGATTCACCTGATTGCGATTGCCGGCAGGATTGGCGTCGAATTGTCGCTCGATGATTGGGACAAAGTGGGCCGCGACGTTCCGTGCCTGGTCAATTTAATGCCTTCAGGCAAATACCTGATGGAAGATTTTTACTACGCCGGAGGCTTGCCGGCTGTTATCCGCGATTTGGGAGATCGAATTCATGGCGACGCGTTAACCGTAAATGGGAAGACAATGAAAGAAAATACGGCAGCGGCGCTTTGTCACAATCGTGATGTTATTCGACCCGTAGATCAGCCGCTTGTAAAGGAAGGCGGGATCGCGGTCCTCCGTGGCAATCTTTGTCCCAACGGCGCGGTTATCAAACCATCAGCAGCAACAGCTGAACTGATGAAACATCGTGGTCGGGCAGTAGTGTTTGAAACAATCGAAGATTTCCATGCGAGGATCGACGATCCCGAGCTGGATATTGACGAAACGTGCGTGATGGTCCTAAAGAACTGTGGTCCTCGTGGTTATCCAGGAATGGCTGAAGTCGGAAACATGCCTCTGCCACCGAAGCTTTTAAAGAAAGGCGTGACCGATATGGTTCGCATTTCAGACGCTCGAATGAGTGGAACCGCGTACGGCACTGTTGTGTTGCATGTCGCACCGGAAGCCGCCGCCGGTGGTGTACTGGCCGTGGTCCAGAATGGCGATCAAATCGAGCTCGATGTAGAAGCCCGACGACTCCACCTGGACGTCAGCGATGCAGAGATTGAAAAGCGAAGAGCCATCTGGAAGCCTCCTGCGGCTCCGCCAACTCGAGGTTATTACAAGCTCTATTACGATCATGTCACACAAGCTGATCGTGGAGCGGATCTCGACTTCCTGATTGGCGGTAGCGGTCTAGATGTTCCACGAGAGAGTCACTAATGCTTTGGAGTGCGCCGGTCCGCCGGCGCTTTCCGAGTTCTTCTAACCGACATCATGCTAAATATAAAGCGCCGGCAGGCTGGCGCACTCCAAATTCTGGTAAGGAGAAGACCGTCGATGCTCAAGGCTCTCGCTCTGTGCCTGCTGTTGCCAGTAGTCGTTATCGCACAACAAGGCGCCCGTTATGACCTCCAGTCGCCAGACGGACAAATTCAACTGCACGTTAAAACAGGCGAACAGCTTGCTTATGATTTATCGGTTAACGGAAAGACGGTACTTGAAAATGCTACGCTCAGTATCGACATCGACCACACCAGGCTCGGTCAAAAACCAACCGTCAAGGCAACAAAGACCGACTCGGTCAGCCGCGATATCATTTCTCCTGTCCCGCAAAAGTCTTTAAAGATCTGGGAAAACTACAAAGAACTCCGGCTCGAGATGGAAGGAAATTACAGTGTCGTCTTTCGCGCGTTTGACGAAGGCGTCGCCTACCGGATCGAGACTCAACTCCCGCAGCCGATGGTCAAAGTCTACGGTGAAGAGATGACGTTGAACTTTACCGGCACTCCAAAAGTCTATTATCCGAAAGAGGACAGCTTCTTCTCACACAACGAGCGCGAATTTGTCTATATGAATCTCAACAGCGTCTCGAACACCTTGCTAGCAAGTGTGCCGGCCGTGGTTGAGATGCCGGATGGTCTAAAAGTGGTAGTGGCAGAGTCTGATGTAGAGGATTATCCGGGACTGTGGTTTCGCGGAAATAGCAACAGTACCCTTTCCGCAACCTTTCCACCGTATCCACTCAAAGAAGAATTGAAAGGCGACCGGGATCTAAAAGTTACGCAAGCCGCAGAGTATATTGCAACAACAAAAGGCACCCGCACCTTTCCCTGGCGAATACTTGGCGTTGCCCATAAAGATGGAGACATCATTTCAAATCAGATGGTCTACCTGCTGGCGAAACCGTCTCAGCTATCAGATACCTCATGGATCAAGCCCGGCAAAGTCGCATGGGATTGGTACAATGCCAATAATCTCTACGGAGTCGATTTTAAAGCAGGCGTTAACACTCAAACCTATAAGTATTACATCGACTTCGCTTCAAAATACGGCATTCAGTACATCATCCTGGATGAAGGTTGGTACAAACTCGGCAACGTCCTTCAGGTAGTGCCTGAAATGAACATCGAAGAGCTGGTAGCTTATGGAAAACAGAAAAATGTAGGAATTATTCTATGGCTGGTCTGGAAGACACTGGACGACCAATTTGAGCCGGCGATGGCCCAATATGAAAAATGGGGTATCAAGGGCTTAAAAATCGATTTCATGCAACGCGACGATCAGCCGGTGATGAACTTTTACGAGAAGGTTTGTCGTGAAGCAGCAAAGCGGAAGATGTTAGTCGATTTTCATGGAGCTATCAGACCAGCCATCATGACTCGCACCTGGCCCAACCTGGTCAACACCGAAGGCGTACGCGGTCTCGAGCAAAACAAGTGGAGCAAATTGTCCAACCCCGAACATAACGTGACCATTCCGTTCACCCGGATGTTCCTTGGGCCACTGGACTACACACCGGGAGCAATGATCAATAGCGGTGCGGAAAGAAACTTCGCAGCGATTTTTGAACGTCCCATGAGTCTGGGGACACGGTGCCAGCAGTTGGCAATGTACGTAGTCTATGAGGCTCCACTGCAGATGCTGGCCGACAGCCCTTCACATTACATGTTGGAACCAGACGTAACGCATTCATTTCTCGCACCCGTTCCGACAGTGTGGGATGAGAGTCATGTGCTGGCGGCAAAGATTGGCGATTATGTTGCAGTCGCTCGCCGTCATAGCACTGATTGGTGGGTAGGTGCTTTGAATGACTGGACGCCACGCGAAGTTGAGCTAGATTTTTCATTTCTGCCTCCCGGCAACTACCAGTTGCTTTCTTATCAAGATGGAGAAAACGCTGCCCGATCAGGTAACGATTACAAGCGCACTATTACGGTCGTCAACAAATCCACCAAACTCAAGATCAAAATGGCCGGCGGTGGTGGCTGGGCCGGCCGTCTCTACAAGATGGCCTAATTCTTAAACCCAATAACGCCGAGATCCAAACTACGCAATTTGATAAATCTGGATTGGCTCCTCTCTACCTCGCACCTGGACATTACCGATGGGAACGGCGTCCTTCCCTCCATCGCGCAACTCCTCCCAAACCATCTCTGAGATCAATAACTGTGATCCGAATTCTTTGTTCAACTTCTCTATGCGGGCAGCAAGATTAACCACATCGCCGATAACTGTATATTCACGTCGTAAAGCGGAGCCAATGCTGCCGGTTACGGCCTTGCCCGCGTGCAATCCGATTCCCACCGTCGTCGGTAGAATTCTGCCGCGTTGAATCTCGTCGTTGACTCGAGCCAAAATTTCTCTCGACGCATCCACTGCATTTGCTGCATCCCTTCCATCAGAGAGTGGCGCTCCAAATACGGCCATAAAACCATCACCGAGGAACTTGTTGATAATTCCATTGTGCCGATTGACTATCTCGATCATGAATTCGAACAACGACTCGAGATACTGGACCACCTCCTCCGGTTTTCTCTTCTCGGCAAAGCCGGTGAAATCTCGAATATCGAGGAACATGACACATACATTCTTGCTCTCGCTTCTCAAGTCAGGCTTTAGCGTCATCAACGTCTGCATCACGGCCGGAGAGACGTACTCTCCAAAAGTTCGGCTAATACGGTTTCGTTCTTCAGCCATTTCAAGAGACGAAAGAATACGTCTGCGAGTCTGTAGCGCGACTATACCGGCGACAATACCGACAACCACGAAGATGCTGCCACGAACCAGATGTTGAGGAATACCAGCCAGGATTGGCTCCATCGTCGCTGCAGCAGGATCCTTATTGACAAACCAGGTGGCAAGCAGAGCGTACTCAATTCCGGCGACGAGTCCGGTGAACACTGATAGCCGAAAATCCAATCTCAAGACAGAAAGCACGATAAAGATGGCATATGACAACGGAGCCGGTGTAAACAACGAATAAACTGGCCCAACATAGGACGAGACAACAAGCATACCTAGCGAAGGAATGCTCGTTTCTATAAGTGCGCTCAGGTATCGCAGTGCTGGAGAGGCATCTCTTCGCTGCCGAATGGACCGCCGAATCGCCGTTCGCTCGAGGAGCAAGCAGAGCACGACAATCGCAGTACCGATAGCAAAAGTGAAAAGAAAGCCACGAAAATTGCCATGAAATACGCGCTGGAAACTGTTGTAAAAGAAGATCGACAGAAAACTAATAAGGGCGAATGACGCGATCCACGCAACAAACAGAATTGTTACTCGCAGCTGATCGTTCTGCAGCATCTCGAGCGAGAAGTCTTTTTCGAACGCAGGATTCGCGACGTGAGGATTGATGGATTCTCGTATCGTCATAATGACCTCCCTGCTTCTCGGCAGTCGACTTTACGCGCCAGCAGATTCGACGCGCTTCGCCGCGGCGCGAGCCAGCCGCTCACCCGTAACGATTGCACGTTTGTGGATTCCCTTGCCCACCTCGCCACCCGGATCACTTACAGAGACCTCGAAGACAAAGAGTTTGCCTTCGCGGCCGGTATAACGAGCAGTGGCAAAAACCAAAACCCCGGGCGGTGTTGGCGCAGTATGCGATATATCTACTGTAACGCCGACAGAGAGTTCGCCTGGTCCGAGGAATGGTTGTAATAGACGCGAGCCCGCGATCTCCATCAGCGCAATCATCCGGGCTGTCGCAAATACCGCGGGGAATTGATCGCCTTGGTCCATTGATAGAGAGCTCGCCAAGTCTTCTGGACCAACAACCAGTTCTGCGGTCGCTGTCGTTCCGAGAGTGGGTTCATTGGGTGACATTGGTGTTCTGGTCTTTGTGCTTTGGTCTTTGTACTTTGAGCTTTGTACTTTGAGCTTTGACACAACGTGATTCACTAATGTGTCTATGTCGCGTAGAGAGATGAACTTAGCGTCTCCAGAGCCGGGTAAGCTCGATCAAAATGCTCCTGGTCGCGACCTTTGAATTGGACGTTCGGTCATTTCGTAGAAATGTCCAACCTGCTAACCGGTGTGTCTCAATATCATCAAATTCAATGGATGTCGAGACTCAATGTTGTAAGGGTCCATTGTGTCTCAAGCATAACGAAGCACATCCTCAACTGTCGGGGGGCGCTGGAATCAATGAGACATCCAAACCGACCACAAAACAATCACAATTGATTTGCCCCAAAAAATCAAAAGCCAAAGACCAAGCCGAAAGACCAAAGCCTAACCCCCATGATAAACTTCGTTCACAAATCAAATAATCATCAAGGAGTCCCGTTTTTATGCGTGTCGCGGTGGTTGGTGGAACAGGCCTGGTGGGTCGTCACACGGTCGAAGCTCTCAAACACGGTAATCATGAAACAATAATAATTTCCCGATCACACGGTATCGATCTAACGACTGGCGTCGGCCTCGACGAGGCTCTGGCCGGAGTCGAGGCAGTAATTGACGTGACGAGCGTGGAGACTCCCGATCGAGAAGCAACTCGATGGTTATTCGGCACTATGACTAAGACGCTGCTCGCTGCCGAAGACCGGGCGTCCATCAAACACCATGTACTGCTTTCTATTCTGGGCCTTGATCTAATTGAAGGTAATGCACACTACGCAGGAAAACGCGTGCAGGAAGAGCTGGTTGCCAGTAGTTCCATTCCTCACACTATTCTCCGTGCCGCGCAATTTCACGAGTTTGCCGAGATGCTGGTTAATTGGGTAAAGACTCCCGAGGGAGCAATCATTCCACCACTCCTTCTTCAGCCCGTAGCTGTTAGTGATGTAGCTGAAACCCTCGCCGAAATTTCAGTGGGCCAGCCAATCGGACACCTTGATCTAGCTGGTCCAGAAACAGAAGATCTGGTTGATATGGCTCGGCGCACGCTCGCCGCAAAAGCCTATTCAGTAAAGCTGATTCCGAGTTGGGAAGGTGGTTTTTATGGAGTGGAAGCGGCGGGCAACATATTGCTTCCCGACTCCGAAGCAGGAATCGCACCTACCACATTCACTGAGTGGTTGAGCCATCAGCAGGGCGTCAGCCGAGAGGCCGCCGGATAACCTTGTCCAGGGATGAGAGAAAAGATCACCCACAGATTACGCCGACTACCCGAATTGCTTTAGAGAACGCCGCGGCATAAGGCGTTCTATAAAAGAATTTGTGGATTCTATTTTGGTTTTCTATATGAACGTAAATGTCGGCTACGGTAGAACAATCGTTCAGCCTTGCGCGAAAAGGTGGCACCGTCGTTGTTACTGGTCTTGCCCGAACAGACTCGCTCGCAACTATTCCGAGCTTTCCCTTCGTGATGCAGGAAAAACGTTTTATTGGATCAGTCTATGGATCTGGAGATCCGTTAAAGGACATAAATAAGCTGGTCAAGATGTATGAACAAGGTGTATTAAAACTCGAAGAATTAGTGGCTCGCGATTATCGTCTGTCCCAGGTCAACGAAGCGCTATCAGCTCTTGCGGCTTCCGGAGGAGCACGAGGGATCATTCGTTGGTAGCAATTCATATTTAAATCGGGGTGAATGCTCATGAAAATATTCAGCATCTTGTTACTTATCTCAGTTGGTCTGACCAACGCTCTGGCGGCGGACGATTGGTCGCAATTTCGCGGACCAAATGGCACCGGGGTGTCAGGGACAACCGGTCTGCCCGTCGAATTTGGACCAAACAAAAATGTAGTCTGGAAAACAGAACTCCCGCCAGGTCACTCGTCACCTGTACTTGCCGGCAAAAGGATTTTCATCACAGCCCATTCTAAAGAGAAGGATACTTACAAACTCCTGGTGTTCTGCCTCGATCGTGAGACCGGCAAAATTCTCTGGCAGCGTGAGGTATCACGGACGCAAAAAGGACGGCTGGAAAACGTCAACAGTCCGGCGTCGCCCTCGCCGGTGACTGATGGCGCAAATGTCTATGTCTTTTTTCAGGAGTTTGGTCTGGTCTCTTTTGACAATGCGGGTAAAGAGCGCTGGAAACTGCCTCTTGGACCATTCAATATGTTTTATGGATTCGGAGCCTCACCTATTCTTGTTGATGACAAAGTGATTCTCCCCGTCGATCAAGACAACCCAACGTCATACCTGCTGGCTGTAGACAAAAACAGCGGCAAGGTTCGCTGGAAGGTAGATCGACCGGGCGTAATTTCCGGCTATTCAACTCCCATAATCTATCAACCTAAAGAAGGCTCGAAACAGATCGTCGTCCCTGAGTCCTTTCAGCTTTCAGCATACTCGGTTGCTGATGGGAAGCGAATCTGGTGGGTTCGTGGTCTTGCTTGCGAAATGAAATCCATTGCCAGTCAGGACGGCGACTATCTCTACATCAACGGGTGGGGATTTCCCACGAACCAACCGGGTGAACAAGTCAAGACGATTGCCTTTGAAGATGCACTCGTTAGATACGACAAGAACAACGACAAGATGATCGAAAAAACTGAAGCTGTAGGCACTGCTGATTCAATGGACAAATGGTTGAACCTTGGTTTCGAAGCATTTGACCTCGACCGCGATCAAAAACTTGATAGTCGCGACTGGGAGATCTTTCGTTCGATGATGGCTTCGGAAAACGGATTACTCGCAATCAAGATGGGCGGTACCGGAGATCAAACAGCCTCAGCAATTCGCTGGCGATATCAAAAGCCAGTACCCCAGGTTCCATCGACGCTCCTTTATAAGGGCGTGCTTTACATGATTAATGACAGTGGAATACTAATCTCATTCGATCCGGCCACCGGCAATGTCCTCAAACAGGGGAGGCTGCGCGGCGCAATCGATAAATACTTCTCTTCCCCGGTTGCCGCAGACGACAAAGTTTTCTTAATCGGAGAGGGTGGCGCAGTATCAGTACTTAAAGCCGCCGGCGATTGGCAGGTATTGGCGGTCAACGAACTCGATGACGAATGCTTTGCAACACCCGCTATCGCTGATGGAAAGATCTACATCCGAACCCGCAGCGCACTTTATTGCTTCGGAACATAGCGTCACGGTCCTGGCAGCGGTCAGCAACGATTCACCTCGCGACTGACCGCTGTAAGCCACTCTTAATAATTCCCCTCCCATTATTTTCGTCTCATCCTCGACAATCATCCGTGAACTTCATCTTTGATACTCCTCGAACAATTAAGGAGGGATCAAACATGGGTGAACAAAATTCCGATTTTCAAAAATTAAAAGAGATGATCAAGGACATCGACCTGTGCATGTTGACGACAGTTGATGAAATGGGAAGTCTTCATAGCCGGCCAATGTCATTGAACAGTGATGTGGATGCTGAGGGTAATCTCTGGTTTTTTACATCATCAAACTCTCATAAGGCGAGCGAGATCGAACAAATGTCAAAGGTCAACGTGAGCTTTATAGATACGAAGGACCAGCGCTACGTTTCCATTTCAGGTAATGCCCAATTGGTGAAAGACCAGCAAAAGATCAAGGCGCTTTGGAAACCAATCCTGAAAGCGTGGTTTCCCGATGGTCCGGACCAGGCAGATGTGGCGCTGCTAAAAGTAAATGTTGAGAAGGCTGAGTATTGGGACGGTCCATCAAGTACAGTCGCGCAGGCAATCAGCTTTGTCTCCGCAATTTTCACCGGCAAGCAAGTCGAACTCGGCGAAAATAAGAAGATCAACTTAAGTGGAAATTGATATTTGATATTTGTTAATTACCTGCGTAGTCATGCGCACGGATCAAAACTTAATAACTCTCAAATATCAAATGATCGTTATCAAATGTTGAACTCATGATCGTGATTTCAATTGCTTTGATTAACGTGCTCGAAATGATAGCCGCCAACTAATGCCTGAGGGTCCGGAGGTTAGAAGATATGCAGACGCGTTAAATGAAGTGCTTGCAAAAAAACGAATCAAGCACTTCATGGCTCGAACCGTTAACGCGCGTAAGTGGCTGGACCTATATGGCAGCTCGCTCATAAACAAAAAAGTCTCGCGCGTCGTCTCCCATGGTAAACACCTCATCGGTTACATCGAAGGCGACTTTTACTTTCACTCGCATCTAATGATGTGGGGTCGCTGGCAAACCTTCCAACCAGCACCTCCGATTGAAATCGATAGAAGAGAGCGGGCTCGCATAGTTGTTACACGAGGCGCTGCAATTCTTTACTCTGCTCCCATCTTTAACGTCGGCCAGGGAGATCCTTATGAGCAGGTTGAGTACCTCAATACACTTGGACCAGACGTTCTGCCGTACGACAAACAGTTTGATACCAAAACTTTTCTGAGCCGGCTCAAGGGTAAGGATTACCGGACTGTCACGATCGGAGCTGCGCTATTAGATCAGCGAATTGCGGCAGGCATCGGAAATTATTTAAGAGCCGAGATTCTTTTTGCCTGCCGCATCAATCCCTGGCGATTGGTGCAGGACCTGAGTAAGGAAGAGATCCGGTGTCTGCAACAAACAATACCGGCACTCGGAGAACGAGCGTATCGACTGTTAGCGACAGCCCCGGAAGAAGATAGAGCTCGAATGAAAGCCGATAATAGCCTCGTCTATCAGCCTGGCCGGGAATACGGCACACGTCATCTCGTTTTTCGCCGTACGAATTTGCCGTGCTTGAGGTGCTCTAATCCAATCAAGCAACTCCGTCAACTGACGATTAGCACTGGCGAGGAGGAGCGAGACCGGATCGTGTACTTTTGCCCAACCTGCCAGAACGTCGAAAGTGGTAACGGTTAAGTAGACCGCCTCCAGGACTTATTCCGACCGTAGCGCGAGAAGTGGATCAATTTTCATCGCCCGACGCGCCGGTAGATAACAGGCAACGAGCGATACAGCTAGCAGGAGAATTGAGATACTCGCGAATGTTGAAGGATCTACTGCCGCCACCCCAAACAGCAACCCCGACAGCAATCTCGTCAATGCGAACGCCGCTAGCAAACCAACCACGAGTCCAACGACAGTCAGCGCCAAGCCTTGTCTCAAGATCAATAACAGAACCTGGCGAGGCTGCGCTCCGATTGCCACTCGTAATCCAATCTCGCGCGTACGCAACGCCACCGAGTAATTCATCACGCCAAAAATTCCAACGGCAGAAAGTAAAGTTGCGAGACCAGCAAATACAGCCAGCAGCAAAGTATTGAATCTTGCGCGACTTAACGTATCCGACATGACCTGGTCCATTGTTCGCAAATCTGAGACTGGTTGATTTGGATCAAGACTTCTTATTTCTCGCCGTAATGCCGGACCCAACGCCGCCGGATCTCCAGCGGTGCGAACCACAATGGTCATGAATGAATAGGCCAATTCTGGATGTGGAAAATAGACGGCAGGTTCAAACCCCTCGATCAGATTTTCATATCTCACATTGCCCACTACACCAATAATCTCTGTCGGGTTTGGCCCCTCAAACATCCCGACATCGATTCTTTTACCGATCGGATCCTCCTCAGCAAAATACTTTCGCGCGAAGGCGTCGTTGATCAGGACCACATGCTTTACTTCCTTATTTTCGCTCTCACTAAATTGCCTGCCACGAAGTAACGGGATCTCAAGGACCTTGAAATAACCAGGGTCGGCTACTCGCACATCAGTCGATGGTTCTTCACCGGGCGCCGGTGCGGGTTTGCCGACGATAGTAAATCCGGTCGCTGAACCTAGCCCGCCATAGAATGGCAGGTAGTTGATGACACCTGCTGAACGCACTCCTGGAAGAGCAATGACATGGTCCAATGCCTGACGGAAAAAATCGACTACCTGCTGATCTTCCTTGTACTTCGACTGCGGAAGACGCACGACCATAGTCATCACGTTGCCGGAGTTAAAGCCACGGTCTACTTCCTGGAGCCTGATAAAACTTTTTACCAGTAAGCCGGCGCTGGCGAGCAGAACTACAGCGAGTGCTATCTCAGAGACCACCAGAAGATTTCGCAACTCTCGACTACCACTCGCCTGGCCCGTGTCGCCCTTACCGCCTTCCTTTAAAGCGTTATTAAGGTCGAGACGTGTGATGTGTAATGCAGGAGCCAGTCCGAAAACGATCCCGGTAAGAACTGACACTCCCAAGGTCCATAACAACACCGTGAGATTCAGGTTTGTGTTCTGCAAACTGACAAGATCTTTAGGGCTGATCGCAATCAATGCTTTAATCCCGAGCCATGCGAATCCAAGCCCCATCAAGCTGCTGAGAATAGCCAGCATCAAACTCTCAGTCAGAAGTTGTCTAACGATACGCAAACGGCTCGCTCCAAGTGCAGCCCGCAGCGCCATCTCTTTCTCGCGAGAGGTAGCCAATGACAGTAGGAGGTTGGCAACGTTCGCACAGGCAATGAGGAGAACAAAACCAACCGCACCCAACAAAAGCCAGAGCGACCGCCGAACGTTGCCAAAGAATTGCTCACGGAGCGGAAGCACCTCGGCGCTATAATTGAAATTGAACTGTGGCGCCTCAGCAGATAGACGAGTGGCGATTGTCCTCATCTCAGCATTCGCCTGGTCCACCGTCACCCCTGGTTTGAGGCGCCCCACAACAGAGAGAAACCTGCCCC
>AR_comb_assmDRAFT_10243808_pt1 | contig 17317 bp, 7 predicted proteins | sample ArasoioldDNA_FD_10543 | JGI IMG/M metagenome (IMG submission 10543) | reverse complement strand
GGTGCAGCTCGGGCTGGGAACGACTCCCTCATGAGCAGGTCCATCCTTCTGGTCGATGATGATCGAGGCTTTTCCTCGCTGGCGCAGGCGGCGCTCGCCCGCGAGGGTCACCCGGTGGTGCTCGCCCGCTCGCTTCACGAGGCCCGCGTGGCGGTGGAGCGCGCCGCGCCCGAGCTGGTGGTGCTGGATCGGCGCCTCCCCGACGGCGACGGGCTGGACTACCTGCCGGAGCTGAAGGCCCAGTTGCCCGGCACGCCGGTGGTGATGGTGACCGCGCACGGCGACATCCAGAGCGCCGTGGACGCCATCCGCGCCGGCGCCGCGGACTACGTGGCCAAGCCGGTGGACCTCACCGACCTGGTGATGCGCGCCCAGCGGGCGATGGGCGAGCAGAACCTGCGGGAGCGCCTGAGCCGGGTGGAGGCGGAGCTGTCCGGGCGTCGGCGCCTGGTGCCTCCCCGATCCGCGGCGATGCGCCAGGTGCTGGAGATGCTGAACCGGATCGCCACCTCGCCCCGCAGCCCGGTGTTCCTCCTCGGGCCCACCGGAGCGGGCAAGGAGGTGCTGGCCCGTCACGTCCACACGCTCGGGGCGGGGGACAACGCGCCCTTCGTCCACGTGAACTGCGCCGCGCTGCCGGAGACCACGGTGGAGTCGGAGCTCTTCGGCCACGAGAAGGGCGCGTTCACCGACGCCAAGCAGGCTCGCCGCGGGCTGGTGGAGGTTGCCAGCGGGGGAACCCTCTTCCTCGACGAGGTGGGCGAGCTGCCGCTGCCGCTGCAGGCGAAGCTCCTGACGTATCTCGACTCGGGGCGCTTCCGACGCGTGGGGAGCAGCAGCGAGGAGAGCAGCACTGCCCGGGTGGTGGCGGCGACCAACCGCAATCTCGAATTGGAGATCCGCGAAGGTCGGTTCCGCGAGGACCTGTGGTTCCGGCTGAGCGTCTTCGCCATCCACGTGCCCTCGCTCCGGGACCGGCCCGAGGACGTCCTGCCTCTGGCCGAGCAGCTGCTGAGCGAGCTGGGACAGGAGCTGGGGCGGAAAGGCTTCCGCCTGGGCGAGCAGGCCCGGGCGCGCCTGCAGAACTACCCCTTCCCGGGAAACGTTCGCGAGCTGCGCAACGTGCTCGAGCGAGCGCTGGTGCTCGAGGCGGGGCCGGAGCTGACGCTGTCTCTACTGATGACGATGCGCGAGCCGGTCGAGGGCTCGGCGCCGCCGGGGAGCTTCGTGGTGACCGGCGACCCGCGCCCGCTGGAGGACATCGAGAAGAAGTACGTGCGGCACGTGCTCGGCCAGCTCGGCGGGCGGCGGGTCGAGGCGGCGAGGGTTCTGGGTCTCAGCTACCCGACGTTCCTGAAGCGGCTGGAGGACTGACCCGGCGATCCCGCCCGCTCAGCGGCGCGGCAGGCTGCGCGCCCGGGCTCGGGCAGGCGTAAACCCGGCCAGCCACACCCCGACGGCCAGCAGCACGACGAGGGTGCTGGTCGTCTCGGGAGCGGTGGTGCAGCCCAGGGCGCTCGATCTCGGCGCTGTGGCGAGCGGGGCGGTGGACCGAGTCACCGCCCGCGCACTCGGGTCGCCCAGGAGCACGAATGTGTTCGCCAGGTCCGGATCGGAGACGCCGCTCAGCGCCTCTCGGGTGGCTTCTCCCAGCGTCCTCCCCTCCACCAGCAGGGCCCTCACCAACGCACGATTCAGCGCAGGGTGGTCGGTGGGGTAGGTCATCGACGTGCTTGCCCAGGCGCCCCAGGCGCCGCCGGCTGAGCTGAGGAGCGTGGCGACCGCCAGGCTCTGCCGGCGCGGATCCTGGAAGAAGCCGGTGAGGCAGGTCATGTGCACCCAGAGGCTTGTTCCTCCGTGGGAGAGCGGCTCGACGTCGGCCACCGTGTGCAGGTTCCCGTTCCAGAACAGCTGGGAGGCATGGCCGGTGTAGTTCACCAGGGCCGGGCCAGTCAGCGCAGCGTCCAGGAATCGCTGGTGCAGGACATCGTCCGGATCCGTGCCGCGGACGATCACCGTGGCCGGCGCGTCGGGCAGGATGGTCCGGAGGTCGGCGGTCATCTCCGGGAAGTCGCTTGTTCCCAGGGCGTCGGAGGCGAGGAGCACCGGCGAGCGCGCATCTGCCTCGCGCCGGGCGAGGATCTTTGCCACGACGGCCGCTGCCTCAGCCGCGGTGTGCACCGGTAGCCGGCCCACGGACATCGACTCGGCTCCGGGAACTCCGACGAACCAGCTGTCGGACACCGCCTCGAGCGCATCGGTCTGGACCACCGCGCTCGGCACGAGGTCCCCGCCGAGCGCGAGGTAATCGCGCGGATCGTACGTGGCCGCGCCGAGCAGCAGGAGGTACCGCGGCGGCATCACCCAGGCCTTGAGCGCGTGCTGGAGGAAGCCGCGCACCGCGTCCACGCTCTTCTCGCCCGACGCGAACTCATCCTGGACGTCCTCGATGTCCACCAGCGCCACGCTGAGACCTTCGGCTTTGCGGCGCTCCACCAGCGGCATCACTGCATCGAAGAGCCCGGACGAGCCGAGGATGACCAGCTCCGCGCCGTCGGCCGCGTTCCACGAGCTCGGGCGGTTCGGGAGGACCGAGGCGGGCGCCGCCACGTCCGTATCGAGATAGGCGACGAGGTGTCGCGTGCCGGCGCCCACCGCGAGGATCGCTGCCGCTCCCGACGCGTCCCCGGTACGGAGGCGCACCGGCGCGTCCGGATCGGTCACGTCCAGCACCTGGGTGCGCGCAGCGTCGAAGCCCTCGAGGCGGGTCGCCATCCCGCCCTCGAGGGTAAAATCGAGCGCGCCGGTACCGCGGAACGTCGGCCGTGGGTAGACCAGGCGGACGACCTGCTCAAGGGAGATGTCCCCCGGAGCGGGCGCGACCAGGCCGACGATGTTGTCGCCGGGCACGAGACTCCCGGGGGGAAGCGGGAAGCTGATGCTTGCCGGGATTGCTCCCTCGAAGGACAGGGTCCCGAGCGGCAGGCCGTTGAGTATGACGTTCACTGCGTGGGATATCTCGGTCAGTCCCTGCACCGAAAGCTCGAGCCGCGCCCCTGCGCTGGCGAGGTCGACCGCCTCGAGGGTGAAGGTCCGCTGGCGCGCCTGGCTGTAGATCGCCGGGCCGAAGAACTTCTCCGCGTCTCCGTTGCGTGCCGCCCCGAACCAGGTCAGCCGTTCACGGAACTCCGCCGCAGCAAGGAACGAAGCGCTCCCCGCGTCCTGGACCGTGCCGGGCGCGGCGCGGATCTCCTCCCCCATCCCATCCCCGGAGGTGAGCCAGTAGACGGCGGTGCCCGAGTACCGGCTGTCCATCCCGTACCCGTAGAACTCGACGGCATCGCCCAGCTGGAGAGTGCGGTTGTCCGCCGCGAGCACCGTCCGCGCAATCGGGCGGGCCTCACGGAACATCTGGATGGACGAAGCCCGGGTTCCGACCGGAAGGCCCGCAGCGAACAGCGACTCGGCCGGGACCCGGACGACGCCGGAGGACGCGACCGCGATCTTCACCGCTGAACCCGCGGCGAGCCGCCACTGGAACGCACGCGATCCGGGGCGGGCGGCAACCGGAGGAGCATCCGCGGGCTCGACCCGGAGCGTCCCCTGCTCCGGGAGAACCGCGGGAGGCGACGATCCGAGGAGCTCCGCAGAAAGGACGGGCGCCTTCCCCGACGCCGACGTCGCCGACGTCCACCGGGTGCTTCCGTCCGTGTGCAGCGACTCGATCAGATAGGTCGCTCCGGAAACCGGCCGGGAGTCGACCCAGCCCGGCTCGCTCCCCGCCATCAGCGTGGCGCGGCTGGTCAGCACGGGGCCGGCTACGAGCCCGGGGGTGAGGAGCTCACGGCGGCCGCCGGCCTCTCTCCATACTCGGAAACCGACGACGTCCGAGGCCGGACCGAGCCTCCAGGACACCACCGCGCGTCCGCCTGACCAGCGGAGCTCCGGAGCTCCGGGTGCCGCGGCATTGGGGTTCGCCGCGTGGATCGGCACGGCGGCCATAGACCAGAACTGCGAGGTCGGAGGCCCCATGTTGTACGAGAGCGTCGTCGAGCCCCCCGCGGGTCCCGAGTAGGCGAGCGTCTCCGCTGTCCCGTATTCCGTGCCATTGAGCGCGGACCAGCGGGCGGTCACGTTGGTCTGGACCGGGGTGGCGGAGGTCGCTGTGTTCGAGGAGAGGACGCCGAACACCTTGTCGTGCAATTGCAGATTGGGGACGGTGACGGTCGCGAGCAGGGGCGTGTTGCCGGTCTCGGTGTTGCTGGTAACGGCGCCGATGGGAGCGCTCTGGCTCACCCCGGTGTAGGAGACGGCGCCGGCCACCACGAAGCAGCTGCTGCCGCCGGGGAAGGTCAGGGTGATGGTGTGCGTGCCCCGGGCCGGCGCGGTCAGCGTGTAGATCTGGACCTGCGTCGTGCCGGCATTGTCCCCGCCGCGCGCGGTCGTGGTCTGGGAGTCAAAGGTGACGGAGGTGGGCAGCGCGCTGCCCGTGTTGCTCCCGGTGGAAACTCCCACGACGAGCAGCCGGTCGTTGGTGGTGGCGCCAACGGTGTGCTGCCAGGAGATGGTCCCGGCGCCGCAGGTTCCGGTGATCGAGGTCACCGCATCGATGGCGATCGGGTTCTGCCTGACGTCCATCACTAGAACGTTGCCGAGGATCCTGAATCCGAAGGTGAGCCCGGTGGGAACAGTTCCTAGCGTGATTCCGGTGAAGTCGATGGTGCCGCCCGTCGCGGTGACGAGGTGATACGGGCTGTTCGCGACGCTCGGCGTCGAGCCGGTGAGGCTCACCGTCCCACCGACGACCGCGTTCCCGGACACCGTGAGGTGCGTGACCACCGTCGTGCTCGAAAAGTTCAGGCTCAGCGTCGAGGCGGCGTCGAGGCTGAAGCTCGCGGCCGAGAGGTTGGCGGTGGTCTGGAAGGCGAGGGTTCCACCGCTGCTGATGGTCACCGCCCCGGTCGCAGTGACGTTGCCCTGGGCAGTCAGCGTTCCGCCGGGGACCCCGATCGTCCCCGCGCTGAGGGTGCTCTGCGCGGTGAGGCTTCCGCTACTGACGGTCACCGCTCCGGCGGACACCGTCACCGTTCCGGCGGAGGTCACGGTGGCCCCACCGATGCTGATTCCTCCGGCCGAGAGGGTGCTCTGGGCATTCAAGGTCCCGCCGGTTGCGGTGAGGGCGCCACCGACGGACAGGGTGCTCTGGGCAGTCAGGGTTCCCGCGGACAGAGACAGATTGCCGGCGATGGTGCTGGCCTCGGGGAATGTCAGCGTCCCCGCGCCGCTCTTGCTGACGTTGGGCGCCGTCGACCCGCCGCTCGCAGTGGTGAATGGAAGCGCGAGTGCGGCGTTGTTCGCATTGTCCACGCTGACGGTGCCGAAGACCGTCAGGGTGCGTCCGCCGTTCGCGTTGAGCCTGAAGTTCCGGCCGACGTTTCGGATGGTGAGAGTGCCGGCGACGGCATTCGGCCCGGTGGTCAGCCGGATGTTCCGGGGGTTGTCGAGAATGACGTCGTCGGTGGCGGTCGGCGGACGGTTGAGCGACCAGCTCCCGCTGGCGTTCCACTGATCGTTGTTCCCGCCCTCCCAGGTGTTGGTTGCAGCGCGCACCGGAAGCGCGAGCAGCCACGCTCCGATCAGGCAGATCTCCCACCAGCGCCGCACGCGTTTGGACTCCTCCGGCCCGGGGCTGGCGAACGCCCTCGACGCACGGCGTGGCGCGAGTGACGCCGAACCTCAACGACATCTTCGCAGCGGGTGGCGGACTGGTCGAGCTTCCGACCTTGTCACGCTTTTCGGCTTGTGCGCGCCGGTGCGCGCCCGAGCGACGCCGGAACCGGGTCGACGCGCGACGGTGGGTGTCCCAGCACCTCGCGTCGCTTCAGGCGAGCGACCGGCCTTCAGCCTTGCGGCGCCGTCCCTCAACGCCAGCGGCGACGCCGAAGGCTCGCGATCCATGCGACCAAGGCAAGCAGCACCGCGACGCTTCCCGGACCCGAAGCCGCAGCGCTGCACCCGAAAGAACCCGCCTTGGGCGTCCCGGTCAGCCCCTGCGTCTGCGACGCCACCGCGCGAGCGCTCGGGTCGCCGAGGAGGACGAAGGTCGACCGCACGTCCTGGTCGGTCGCCAGCGCGAGCGCGTCGCGCGTCGCCTCGCCGAGCGTCTTGCCGTCGACGAACAGTGACCTCACCAGCGTCCGGCCCATCGCAGAGTCGTCGCCGGGATAGTTGTCCCCGGTGCTTCCCCAGGCGCCCCATGCACCGCCGCTCGGCGCGAGCAGCGTCGCGACCGCCAGGCTGTGGTGCCTCGGATCCTGGAAGAAGCTTGCTCTGCAGGTCATGTGCGCCCAGAGGCCGGTGTCACTGCCGGCCAGGGCCGCCGCATCGTCTACAGTGTGGATCTCGCCCGTCCAGAACGTCTGCGACCCGTGTCCGACGTAGTTGACGAATGCGGGGCCCATCCGGGCCGCGTCCAGGAAGCGCTGGTGCGTGGCCGTGTCGAGCGCGTCCTGGTGCAGGGCATCGTTCGGGTCGCTGTCACGGACGAGCACCGTGGCGGGAGCATCGGGTAGGGTGGCCCGCACGTCCGCGATCATCTCCGGGAAGTCGCTCGTTCCGCGCGCGTCCGAGACGAGGAGCCATGGCGAGCGGGCGGTCGCCTCCCGTCGCCCGAGGATCTTCGCCACCAGAGATTCAGTCTCGGCGACCGTTCGAACGGGAAGGCGCCCGACCGAGACCGTCTTTGCCTCGGGAGCTCCGACGAACCAGCTGTCGGACACCGTCTCGAGCGCCGAGGTCTGGACCGCGAGGCTGGGCACCAGATCCCCACCGAGACCGAGGTAGTCCCGGGGATCGTAGCTCGCCGCTCCGAGAAGCAGCAGGTATCGGGGCTTGCGCTGCCAGGCGCTCAGCGCCCGCCCGAGAAACGCCTGGATCGCATCGACGCTCTTTTCGCCGGAGGCGAATTCGTCCTGGACATCCTCGACATCGACCAGCGCGACGGCGAGGCCTTCGCTCTGCCGTCGCTCCACGAGAGGCTGCAGCGCAGCGAACAGCGCTCGCGGTCCCACCACGACCAGGTCGGCGCCCGAGGCCGAATGCCAGTCACTGGGAAGGTTCCGCGAAATCGTGAAAGGAGCGACGGCATCCTCGGGCAGGTACGCGACCAGGTGCCGCGTGCCCGAGCCGGTGGCCAGCACAGCGGCCGCGCCCGAGGCATCCTGGACGGCGACCCGAACCGGCGCGTCGGGATCCGTGACGTCCAGCACCCGGACGAGCGCTGGGTCGAAGCCGTCGAGCCGGGCGGACGCTCCTGCGGACAGTGTGAAATCCAGCGCGCCGCTGCCCCGTGCGGTGAGCCGTGGATAGACCAGGCGCACGTACTGCTCGAGCGACAGGTCGCCGGCCGCCCCGGAGACGAGCCCGACCACGTTGTCACCGGGGACGAGGAGTCCGGGTGGCAGAACGATGCTCGCGAACCCAGGCGTCGCCCCGTCGAAGTCGACCGCTCCCACCGCCAGGCCGTTGACGCTGAGGGTCACCGAGTGCGGAGTCTCCAGCAGTCCGACCAACCCCACCTCGAGGCGCGCGCCCGCGCCTGACACGTCGAGGGCGTCGATGGGAAGCGTCCGTTGACGGGCTGTGCCGGCCACCACCGGTCCGAAGAACTTCTCGGCGTCGCCGTTCCTCGCTGCACCAAACCAGGTGAGCCGCTCACGGATCTCGACCGAGGCGAGATAGCTGGCCGGCCCGGTGGGCTGAGCGATCGAGGAGGCTGCCGCAAGGTCACGACCGGCTCCGAGCCCCGTGACCAGCCAGTAGACCGCCGACCCCGAGTAGCGGCTGTCCATGCCGTATCCGTAGAACTCGACCGAGTCTCCTGGCCGGAGCGTCGCGCCGTCGGCGGACACGACGGTACGGGGGACAGCCCTCCCGGCGCGGAAGAGCTGGATCGCGGAGACTGGTGCTCCCACCGGCACGCCTGCGGCGAAGAGCGACTCCGCGGGAACACGCACCGCACCGGCGCGCGCGACCACCAGCTTGACTGCGTCCGCGGCCGCGAGCTGCCACTGCATCGCCTGGTCCGGGGAGTCGGACGTCAGGGCCAGAGCGAGCGCAGCCGTCTTACGCACCGAGGGACGTTCGTCGAGGACCACAGGAGCGGCGGAGACAAGGCTTGCGGAGAACGTGGGCGCGGGACCGCCCGCCGGCACGGCGTAGGTCCAGCGCGTGCTCCCATCCACGTGCAGCGATTCGACCAGGTACCGGGCGCCTGGCCTCGCCGCGCGGTCCTGCCAGCCCGAGTCGCTCCCGGCGAGCAGGGTGGCCCGGCTGGTCAGGACGGGGCCCGCGACCAGTCCGGGGGTGAGCAGCTCGCGCCTGCCGGAGACCTCACGCCAGACGCGGAAGCCGACCAGATCCGATCCCGGCCCCGAGCGGACCGAGACGACCGGCCCACTCGCCGATCCCCGCACCGAGGCCACGAGGTCCATCGCTCGGGTGGGGGCTGCCGCGTGGATGGGAATGGCCACGAGCGCAAACTCGCTTGACGGAGCGAGCGTCCAGCTCATGGTGACGTTGAAGGTGCCTCCCCCCGTCCGGTTCGCCGTGTCCCCCGCCCCGAGAAGCGTGCCCTGGGTGGCAGACCAGCGAACCGTGGCTCCGGCCTGAGGCGTCGCCGAGGTTGCCCCGTTGGAGGCGAGGACGGAGATGACCTTGTCTCCCTGGACCGTCGAGGGAGATGCCGACGCGGTGGTCCCGGTGCCGGCGGCGGTGGCCGCCGTGCCGGTCGACGTCGTCTGGGCCACCCCGGTGTACGAGAGCGAGCCTGCGACAACGCTGCAAGGACCCGCGGGAAGCGTCACGGTGATGGTCCCGGTTCCCCGCGCCGGAGCGACCAGGCCGTAGAGGAAAGCCCCCGAGGCTCCATTGGTTCGGCTCGTCAGGAGCCCCATGGTCTGGCTGCCGAAGGTCACCGACAGGGGAGTGACTGCCGAGGCACCGGTCGAGACACCGACCAGGAGAAACCGGTCGTTGGCCGTCGCGCCGATGGTGTGCTGCCAGGTGAGGGGCGTGCCGCACGAGCCCGTCGCCGAGGCTGTCGTCTCCGGCACGATGGGGTTCGTCCTCACGTCGAGGATGATCGTGGTGGTCCCCGACGTCCTGAACCCGAAGGTGAAGCCGGTGGGAGCCGACCCGAGGGTCACGCCGGTGATGTCGACGCTGCCGGCGCCGGTCACGAGGTTGAAGCTGGTGTTGGTGTTCGGAGTGCCGGTGATGTTCACCGTCCCGTTCAGCGATCCGCTGCCACCGGCGAGGATCACGTTCGTCGGGTCCCCACCGGTTGCGAAGTTGACGGTGAAGGAGGAACCCAAGGCGAGGGCGAAGCTCTGGGAGAACACGTTCCCGCTCCCGGCGAAAGAGAGGCTCCCACCGCCGCCGACGCTCACCGCCCCACTGGCGTTCAGATTGCCGTTGCCACCGAAGGAGACCGAGCCGCCGTTGATGGCCACGCTCCCGACACTGATGCTCGCGCCGGCGGTAGTGGAGATGCTGCTCCCGGCACCGACGGTGAGGGTCTGGCCAGTGGCGCTCAACCCACCCGAGGCGTTGAAGGTCATGGACCCACCATTGAGCGTGACAGGGCCGCCCGAGTTCAGGTCTCCTGAGGCAGGGAAGGTCACCGCGCCCCCGTTCACGGTCAGCCCGCCTCCCGGTGCCAGCGTACCGGTACCGGCGCGCGTGAGCGTCGCCCCGGTGCCAACAGTCACGGTTCCGCCTGTCGTGAACGTGTTCGGGCCGTTCAGGAGCAGCGTTCCGCCGGTCACGTTGACCGCTCCACTGACCTCCGCGCCAGCTCCGCTCAGTGAAAGTCCGGTCAGCGTCAGAGTGCCGCTGCCGGTCTTCGTCAGACTGGCGGCGGTGAAGGGAACGTTGATCGTGACGTTCCCGCTCGGGGTGACGGTGATCCCGCCGGTCACCGTCATCACTCGCCCGCCGCCTCGGTTGATGGTCGCCCCGGAGGTGATGGTCAGCGAGTTCGCCAACCCGTTTCCGCCGTTGTTGATGGAGACGGTCACGGCGAAGGGGATGGTGAGGTCGTCGGCAGCGGTCGGGACACCGGCCGGGTTCCAGTTCGCGGCGGTGTTCCAGGCGCCGTTGGCCGCGTTGGCCCAGACGCGGTCGACCGCATGGGCGCGCGTCGCGATCAACAGCACGACCGCAAGCGCGAACGGAATCAGTCGTCTCACGACTTCCCCCTCCTCTCGACCTCGGTCCCACCTCCGCGCAAGCGCCGGACGGCGTGGCGGGAACCACGCCGGACCAGCTCCGCGATCTGGATCGGGAATCGCGGGACACCACGGAATGGAGCATCGAGGTGCAGCGTCGATGAAAGCGGATCCGGCCACCGTGCCCGCAGCGCAGCGGGGAGGCGCGTCCAGGAGATCCCCTCGAGTCGCTCCGGCAATGGGCGGTACCCGCGGTCCCAGGCATGACCGACCGCCCGTTCGAACCACTCCGGCACCTCCGAGGACGGCGGTTCCACCCGGGGACGTGCTCCGAGCCAGCGGCACGCGAGCGCGACCAGCGCCAGGATTCCTTCTCCCAGGTGCCGGCTGCCCCGGAGGCACTCGCTCCACGCGAAATCGGGGGGAAGGGCCTCGACCAGGACCGCCACGTCGCACAGCCAGAGCGGCCGCCACGAGCCATGGTGCAGCTGGTGCAGGCAGACCAGCCGGAGATGGTCAGCGGGCGCGAGCACGCGGATGGATCCGGCGGGCATGTCGACTCGCTCCGCCGCGGCCAGGAGCGCCTCCGTGCTCCGGTCCGGGAGGTAGCGGGAGAGATCCGACTGGAGATCCACCTCGGCCCCGCCCTCGAAGCCTGCGAGGACCGTTCGCGCGTGGCCCAGATCCTCGCGGCGAACGAGCAGGTCCACGTCGCCGACGGGCCGCAGTCCCGGGCGTCCGTACAGCCGGGACAGTGTCCAGCCCTTGAACGTCGCGGCCTGGATTCCGTGCGCGGCGAACGCGGCGAACACCGCCGCCAACCACCGCTCCCGGCGCAGCTGCTCCAGCGCCTGGAACCGCTCCGTGTCCGAGGGATCGTCCCCCAGTCGCCGGCGCACCAGCGCCTCGACGCCGGACACCTCGGCTGCTGCGAGAACGGAAGGCGGTACCGAGCCTCGCTCCACCGGCGCCGCGCGGAAGGTGTCACGGAGCAAGGTCGGCAGCATCGGGCCCGCCCTGCTCACTGACAAATCAGCGAAGCATTGCACGTGAACCCGGGGCAGCACGGCCTTGTCGCGCACTCCTGTCCCGAAGTCGAGCAGGTCGAGACCGCAGCACGCGCCCTCGGCGAAGTGATCGCCATGATGACCGGGATCGCCGCGAGCCCCACGTTCCTGATCAGCGTCCGCCGGCTCAGCGCCGCACGCGCCGACGAGCCATCCTCGCCTTCGAGCAGCCCGGACTTCTCCAGCTCTCCTAGGGTCCAGCTCACGACGGCGGCACCAGCCTCGCCCTCACCGTAAGAGGCGGCGATCTCGCGCTCGCTGCGCCTCCCGTCACAGAGCTGCCAGACGCGCGCGGCCCGTGCGTCGAGGCAGAGTGCGCGGTGGTTCCGCTCGTCGTAGACCAGCGTGTCTTCCCCGGTGCGCTGAACGAGCAACTGGTCGCTTCGGGCCTTCGGTCGGGTCGGCATCGCGAGAGCGCGGAGCGCGTCGTCCGCAGCCTGCATCCTCGCAGACGGGGCAACCATCCGTCGACATTTCGCGGCGTACGCCGCGCGCTCCGAGAAGCATCGGAGCCGATGTACGGCGGCGTCGGAGCCCCCGATCGTTGCTGAAACCCAGCTTCACCCGCGCCTGTAAGGGCTTGCCACTGACGTGGCGGATTCACTCCCAACCCATTGATTTCACAGGTGGCAAGTTCCTTGCTCCGCGGCGGAGCCGTGGCGATCCCCACCTGGGTCCTGACCACGGCTCTCGCCGCCACCGCGCCGAGTCCGGAGTCACTCGACCTTTCCAGTTCCCCGGCAGACCTGCAGCTCGCCGAGCTGCTGTGGGCCCGTTCTCCGGATCTGGTTGCCGCGCGCGCGAAGCTCGGTCAGGCCGACGCCGACGTGACTCGCTCGGAGGTCTTCCCCAATCCGGGGTTCGACTTTCAGTGGGGCGCTCTGGCCATCGGCCCGACCAACCCGCCCGGCCTCGACAAGCTCGGCGAGGTCCCCAACTACACCTTCAGCCTCAGCCAGCCGCTGGAGATCGGCAAGCGAGGCGCGCGCCAGGCCGCCAGCCGCGCCGCGCGGGACGCCGCGCTCCTCGACGCCATCGAGACCCTCCGCCAGAAGTGGTTCGACCTCCTGGAACGCATCTCCGAGGTCGCCACGGCCGAGATCCGCGTCGGTGCGCTCGAGGCCACGGTCCGCGACGCGGAGCGCCTCGCCGACCTCCAGCTCGAGCGACAGAGGCGCGGAGACATCGCCGGGCTGGACGTGGACCGCGCGGTGCTGGAGGCCGAGAAGTACGCCTCCAACCTCGGGCAGGAGCGGGAGCGACTCTCCGCGGCGCTCCTTCTCTGTGCGCAGAGCGTCGGCCTGCCCTGCCGTCCCTTCGGCACGCCCGACGCCGCACGGGCCTTCCTCTCGGCCCGCCTGGCGATGACCGCCCCTGCGGCGAACCTCGATGCCCGGCCCGATCTCCGCTCGCTCCAGGCGCAGGAGGCCTCGGCCCGCTCCAGCCTCGCCCTCGCCCGCAACCGGTGGATCCCGGATCCCACCTTTCGGGTCGGCTACCTGCTGGACCAGTTCGTCTCCTCGGGAAGCCAGCACCAGAGCCTGTTCGTGGGCGTCAGCGTCCCCCTGCCCGTCTTCGACCATGGTCAGGCCGAGGCGAAGGCCGCCTCGGCGCTCGCGGAGGCGGCCAGCGAGGCGCAGCAGCTCCTGCGAGCGGCGAGCACCCGAGACCTCGCCTCGCTCGCCCAGCAACGACAGGCGGCGCTCGATCGCCGCAGCCGCCTCATGGACCGGACCTTGCCCCTCGCCCGCGACGTGGTGCAGCGGCTGGAGAGCGCGGTCACCCGGGGTGGTGCGCCGCTGCCGGACCTCCTCCTCGCGCGGCGCACGCTGGGGGATCTCCAGCTCGATGCCGCGGACCTCGACCTCTTCGCCTTCCACCTCACGGTGGCGCAGGCCCGCGCCGCGGGAGAGCTGCCCCCCTTGCCCGAGAACGTCCCTCATGTCCCCTGACGCAGGCTCCGACGTGCTCGCCGGTTTTCGACGCAGCAGCCGTCCATCGCTCCTGGTGGGCGGTGGGATCGCCCTGCTGGTCCTGGTGCTCCCGAGCTGGCTCCTGCTCCGTGGTCACGAGACGCGCTCCGAGTCGATCCGGCACATCACCGTCGAGGGCAACACCCTCCACATCCCGGAGCAGGCCCCACAGTGGCGGTACGTCGAGCTGGGCACCGCCAGCGAGGCCTCGCCCTTGCCCCCTCCGGCCGTGCCGGGCCGGGTGAGCTTCGACGAGAAGCGGACCGCGTCGCTGAGCGCGCCTCTGCCCGGCCGCGTGGAACGGGCCCTGGTCCGGATCGGTGACCGCGTCCAGGAGGGCGACCGGCTGTTCAACGTCCGCTCCGCGGCCTGGGCGGACCTCGAGCGGGAGATGGCGTCGGCCCGCGCCAACGTCGAGGTGAAGCGGCGCATCGCGGCCCGCACCCGCGAGCTGGTGGAGATCCGCGCCGCTCCGGAAAAGGACGCGCTTGCCGCCGAGGCCGACCTCCACGAGGCGGAGCTTGCCGCGAGGGCCTCCGCCGCCAAGCGCTCCTCGCTCCGCATCGCTCCCGAGGGGGACAACCTCTTCTGGGTGGTGGCCCCGCGCTCCGGCACCGTCGTCGATCTGGACGTGGTGGCGAGCCAGGAGGTGCAGCCTTCGGGGGACCACCCGCTGGTGCGCATCTCCGAGCTCACCGAGGTGCTGGTCCTCGCCGACGTCCAGGAGAGCGACGCCTACGACCTGCGAGTCGGCGGACCGGTCATCATCCACATTCGCGCCGGGGGAGTGACCCGTCCGGGGACCATCGACCGCATCTCGGAGGTGGTGGATCCCAAGCGGCGCACGGTCGAGGTGCGCATCCGCGCCACCAACGCCGATCGCGCGCTTCGCCCCAACGCCTTCGTCGACGTCGAGCTGCAGTCCGATCCCTCGGAGAAGCGGGTCCGCGTCCCCGCCGAGGCGGTGGTCACCGACGGCGAGAGCTCGGTGGTCTTCGTCTCCCGCGGCCAGGGCAAGCTCGAGCGGGTCACGGTCATGCCCGGACGTCAGCGCAGCGGCGAGGTCGAGCTCCGCGCCGGTCTCGAGCCCGGGGTTCGTTACGTCAGCAAGGGCGCCATCCTCCTCCTCAACCAGCTCACGCTGGAGCAGTGACCGCGTGTTCCAGCACCTGGTCGACTTCTCCCTGAAGAACAAGGCGGCGGTCCTCGCCCTCACCGCCATCGTCGCGGTGTGGGGCTGGCTGTCGTTTCGCGAGCTGACCGTCGAGGCCTTTCCCGACCCGACCGAGACCCAGGTCTCGGTCATCACCCTCTATCCGGGTCAGCCGGCGGAGGAGGTGGAGCGCCAGCTCGGCCTTCCCCTGGAGCGCGCGCTCAATGGCATTCCGCAGCTGTCGCGCCTGCGGAACCTGTCGCTGTTCGGCCTCTCCTACGTCACCCTCACCTTCAACGACGGCACCGACGGGCTCTGGGCCCGGCAGCAGGTCCTGGAGCGACTCCGCGAGGCCGACCTGCCCGACGGCATCGTCCCCCAGCTCGGGCCGTACGCGACGCCCATCGGCGAGGTCTACCGCTACACCCTCGCGGGAGCCGGCGGCGACCCGATGAAGCTGCGCACCCTCCAGGACTGGGTGGTGCGTCCGGCGTTCCTCCGGGTCAACGGCGTGGCGGACGTGGTGAGCATCGGCGGGCTGCAGCGGGAGATCCACGTGCAGCCCGACCCGTCGCGCCTGGCCGCGCACGGATTGACCCTGGCCTCGCTGGAGCAGGGAATCCGGAACGGGAGCGTGAACGCGTCGGGCGGCGTGCTGGAACGCGGCGCCGAGCAGCTCGTCATCCGCAGCGAGGGCCTGTTCACCAGCGTCGAGGACCTCAAGGCGGTGCGCCTCGCCACCGAGGGAGGCACGCCGGTCTTCGTCAAGGACGTCGCCACGGTCACCGAGGGCTGGTCTCCGCGCCAGGGCGTGGTCAGTCGCAACGAATCCATGGACACCGTCCAGGGCGTGGTCCTGATGCGCCGGGGGGAGAACCCCTCGGCGGTCCTGAAGCGCATCCGCGCGGCGGTGCACGACATCGACCGGAACCTCGCTCCCGAGGGCGTGAAGCTCGACCCGTTCTACGACCGCACCGACCTGGTGGGCACCACGCTCCGCACCGTGGGGCACAACCTGCTCGAGGGCGCGGTGCTGGTGACCCTGGTCCTGTTCGTCTTCCTCCTCGACCTGCGCGCCGCGCTGGTGGTGGGCACGCTCATCCCGCTCTCTCTTCTCACCTCGTTCATCTACCTGCACCTCAGAGGGATGAGCGCAAATCTCCTGTCGATGGGCGCAGTGGACTTCGGAGTCATCGTCGACGGCGGGGTGGTGATCGTCGAGGCGATCCTCGCCCGCCTGGCGGTGGCGGGGCTGGTGGTGGGTTCGGCCGTGGCGGTGGAGCAGAAGATCCGCGAGGCCACCACCGCGGTGGTGCGGCCGACGGTGTTTGCCCTGCTGATCATCATCGCCGCCTACCTGCCCATCTTTCTCCTCCAGCGGGTGGAGGGCCGGATCTTCTCGCCGATGGCAAACACCGTGGTCTCGGCGCTGGCCGGAGCGCTCTTCTTCTCGGTGACCCTGGTCCCGGTGCTCGCCGCGCTGGTGTGGCGAAGGCCGGTCACACACGGCGAGTCCCCGCTCCTGACCTGGGTGGCCCGACGCTACGACCCGGCGCTCCGCTATTGCCTCCGGCACCCGGCGCTGCTGCTCGGCTCGGTGAGCCTGCTCCTCGTCGGCGCGGCGCTGGTCCTTCCGCGGCTGGGGAGCGAGTTCCTGCCCGAGCTCAACGAGGGTGCGCTGTACATGACCTTCACCTTGCCGCCCAACAGCTCGCTCACCGAGGGGCGGAAGCTCGTCCCGCGCATCACCCAGCTGCTCCAGAGAGCGCCGCAGGTGGAATCGGTGCTCTCCCAGCTGGGGAGACCCGAGGACGGCACCGACGCGAAGCTGGCGAACAATCTCGAGTTCTTCGTCAAGCTCACTCCACCCGATCGCTGGCCCGCGGAGACGCCCACGCTGGGGAGGGTGCTGGACGGGCTCCAGAAGCGCATCGCGGAGATCCCGGGCATCGAGGTGAACTTCAGCCAGCCCATCCGGGACAACGTCAACGAGAGTATCAGTGGCCAGCAAGGTCAGATCGCGTTGAAGCTCTACGGCGATGACCTGACCGCGCTCCAGGCGCAGGCAGAGAAGGTGAAGTCCGTCATCTCCCGGGTGCCGGGCGTGGCCGACCTGGCGCTGGTGAAGAGCGCCTCGGTCCTTCAGGTCAGGGTGAGACCCAACCGGGTGGCGCTGGCCCGCTATGGGATGGACCTGGGCGACTTCCAGCACGTGTTCCAGACCGCTCTGGGGGGCCGTCCGGTCGCCGACTACTGGGAAGGCGAGCGCAAGTTCGACGTGGTGCTGCGCCTTCCGCCCGCGGACCGGGACGACGTGGAGAAGATCCGCTCGCTCCGCGTCCCTGTGGACGGTGGCCTCACCATCCCGCTCTCGGCCCTGGCCGGCGTGGAGACCGGCGTGGGCCGCGCGAGCATCAACCGGGAGAATGGCCGCCGCTACATCGGTATCCGGATGAACGTGAGAGGCCGCGACATGGGCGGCTTCGTGACCGAGGCCCGTGACCGGGTGGAGCGCGAGGCCCCCCTGGGCAAGGGGATGTCGATCGAGTGGGGTGGCGAGTTCGAGAACAAGGAACGGGCGATGGGCCGGCTGGCCACCGTGGTCCCGGTGGCGCTGCTCCTCACCCTGGTCCTGTTGTTCAAGGCGTTCGACTCGCTGTCGCTGGCCCTGCTCACACTGCTCAACGTGCCCTTCGCGCTGCTCGGTGGTGTCTTCGGGCTTTGGGCCAGCGGCTTTCCGCTCAGCGTCTCGGCGGCGGTGGGCTTCATCGCGCTCATCGGCCAGGCCTCGCTGAACGGCGTGCTGGTGCTCTCCGCGATCGCCGAGCGGCGTGAGCGCGGCGAGCCGCTCGACGACGCCATCCTCGCCGGGGCGCGCGAGCGGCTCAGACCGGT
>AR_comb_assmDRAFT_10012291_pt1 | contig 17341 bp, 22 predicted proteins | sample ArasoioldDNA_FD_10543 | JGI IMG/M metagenome (IMG submission 10543) | reverse complement strand
CCCCCGCCACAGCCCAGCGTCTGCTCCTCCGCGGTCTTCACTACGCTATTGTGGACGAGGCCGACAGTGTGCTGGTGGACGAGGCGCGCACTCCGCTGATCATCGCGCAGCGTAGCAACGAGACGATGGAGCGTGCGGTCTACGAGCAGGCGTTGGATCTAGCGGGCCGCTTGATTAAGGGTGAAGATTTTCTGGTCGACCAGGCAGAGCACACCGTGCGCTTGACCGCGCGTGGCGAAGCAAGCGTGGCGCGACTGGCTCAACCGTTGGGAAGTGTGTGGAAGGGTCGCCGGCGGCGCGAGGCCTTCGTGCATCAAGCTCTCCTGGCGCGCCATCTGTTTCATCGCGAGCAGCACTATCTGGTGCAGGAGGAGACGGTCCGAATTATCGATGAGTATACGGGCCGTGTCATGCCGGATCGGGCGTGGGAGCGTGGCCTCCATCAGATGATCGAAGTCAAAGAGGGTTGTCCGTTGGGTCAGCGCCAAGAGACGCTTGCGCGTATCAGCTATCAGAGGTTTTTCCGACGGTATATCCGCCTGGCCGGGATGACGGGAACGGCGAGAGAAGTGGCGGCCGAATTATGGTCCGTCTATCGGCTTGGGGTCGTACGCATTCCGACCAACAGGCCCGCCCAGCGCACGCGCATTCCGGATCAAATCCACGTCACGGCCGACGCGAAATGGCAGGCCGTCGTCCGGGCGATTGCCGATGCCGGGCAGAGCGGCCGATCGGTGCTGATAGGAACGCGCACTGTAGCGGCGTCCGATCATCTTAGCCGGCTGCTCACGCAACAGGGATTAACGCATCGCGTGCTCAATGCGCGGCAAGATGGCGAAGAAGCCGCCATCATTGCCGAAGCCGGGAGGCCCGGATGTATGACAGTCGCCACGAATATGGCCGGCCGGGGCACTGATATTCGTTTGGAAAAAGGCGTTGCGGATGCGGGTGGTCTGCATGTGATCGCGACGGAACGTCACGATGCACGGCGCATCGATAGGCAATTATATGGACGCTGCGGACGGCAAGGTGATCGGGGAACCTACCAGGCGATCCTCTCGCTGGAAGACGAGTTGATCCGGGCTCAAGCCGGCCCCTTGTTACGATGGATCTCGCGATCGGTCTGCGCGCTCAGTCGCGGGACGCGGGCCTGGGCGGGGGGTGCCCTCTTCTGGTGGGCCCAGCGCCGCGCCGAGCGAACGCATGCGCACATGCGGATGGCCGTCTTGAAGATGGATGAACACTTGAATACGGCGCTGGCATTTGCCGGCCGCCCGGAATAGGAGGCGCGGTGAGAAAGGGGCGGGGACTAACCATAGCAACATGGGCGTTGATGGCGGTGATGCTGGGCTGGGCGCGCCCGGCTCTCTCTGCGGAAGGCAATTGTTTGATCCATCCATTCGTGATTATCACGATTACGACGCCAGTCGGCGGGTTATTGGAAAGCGTCACGGTCGACCGCGGCGATCTTGTGAAAGAAGGTCAAATCGTGGCGACCCTGGATACGAGCCTCGAACGCGCCACAGGGGCGGTTTCGCATGCGCAGGCTGAATTGAGCAATCGCCGGCTTGCGGATCTCGAACTGCAACGGACGTCTGCGGAAGTGAGCATGCGGACGATTCGCAGCCCCATTAACGGCGTAGTGGTCGAACGTTTCATGTCGCCGGGGGAATTTCCGAAGCAGGAACGCATTCTCAAGCTGGCGCAGCTGCACCCCCTGCGCGTCGAAGCGTATGTGCCTATTTCGATGCTGGGGAAGATCACCGTCGGCATGGAAGTGCAAGTGAAGCCCGAGGAGCCGGTCAGCGGAACATACAAGGCGAAGGTGACGGTCGTCGATCACGTCGTCGATGCGGGGAGCGGCACGTTAGGGATCAGGATGGAATTACCCAATCCGGATTTAAAAATTCCTGCAGGCTTGAAATGCACCGTTCGATTCCCACAGAAGCAAGAGAAGGGCGCGCCTTCCACTGAACCCCCCACGAACAAGGATCGATAGCCCCATGAGACACCACGGATCGCGATGGAGATGGATATGGGTGCCATGTTTCGTATGGGGGGCGGTCATCGTCGGCGGGACTGCCGGGGCTGCGACGGATTTCCCCTGTTTGGTCAAACCAAAGGTGATTGTGGCGGTGGGAAGCCCCATCCCGGGATTGCTGACGCAACTCACGGTTGATCAGGGCGATACCGTTAAAGAGGGGCAAGTGCTGGCGCTGTTGGAAGCCAGCATCGAACAGACCGAGGTCGAGGTGGCGAAAGCCAAGGCCGAGATGGAAGCCGCGATCACGAGCACACAAGTGAAGGCCGAGTTCAGTCAACGCAAGGCTTCGCGCGCGCGCAATCTCACGACGAGTTCGGCGATTGCGTCGAACGAATTCGACGAAGCGGAGACCGAGCAGCGCGTCACGGAAGCTGCGCACCGGGAGGCGTTGGAAAATAAGTTTCTGGCGCAACGGCAGCTGGCGCGGGCGGAGGCGGCCCTGGCGTTGCGTACGATTCGGAGCCCGATTACCGGCTTGGTCGTCGAGCGCTATGTGGCCCCCGGCGAACTCGTCAAAGATAAACCCATCTTGCAGATCGCCCAATTGGACCCGTTGCATGTCGAAGTATTGGCGCCTCTCTCGTGGCTGGGGAAGGTGACGACCGGCACGCCCATCGATGTGAAACTGGGTTCTGCAGCGCCGGGCACGCATCGGGCGCATGTGACGCTCGTCAATCCTGTTGTCGATAGTGCCAGCGATACCTTCCGTGTGCGTCTGGAACTGCCCAATCCGCAGTATCGCATTCCTGCTGGTGTGACGTGTTCCGCACGGGTTGCGCCGCAATAAATCTTCCGGCTCCCAGTTCGAACTTGTCGCCGGCTTACCGCTGACACGAACACGATAACGCGGTAGATCTTCTAACGTTGGTAGGACATGCCTATGAAGACAATGACGTTCAAATCGGCTGTGATATGCGTGGCGCTCGTGTCAACCATGGGGGGTGGCACAAGCCGGGCGCAAGACGCGATTCTGCTCCCTCCCGCGGAATTGCGGCTTACGCTGCGAGCGGCAATGGAAGCCGCGCTGGATACGAATCCCGAGGTGCGGTTGTTCAAGGAGAAGATCGAAGGGGCCCGCGCCGCCACGTCTACCCAATTAGGAGCCCTATTGCCCAATCTGTCCGGGACCGCGCAAGCCACCCATCTGACAGCGTATCTTGGGAAAATCGGCTTGGCACCGGTGCGAACCAATCCGTTTGAAGTCTATGATGCGCGCGCCAGCCTTACGCAGTCCTTATTCAGCTTGAGCCTGATCCAGCGGTGGAAAGCCTCACGGGAGGCATTGAAGGTGGCGGAGCTCGAATCCGAAACGACGAAGTCCGACACAATGGGGACGGTCGGCCTGTTATATGTGGAGGCGCTGCGGGCCGACGCGCTGGTCAAAGCGCACGAGGCCAACCTCAAATTGTTCACCGAGCTCATCCAGCTGGCTCGTGATCGCCGCGGGAGCGGATTAGGAACGGGGCTGGATACCGCTCGTCTTCAAGCTCAACTTGAAAACGAGCGTCAGCAATTGACGTCGTCCCGCTATGAGGTCGAACGGGTCCATTTGAATTTGATCAATGCGCTGGGTCTCCCGTTCGATGTCCGGTTGGTTCTTACGGATGCCTTGAAGACCGACGTCGATGCGACGCCGCCTATTCACGATGCCGTCGCGACGGCGCTGAATGACCGGATGGAAGTCAAGGCGCAAAGCCAACGCGTGAAGACGGCGTCGATCGGATTGGACTCGACGATGAGCGAACGGTTACCATCGCTGCAAGCGCAAGGCGATTACGGTCGTATCGGCAATCGCCTGGACACGACGATCGATACCTACACCATCGGCGCCTTTCTCACTGTTCCCTTGTTTGACGGGGGGCAGCGACAAGGACGTATTCAGGAGGGCCGCAGCCAAGTCAGGCAAGAAATGATTCGTTTGCAAAGCGTCTCCAACCGCGTGACCTTAGAGGTACGTGAAGCTCTGGTGACCCTCGCGTCGGCGCAAGAGCAAGTAGGTATTGCCAAAGCCGGACTGGAAGCGGCGCTGATGGAATTGGCATTAGCCCGCGAGCGTTTTGCCGTGCTCAGTTCAAGCAGTAATTTGGAGGTGACCAATGCCTTATTCTCGGTGAGCCGGGCGCGAGAAAATACGGTCGATGCGATGTTTCGCCTCAATCAAGCGCGCATCAATCTGGCTCGTTCCCTAGGCCATTTGACAAGCCTTTCGTAGTCTTCTCATTTCTTCCGCGGCTCCCGCTTCATAAAGCTGAAGGGCCCGCCGCCATCATGGCGGCGGGAAGTCAGGGGGACCGTGCGCCTGCTGGACACGCCGGACACATTGACGGGGAGTTCACAAATCCCTCATGATCGCCAGTAGGAGCGGCTTCGCTCGCGGGAAATAATTATTCACCTCCAAAGGAGTATTCGTTAGATCATGACGTACCCGAGAAGTCCAAAAACATTGGTCGGCGGCCTCGCCCATCTGGGCCGTCTGATCGACAAGATTCGGTTGCGCCACGCGGGCCATATTCAGGATTATAATTATCTGACTGTAGGGTTCGACAAATATCTGCTGGAGTTTTTAAATGTGAACGGGCAGGAACTTGAACAGCGTGTGTTACAGGGCGGGACTGACGAGGAGATTCTATGCTGGATTACGAGCCGCGGTCGTCAGTTCAGCGCGGATGAAATTCGAACATGGAACGACCGCATCCTCGCCGGCGGCCCGAAAGATGAGGCTGCACGGCAGCGCTTTCAAGCGCGACTGAAAGACATCGCAACCCAGCGAGGCGTACCCGTCAACTTGCTGCCTCATGTCGACACATGGGCCGATGTCATCGAGTTGGACGAAGGACGCCTCTAGTTTGACTCAGCTTGCTCCTATTTGCTAGAGTTCACGCCTTGCCCTCGCGTCCCCATCGTCTAGCCTGGCCTAGGACGTCGGCCTTTCAAGCCGGCAACACGGGTTCGAATCCCGTTGGGGACGCCAAATAACTTATTGATATATAAGGACATTTAGGCAACCAGGAACACGGCCATCACCATTCTGCTACGGTGAGGCGTCCATGGCTGCTACGGTTTTTAAGCGTTCACACGGCTTCTATTACCTCCGTCTTTTCTCCCCGCAACAGGAAATTTGGCTCTCCCTTCGCACAAAAAATCGTACGCAGGCCAAGCTTCGTGCGGCTGTCCCCCATGGCCGTCTGGCATCCGCTACACTTCACCTAGAGGGAGTACGGCGCATGACACGCGAGGACATGAAGGGGATCGTTCGGCAGTACGTCAAGGAAACACTGGAGCGATGTGAGGAGGATCGGGCAGACCGCACTACGATCACGGAGACTGAGCGCGAAGCCACCTACTACGGTCTCTCCGATGGCTTCGATGCCGCCAGCGACCAACTACGCACCAACGATCTGACCGCCATCGCACCGACCGTAGACGAACTGCTGTCCACTCATGGCCTCTCGCTTGCGAAAGACTCCACGGAGTATCGCGTCTTCTCACGGCTCGTGCTGCAGGGATTGATAGGCGTGTTGAAGGTTGAGGGCGAACGGTGGGACGGTGTAGAGGAGCCGCTTGACCTCCACCCATCTCCTCCCGCTGCTGTCAACGGTACGTCAAAGCGTTTGCAAGGGACACCACTACCACCACCGACCAAGCCACTGTCAGCAGTCATCACAGCATACTTCAAGGAACATAAACGCGAGCCTCGTACAGACAGTCAGATCAAAGCTGGCTTCGACAAGTTCATGAAGTGCATCGGTGGAGACTGTCCTATTGGTGACGTGACGAAGGAGCAGTGTCGCACGTACAAAGAGGGTATGGCCGCACAAGGCCTCAGCGTGTCGTCAATCAACAAGTATCTGCACGGCCTCTCCCATCTACTAGCATGGGCTAAAGGGACAGGGCTTCGTACCGGATGCCTGGATGAATCCGGTGGATGGGCTGCGGATCAAGAAGCATCGAGGCGACAAGCGGCTGAAGCGCAGTCCGTTCACCGATGAGGAACTCAGAGCCATCTTCGACTCTCCACACTTCACCAAGGAGAAGTCCAAGCAGCCTGCGCGGTACTGGCTCCCGTCATGCCTGCTCTGGACCGGAGCGCGTCGGGAGGAAATCGCGCAATTGTACCTGGATGACATCCGACAAGAAGAAGGCGTGTGGGTGTTCGACATCAAAGAAGATGAGGAACGAGGACAAGGGTTGAAGAACGAGGCGAGTCGCCGCAAGGTGCCGGTGCATTCTCGTCTGATTGAATTGGGCCTCTTGGACTATGTGAATCAGACGCGGGCTACAGGCGCGTTGCGGTTATTTCCGACGCTGATCCATGGAGGGAACGGATTCGGCGATAGCGTTGGGAAGGCGTTCGGACGCCACTTGAAGAAGGTGGGAATCGTTGATCCTGGCAAAGTCCTGCACTCACTGCGGCACACTGCGATTACTCGTCAACACAGTCGAGGCGTCCCGCAGAATATCGCAGAAGCGTTGGTAGGTCATGCGGCGAACACGGTGCATGGGAGTGTGTACTTGCACAGAGATGCGTTGCCGATGGCGCTCTTGAAGGAAGGGATAGAGAAGCTGGACTTCACGGTTCAGCATCCAGGCTGACTCGACCGTCACTGGAGGAAACTACACGGATCGGCAGATGATACCCTTGACGTTGCTGAAGGAGTGTTTGGAGAAGTTGCGGTACCCTTCGATTGATCTTCCTTCTTGAGGTCTGGGATAACCACTCTCTCAGGGTATCTCTCAGCCAGGGTGCTTCGTAGCTCTCGCATCAACTGTTTTGCCGACGCAATAATCTCGTCAGCATTCACCTTTAGCTGAGCTGATTCCTCCCGCGTCTTCCGATGCCGTTCGCGCATGTTTTTAAGGAGTAGCTCACAAATAAACATTGGGGAGTCCTGACTGCCAACATTGCTGCGGGAGGGGAATGAAGCCACAGCAACGCCAGCCAGCGAGAGGATTTAAGAAGGGAAAGACTTCAGCGCGGGTGCCCGTCCGAGAAGAGCATGAGATTAGCACATTTCCGCCAACCTGATGGATGAAGTTAGCGTCAGACGCTGTGAATCAGTGGGGACAAAAGCACCTGCGAAGATACCCGAAGTATTCCTACGAATAGACCTGTACTGAGCTTCCGCGTACACTCCGTTCCCATGCACATTACCTCTCTGCTGCTTATCGATGATGATCCATTCCTCCTGCATGCCTTCTCTGACATGCTCGCCTTCAACTTCCCTAGCGTCCAAGTCACGGCGGTTGGTTCAGGTATGGCGGCTGTAGAACAAGTAAGGAAGCAAGAGTACGACACGCTGATCTGTGATCTCATGATGCCAGGAATGGACGGGGCGATGACAATCGAGGAAATTCGCAAAGACCATCCCTTGCTTCGCATGTACCTCATGACCGGACATCCAGAACCGGAGCAAGCGTACAAGTATACTCAGGCAACGGGATTTATTAAGAAGCCTCTAGATCGAGAATGGTTCCTAGACTTCATGAGACGAACGGTACAGGTCATATCAGCAGGAAAGCGAGTTCTCGAAAGAGTCATGCAGGTCAACGAACGTTTGTCTTCGTCAATGAAGCATCAGGCCGACGTGGAAGTTCTTCTGCGAGCTGTCAAGGTCCGCCCCAAACGACACTAACCGGACTAACCATCCCGCTTCGCAGGCATCCTGGCAAACCTTACCGACATCACCCCACTCTCAACCAACCTCTCAGACCAACCTGAGAACACTCACAGCCAAGCTGGAAGCGACTGACTCAGTGAATTGAGTCGCTTAATAATGATTCTGATTCCATAATAATTCCCACCAGGACGTCATAGGTCTGCCCACCATCGGCATGCTCCTAATAACCTTGCCGTTCATGTGCAACGCTACGTATTCCTCTTCCCATCGATTATCGGGCTTTCGTCGGAAGTGGAGCAGGTACATGAATTTACCAACTGGCGTAATGGCGTTAACCTGAAAAACATCTTCCGGGCCTGATGTGAGTTGAATCTGACCAATCGGAATCACAGCGTAAGGCTGGACCGTGCCTAGGTCCTTGTACTGCTGCTGACTGTCTGTGAATTGCTGCTCGAATTGTCGCAGGAGGGTCATACGATCGTTGCGTTGCGTATGCTCTAGGATCTTAACTCTAACGCCTTCGATATTCGTCTTGTGATTAGACACAAGCAGAACCATGGTATTGGAACCGGGTCTATCGGGCATGGCCAGGATATCAGGAGGTACAGGACGTAGGCCGTCGATCCAGCGTACCTCAAAGACACTGAGTCCACTCATTGTGACTGCGGCAAACAGAATTATTATCAGGCGCTGAACGATGGGGTTGAGATGGAGTTCTTTCCAGGTAACGAATTTGAATAACAGCAGAACATTCCCAAGTACAAATATGACTTGTGCAAGTGAGAATTCATCGGCACGAACCATCAGACCGCCGAAGGCCCAACAAGCGCCTACGAGCCAGGCGACAACTGGCCAGGATATGAGTCTCCATGGCCAGATGGCAGAAGCTGAGAGATGATGGAACGTTGTTCTGAAAGAAGCTCCAAGGAAGGTCAAGGCTTGCTGAATATGAGACATGGCATCGTATACCATGGAAGCCCTAGGTTATCCAATTCCAGTCTAGACACCCTGGACCTTAGTCCTATGTCCAAGGCGACACGAGGGGAAACCGCAAGGATATCAAGTCCCTACGGTTCCCATAGATGTGTACATTGGCCTTAAGAGAAGGTAGGAATCAAGTGGAGAAGTGGCCCTTTCACCCTTAAGAGAATGATAGGACCACATCGACAGCATCGCACTCTCAAGCGCGTAGGCATTTCCTCCACTGCCGAATCTGACATCTTTGCAAACCTTCCGGCACCGCCTACACTGCCAACCGTGACACCTAACAACGAACCTTCCAAACCCCTCACCGCTTTTATGGAGGATCTCGTGGAGTATCTCAACGAACGCTCATGCGATGCCTATATCTGGTTGCTGACCATCGGCATCTTCGCCTTCGGATACGGTATCCTCGCACTCATCGCCATTCCGTTCTTTCGGTTGCTGCCTTGAACCGCCACCTCTCATCCTCAAAGGGCATCTCCTCGATGAGTCAGCAGCAGGAGATCCTCAGACTGAACCCTGAGACTGAAGCTTTGAAGGTAGGGTAGGAAGCTAGTCTCAGGAAGTCTCTGAGGGAAGGTTGGTAGGCTGACTCTAGGGCTGGGAACCCCACAAGTACGAGACCCTAGAACAGCCTTGAGGTCAGACTGAGAACCAGCCTGAGACATAGCCTATAAACGTATCTCAAAAGATACGCTGTTCTTACCCTAAGAGTATGGAGCAGCAGCAGCCACCCCATCCGGTTTAGACCTCTAGAGAACGAACCATCACGAAGCAATTGACAGGGCCGTAGGTTCCCACACAAGGATTTCTCACCACTCGCGTAGATACGTCCTCCCCTGGTGCATTTACATCTTTGCAAAACTTCCCGCATCGCCTACACTTAAGAAGCGTGATAACCGACAACAAACCACTGAAGTGTCGAGCCGCTTTTATGGAGGATCTTATGGAGGCCATCAACGAACGCTCATCCGATGCCTCTATCTGGTTTCTGACCATCGGCATCTGCTTGTTAGGAGCCGGCATCGTCGCACTCGCCTGTTTCTTAGCTATAACCTAAGCCTGAGAATGAGACCCTCGATGGAACAAGACTGGCTTGCTCGAACACCACTCAAACAACTCCACTCCATGCGGGAGGTCATCCTCGAGCAGCGTGTAGCGACTCCCGATGAGAATGGCTTCCTCCAACGTCTCGAAATAGCGATAGACCAAAGAGGCAATTCTTCTTCCGGTATTGCTATTAGGAAACATGAATAACCATTACTATCTCCACGATAATTGTATGTATATCTCTCACCCCGATGGGACGGTGAGTGTCATGGTCATGGAAGGCGTGCATGTGTACACCCTGAGCCCTTCCGGCGTCAGTAAAGATTTAGCAGAAGATGAGGTGGACGGATGACGCTTGATCCACGCGACGAGGCGACTACTCATGATGAGGTCTAAGGCGTGTCTAAGGTACTGATACAAAGGAGGAATCTCGAAAAGCGCCAAAGCTCTAAAGAAAGCTGTTCCTATAGAGCCTTGGCTACTTTCGTTAAGCTGCTTCGAACAAAGAACCGCCACGCACTAGGCTGGATCTATCAAGCAACCATCGCCTCGATGACACCTTGACGACCTCTCGAGACAAACCAGAAAGGTACCGAGAAATCTTCTCAGCCGTCCTCTGGATCACTCCAGATTGTTTCAAGGATTCGTCTATAGGTTCCCACGTCTTCCACACCACTCCAGGCATCACCTTCTCCAACTCAGGTCGGATGTCCTCGTTTGCATGAATGATTTAGCCTTGCGGCCTTCGCATGACCATTCACGGCAACATGACCTGACGGCGCTTTCTGCTAACAATACCTTCTGGATATGGGCGGTCGCTGAAAGAACCGTGTTCGTCGCGTTGCTTCTTAAAAGCGTGTACATCGTCGAGGTGATGATCCACCAGAAGTTCAACCGCTAACTCCAGATCCTTGCCGATATGCCTTAGGATACGGCCACGACTTCTCGGGTACACGTGCATCTCGGTGACTCGCGTCTTGGTCTGCCCTGATTTTGTATCTGGCACTTCCTGTTCCCAAGACCGATGGGTACCAGACGCCATCCGATGAACAATCTTGGCGGCCTGGACGCGCTTGAACTCGCTGGTGCTCACCGGTTACCTATCCTCCTTGACGACCATCTCAATTGCCAGCCAGACAGCAACGACAAGATAAGGATCTACTTCTGCTCTCCTTAGACGTGCCCAATGCACCTGTGCTCGTTCGGGAGGCTTCATACCCCGCAGGCGGAACGCTTCCTCATGTCGACCAGCGTTCATGTAGAGGCCTTTCACCCGTTTAAAAGCGTCGTCAACCCAGAAGTTATCGCGATTCTTTTCGAGCCATGCTAGGGAGGCGCGTCGATACGGATTTAAGACGATGGCCGTGTAACTTGGCTTAAAGACACTTCCGTGTCGCTGAAGATGGTCGGCATGGGACCGGCAATATCTTCTATCGAGACCATCAGAGGTTCCGGCCCTGGCGGGCTTACCGCAGCCAGGAACCTGGCAATAGCTATACATCGAATTCGGGGCTGATGCCCTGACCCGGACTTCAGTCTTACGTTGATGCCGCTTGCTCCAGGCGTCCATCGAGTTACGAGGCCCTCTATGGGGAAGGGGATATATTTAGTACTAAGAGTCCTATGACAACTGCCTTACCTTAAGATCTCTTCCTTTAAGACTCTCCTCCTACTACACCATGTATTCCAGTATGGTGATGGAAGACAGACAGCATGATATCTCTGACCTCACCCCTCTTGGATGCTGCCACCACGACGGCATCGTGAATGGGAAGGCCAATAATATCCCTCTTTTTAAGCTCTAGCAGTACATCGACGAGGATCTCACTTTCACGGAACTGAGCATGATGGCCGATGCCGGTGAAGAAATATTCTTTTAGCGCTGGGTGCGTTGCCTCGATGGCCTTCATCACTTCGTCCATCCGGTGCTTCAGGGAGAACTCCAGCCTCACACCCTGGGGCATTCGAAAGAGTCGTTTGTTGGCAAACAGCATTGCATTCATGACCTTTTTGACGCCGCGTCGATGGAATTCGAAGCCGGGTATAACGTAGAGGTCATGGAATGGAGGAACTGATCTCCCTAGGCCATAGAGGATGCGAGGCGTCATCTGGCCATAGTCCAGTTCCATGGCCTCTTCGCCGTCGAGGATTAACCCTTCACGCCGCTGATTCTCAGTTAAATCTTCCCAAAATCCTCCAAAGAGACGCCCGCCGCTATCGAACCGCCCTCGGGTAAAGAGCCGTCGAAGCCGTCGCTCATTCGGGTCGATGATTTTGTCGCGCTTTAGGACTGTGTCATCAAACGCAATGTCAGACTCAGCAAGCCAATGATTGATCGCCTCTACTTCCGTGCGATATTGGCATGTCGCAGGCATGTCCTCGTACTCTTCCAAGCCGCCGTCGTCCCAATAGTCCGCCGCGTCCTTCGCTCGCTTTAAGATAATGACCTCTTCTCCCTCGGACTGCCCTAGGTCTTCTAACCCGAGGCCATAGTCTTCTATCCTGGAGATGAGACGGCTACCGCAGTGAATTACCGTTCTGCGGTCACCGGTGAAGGGATTCCGTGACCCTACCTCTTGTTTGAGGAATGCCATTTCGGGTGTGGCAAGGCGGTCGATGATGGTCGGCAAACACTTGCGGTATGCAAGAGGACGATATCGGCTCCGTTGGCCTAAGACCTGGTTAGACCGGGTGACAAAGACACCACCTCCACGTTCCGTCAAGTAATGCTGAGCAGCATCACAGATGAGTGCTGAGACGGTAGCTTCAAAGGTCTGTTGATCCTCATTTTTGCGGCGACGCTTTCGTACTGCGTAATATCTCTCATAAACTTGAACCTGCCCGATGATGTCCCGAACGATTGCTTTGGCCGTCTCAGTCTGGGGAGTCCTCCATGCATTGAACGGACGGTCCCTGGGTGACTCGATTTCGTCGTTCGCTCGGCCTGGTTGATTAGAGTGCGTATCAGCTTTGGGCACAATATAGCCGCCCCGCCGCTCGTGGCAGGATCAAAAGGGAAATCGACTTAGAAGGGGAGAAGGATATGATAACTATACCACCTATTACTTAGTCCTCTGGTAATGTCTCTGGCTAGGGATGTGTCCAAGAAAGTCGGTCGAAGGGAATACGTTCTCAATTCCAAATCTTTTACGGCAGGCTAGATCTTGCAGTAAAGGGGCTGAGATGCCACTGCACGTGCCGTTAAGAAGGGTTCTGTGGTCTGCGGATGTTTAGGAATTGGCTTCATCCACCTGAGACAGCCAAGAACGTTGTTGGTTAAGGCTGCAAAGGTTCAGATGACTTGATTTAGCTCAAGACTGACATGACAAAGCAACCGGTGTATGCCCTCTACCATAGCTTGTCCTTCTCCTGCCAGTCTTCGGTAATCCCGCACGACTGATCGAATTCTTTCACTTTTGTCAGCAACCTCAAGACTCCTTCGACTCCTAAACGCTCTACCATGTCGGCCAACGCTACAATGTCTCCCATCGTTTGCCTCTCCCTTGCGTGTTGGATAGAGAGAGTTTACCTCCGAAAGGAAATACTGCAAATCGACTGAACTATGACGCTACGCAGCCTGGGCATCTACAATCCTCTTCACCGTACCGATCCCCACTCCTGCTTTCTTCGCAATCGACTTAATTCCCATCCCTGACGCTCGCAAGGCAGTAACCTCGGCTTCCTTCTTCGCACCAACCGTAGGCCGTCCGAGGCGTTGTCCTTGTGCTACTGCTCGAGCCAACCCTGACTTCACTCGCTCTTGGATCATGGTGCGCTCAAACTCCGCGAACACTCCTAGCATTTGGAACAGCATCTTCCCTGCAGGCGTCGAGGTGTCGACTCCCTGCTTGTGCAAGTAGAGGTCACAGTGCTTCGCGTGAATCTCACTCAGGAAGGTGACAAGGTGCTGGAGGCTTCTTCCTAGGCGATCCACGGACCACGCCATAACCACTTCAAACTCTCGCCGTGTAATCCCTTGATGGAGCGCCTTGAAGCCTGGTCGTTCTTCGATGCCCTTCGCGCCGCTGATGCTCTTATCGGTGAACTCTTGGACAATCGTCCACCCTTCCTTCTTCGCTACTGCTCGCAACTCTCGCACTTGGTTCTCTACTGTCTGACCATCAGTGCTGACCCGTGCATAGATGGCGACTCTCTTAGCTGCCTTCATGATGCTGCCCTCCGTTATTGTGATGGAAAGCATAGCAGTGCCGGGTTCCGAAATCAAGTGTATATTGAACCTATGAAAGTAACTAGCACGCACTGAACCGAAACAAGGATTTAGGTGCAAGCGTTTCCTAGGGGATTTTTGAACCCCTCGGTCTAGGTCAGTCCTCCCTCGGATACAGCATCCGATGGGATGGTGTATACCTCAGGGAATACTTAGGTGTGTTCTTGCTTTGTTGCGGGTCGTGTTGCGGCGGTACTGAGGTGTCTCACGAGTATTCAATGAAATCAACGGTGCTGCGGCTGGCCTCGATTCCACTATCACTGTGGATGACTAGGTAGAAAGACTTGGTATGCTGAGACTATTCATTGTGCAAATCCTGTGGGTGGCCCATGGGGGAATTGCCACGATGCTACCCACGCTTTGCCCTGACGGATTTTTACAACAAATTAAAACGTGAAGTCACCTTCGTTGCGTAATATCTGGTTCCATACCCGCTTCAACTGAAATGTCTTTGACGCCTGCCTGGACCGCCATGCTTTCCATTGAAGCCATCGCTTCGACCTGTGCGCCCTTGATCCTGTCTGGCGCTATGATTTGGCTGTACTCAACCTTCGGATGCCCTGAAAGACTTATGTGTGCCTTCCCTCGTGCCTGCGCTGAAGCGTAATCATCAGCCATCCGAACGAGGCCGCACGTCGGGCAGGTGATGAGAATGGCGGTGGTGGGATGAGGTTTCATGAATACTCCTCAATTACTGTATCGGCAGAATGAGAGCGTAGGTGTAGTTCGTAGTTTTTTAATCTGTCGGTTTTATACACAAGTGGTAATCTTTCATCTGGCGCTTCTTATACATCACCCGGGGGATAATGATTATGTCAATTCTGAAAGCTGAGCAGCTACGAGAGCAGTGGAAGAAGAAGGGCAACTTACCATGTGAGCACCATGATCAGAGGCCCGAACGATACGATGAAGGTAGCCGCCGCACATGCACGGGAAACCACTACTGTACGGAGTGTGGGAAATTGGTCTGACGAAGATTGCGGTGCTGAACGTGAGATTTTCCGACCGTACAACTCGAATTGATCGCCAGATTTAACTGCTACGGTCTTAACTCAGAGTGTGCTACGGTTTCGTCACCAACTGTGCTACGGTGTCGCGTAACTGGTCGTTAAGGTTCCTGATTTGGTCCCCTCCCGGTGGGGACGCCAAGGCATTTGAACAGACCGTACCCGCAAGAACCTTCACTATTGTCGCCTTTCCGCTGAATTTGTAAATCCTCTGTTCGCCATCTTGATTCGGATCGAATCGAATCCGACCTGCCAGTAATTTTTTCAGGATCTGGCGAGCCTGTGTCACGTGGCGCGAGAGAATACCTTGCCATTCAGTGACCCGATCGCGAAGCTCTTCCTCCAATCGTCTAGCATCCAGTTGCGTCACCTGGCCCATACTATCCAGACGCGTCATTGCCGCGTGAGCCTCGTTTTTCTGCCGTTCTCGTTCCTTAATTGCAGTCACAAGCGTGGGCACATTCCCGCCGTTCACCACTGCAGTAGTCAAGTGCGACAGTTCCTCATCCAGAGGAGCCACGCGGATGGTCAATTCCCGCTTCTGTCCAGATAGGGATTCCTGAGATGGTATGAGTTGACGCAAGGCATTCTTCGTCGCCGTGGCGATAACCTCAGGATGCAACAGATTCTCCCTAAAAAATTCAATCAACGTTCGATCCGTCGCTTGCATGGCCATTTCTAGTCCATTCTGACAGGCGTAAAGTCAGCGAGGGTCAGCCGATTAAGGTCCGGCGAATCTATAGTGAGATTCTCTGAGGGCAACATAAAACTGACTGAGGCCGTCGATGTAGGTCCTGGAGAGCTAAGTAGATTGCATGAAATAGATACTATCGAACGCCAAGGACGAAGCCGTGCCATTACGTCAAAGTACGCTCATTGAATACCCGTAATATCCAGCTCGATAACAGCCAGATAGTTATATATTATTAGGTAAATAGTGCAGTGCTCAATATGGAATTTGTCTGGGCTACGAAGGCGCTTGCAAATTCACGACAGCGCCATCGAGCCTCCTCGGCTTCTTATCATTAAGAGAGCTGGCGTTGCCAGAATAGATAAGACAACCAGATATGGCAGATACTGTTTCTCGCAGTGCCTTGATTGGCTTGCCAATGAACTCCGCGCCCATGTAACTAGCGACACCAAGTATGAGTGATTCCCTCCTCGTCAAGGCTGTCTCCTAGGTTGACTGTTTACTGCAGCAACTCCGGGATCGATACGCCGAGCGCTTTGGCGAGACGCTGAACAATGGCAAGTGAGGGATTCTTCTTGTCGCCGCTCTCCATCCTGGCAATATATGCCTGGCTAATTTTCGCTTTCTTCGCGAGGTCAACCTGCGTCATCCCCTTTCGCGATCGCATTTCGCAAGCACCGCACCAATCCTCCTGGGAGACATTATTACCTTCGGTAATATTATAGTAAACAGAAAATCACGTAGAAAGACGTCCGCAGCTAGCCATAGTTGACAGTGCGATACTCTGGGTTTCAGGATGTGGTACCTATAGCCCCAAAACATTTGTCTGAGTGAGGCAGTCATGACGCCAAAAGAAATCAGGGAGCTTCGGCAGGCCTGGGAGAAATTGGACAATCCACCGTGTGACCACATCTCGCTCCAATTAGCCCGAAGCGAGAAGGGGTACCTCATTGGTGAATACATCTGTACACGGTGTGGTGTTCAGGTACATACGAGCACTTGATTGAACTTGACCGTCTGCTTGTCAGATACAAATACGTATCGCGTAAGCGATGAATCTTTTAAAACCTATATCCAAGCACGTACTTTTGAAATGCATGTATATTTGCAAACACCAAATTGTCTAGTTGTAAAACAGTAAGGTCCGCTTGTCTGACACATACCCTGCCCCAGTGTTCCGCTGAAGATTATCAGTGCCTTTCTGGACGGCACGCGAGATGCGTAATCGAACTCTTATTTAGGAGGACGGCAGATGCCATCTCCATTACACGTCGGTACGGAGGTTTGCATGACTCTCCACCATTTAAGTCGATTCATGTGCGCGGCGGCTCTCATTCTCCTGAGTATGGGATCAGAAGCAGTGGCGGAGGATTTTCACTTCATTACCATTGATGTACTAACGCACAGTTAACCTGGGTCCGTGGCATCAATGACCGGGGGCAGATCGTCGGAACATTCATAGGCGCAAATGGGCCGCACGGCTTCATCAATACTGATGGACACATCGCCACGATCGACGCTCCTAATCTGGCAGGCGAGGGAAACTTTCGAACTGTTGGTACTGAGGCAATGGGTATCAACAATGCTGGCACAATAGTTGGTACGTTTGATACGCGCGCTGACGCAGGAGAATTCGCGTATGGTTTTGTTGAAAAGAAGGGACAGTTTTCTCTGTTCAGTGGTGGTTGCTGTCCGGTGCCCAATCCGGTCAGTATTAAC
>AR_comb_assmDRAFT_10560142_pt1 | contig 17359 bp, 14 predicted proteins | sample ArasoioldDNA_FD_10543 | JGI IMG/M metagenome (IMG submission 10543) | reverse complement strand
TACTGCCGCTTTTTCTTCAAACGCTGATAGGTTACCCGGCGCTGCAGTCAGGACTCGCCGTCAGTCCCCGCGGAGTCGGCGCAGTTATTTCCATGCTGATCGTGGGCCGGCTCGTCAATAAAGTTCAAGGTCGGTATCTGATCATGTTCGGATTTGCTCTGATCGGGGTTTCAACCTACATGTTGAGTGACATCGATATTCAGATTTCCATGGGAAGCATTGTTGGACCACAGCTTGTATCGGGTCTGGCGATAGGCTTCGTGTTTGTACCGATGACAATCATGGCAACAGGAACATTGACTAACGAGCAGATCGGTAACGCAACTGGAATCTTTAATTTGATGCGGAACCTCGGAGGTAGCTTTGGAATTGCCGGGGTCACTACGTTGCTCGCCAGGGGTGCACAACTTCACCAGTCTGAGATGGTCTATCACCTGACGCCATATGATCCAGCGTTTCAGGAGAGATTGACGCAACTCGCATCGCTCCTGTCGGCGAATGGAGATCCGGCGAGCGCAACTGGCGAGGCGTATGGCGCTTTGTATCAAACGCTGATCGGACAAGCTACGATGCTTGCTTACATCGATATTTTTCGGCTGCTGGCATTTCTCTGCATCATCTGCATTCCGGTAGCCCTTTTGTTTCGCAACGTCAAATCGACAGGAGCTCCACCGCCGCTACACTAAATGTGTTATTCATTTCCATTTCTGCAGGCATCCATCACTCGTATCTCGCCAGTTTAGAATTCGACACAACCATACAGAACCAGGAGCGAAGCGACTGCTGCCAGCTCCTAGCCCTTCGGCCTTTTGCACCGGTTTACCCCATTGTCCGCAGCGCTCCGGCAAATCAAAATGTTTGACTCGTGTGTTTTCTCTCCATGCGGTCAAAAGAGGAGTGTCGTACCGGAGCAATACACCCTTAATTCCGTCTTATCAATCGCAGGGTCAATCTTCTCGTGTGGCCTTTCACTTGCTTAGATACGAACGTCGCATTTCGAAGCCTGGAGAATGGAGAAGTGGGGACCGGCACCTCTTAATTTGGATTTGATGCATTCACGGATCCGCTACCATGTCGGAAAACCAAAGTGATTCGCACGGTAATGCTCCTGACCGATCAGATGTCGCACTTATTCTGATCGACGTGATTAATGATCTCGAGTTCGCTGGGGGAGAGCTCTTGCTAAGGTATGCTCTGCCTGCCGCTGACAACATTGCGCGTCTCAAGAAGCGAGCGCAAGCCCAAAACATTCCTGCGATCTATGTCAACGACAACTTCGGACGCTGGCGGTCAGACTTCAAGCGCATAGTAGCCCACTGTCGCGAAGAAGGTGTGAGAGGCAAACCCCTCGCAGAATTGCTCGTGCCCGACAATGACGACTACTTCGTCTTAAAACCAAAGCACTCAGGTTTCTTCTCGACGACCCTGGATCTACTGCTTGAATATCTGGGCGTTAAGCGATTAATTCTGACCGGCTTTGCGGGGAACAACTGCGTGCTTTTCACAGCTAATGACGCCTACATGCGAGATTATCATTTATTAATTCCGGGTGACTGCACAGCTTCTTTAACAGTGGAAGAAAACGACTATGCGTTGCGACAGATGCATCAAGTTCTGAAAGCAGATATCCGCCCTTCGGACCAAATCCATTTTTCTGCTGAATCTAATAAGCGCGACAAGGCGGCGTCGAGCCGCCCGTAATATTCATTTGAATTCGAAAGGTACTAATTAATGGCAGTCAAAAAAGAGCAGGCTAAAGGTAAATCGATCGAGAACTCTAAAGACTCGTCGGCAACGAAACCCTCAAAATCCGAACCTCAATCACCAGATTGGTTGACACGACAAAATGTCGAAGCGATTTCACAACTGGAGGAAGCAGCACGCGAGCAGCGTACTTCTGCTGACCGTATCGCCGATGTGATCGCAAACTTCTGCGGCAGCATGACCTTTGTCTGGGTTCACGTCATTTGGTTTGGGCTGTGGATTGGCTACAACGTCTTGCCGGGCGTCAAGCATATCGATCCCTTCCCGTTCACCTTTTTAACGCTGGTCGTTTCGTTGGAAGCTATATTTTTGTCAACGTTTATTTTGATCAGTCAAAACCATGACACGCGTATCAGCGAGCGCCGGAATCATCTCGATCTCCAGATTAACTTGCTGACCGAGCAAGAGAACACAACCATGATAACTATGTTACGAGCAATAGCTGAAAAGGTAGGCGTTGATCTGAGTAACGACCCAAGGGTGGAGGTCATGAGCGAGGAAGTCCAGCCTCACCGATTGGTCCAACAGATCGAACAACATGAAGAGGAGAAATAAGAACGTTTCCGTCACGTTCCACGTCACTGCTTTCTTTCCCTCACGACACGACTAAAGTTCATGATTTAAGTATCATTGCCTCGCTACATCTCCAATAAACGGCGGGAGTTGATATGAATTGCAGCTTTCGATTGTTGGTTTCATTCTGCTTCTTCTTGTTAGGACTGAGTGCGAGCACCTTCGGCCAAAGCACAGTTCCGAAGGCAGTGATTAGTGACGACCAGGCGAAAGTTCTGTTGGGCCAGCGGGTGATACTCGAAGCCGAACGAGATGGATACATGTCGGTCCATAAGATTGTCTACTCACCAACGGGTAAACACTTTGTCGTGATAGCCTGCGGTTTTGAATGCACGGACAACTCGGGTTTTTTGTTCTCTGCAGACGGCAGGCGCAAACGTGAGTTTACGGGCCGATGGGACCAACTTTTTGCGGATAAGCTTGAGTGGTCAGCAGACAGTAAAAGGATCTATTACTACCGCATTAATTCGACTGGCGCCGATCCGCCGAAGAGCGCACCGGCTGAAGGTTGGATAGCGGTTGACGTAGCGACTGGCAGAAAATCATCGGGTGCCGCTCGGCCGCTGGAGAAAAATAAGCCTTACTCGGTTTTTGATACTGCGGATGGACTGGCAGTCCGAGCCACACCCGGACCAACGGGAAAGGAACTGGGTCGTTTGGCCTCGGACGCAAAGGATGTTTACGTTACTGGTTCGACGAGGCGAGTCGGAAACTCGTTCTGGATTCCAATCAAAGCAAACTCACTGGCTGGCTGGGTTAATCAACGGTACCTGTTTTCTCTTTCCTCCCGTCCCAAGTTGTAGGGGTGGCACTCCGTGGCCACCCCACCTTTTCCAAATGGGCGTTTTGTTTAAATCGGCCCCCAAATAGAACAGCGTCTACGAGCCCTTACATGGTGAAACCGGTGTAAGGATAGAACTGAGGGTGGCTGACGTAACCTTCGCGGACTGGATTCATCACGATGTACTCGATATTCTCTCTCAAGTCGACATCGTTACGAATTACGTGATCATAAAGGCGCGTTTGCCACAGTCGTTTCTTCAGAAAGTGGCCGGGTTGAACATTCGGCCAATTTTTTAAGGCCACCATCTCAGGCCGTAGCGTGGCTCTCCACTCCATCAATGCGTCAATCAGCGAGCGTGACTGCTTGAGATCCGATTTCGCTACTTCTCGCGACGGTAAACTCACCTCATCTGAGTTCACGATCTCACGACTGCGCTTCCAATATTCTTGAGTTGTGTAGCTCTTAAAATTACCGATTAGTCCGGGCAGATTTTTATCGGATTGCTTAACGCCAGCAAGAAAATGCAAATGGTTAGGCATTAACGTGAACACATTTACACGCATATATTGCAAGGTCTCATCACTTAACAAGCAACCCAGTACGCTCTTTGCGAGCTCCATGTCGGCGAAGAGTGGGCGGCGCAGATCGGTTACAAGAGAAATCGCGCAGAGTTGATTCGGAGAATTGTATTCGTATCCCAGCAGGCGGAGCGTGTTATAGCGACGAGGATACGGAAGTCGAACAGAGGCAGCGTGAGGCACCTCGGACATGAGAGTTGTTAATGCATTCGAATCTTAGGTTGAGGTTATTGGTTAGGCAAGTCGTAGGGTTGCACTCTTTGGCCAGCTGATGTTTTATTTTTTAGGACCCCTTTCAGAAATGGAGCAGCACTCTTCCATGTGGGGTGGCCACGGAGTGCCACCCCTACAACTCATTTAGGGCCTTGATGGGGTCGACGGAGGCGGCGCGACGGGCGGGAAGATAGCTGGCGAGGAGAGCGGAGATTCCCAACACAACCGCGACGGATAAGAGAGTTGCGACGTCCCATGGCGGCGTTCCAAACAATAGTTTCCGCATCAACGACGCCGCAATAACTGAGCATCCAAGACCGAGAACAATTCCGGACAGGGCAAGTACTCCGGCCTCCTTCAAAATCAACTTATAGACCATCCTTCGCTGGGCGCCGAGGGCAATCCGCACTCCAATTTCCCTGGTGCGCTGACTCACCGAGTATGCGATCACACCGTACAAGCCAACGATGCCGAGCAACAATGCGACCACCGCAAATCCTCCTACGAGCCACGTTGAAGAGCGATGTAAATACACCGTGGCCGAGTTATTCACTCTCTTCATCATCGTTGTCTCACCCGAAATATTTATCTTTGCATCGATCTCGCGGATTGCGTCGCCGAGAGAAGGTAGTACCGATTCTTCGGCCTTTGCGGTCCGGACCACGACTGCGAACTCAAAATCCGGCATTTGATTGAAGGGGTAATAGACGGCTGGCCAGATCTCCGAATCTAGCGGTCCCTCTCGAATATCGTCGATGATGCCGATGATTTCCCTGATCGAAGTGGGACTCAGTTGTGTGTCGCCCATCTGGAGGCCGATCGGGTCCTCGCCCGGAAAATATTTCTTCGCCAGGGCCTGGTTAATGACCACAACCCCAGGCTTACCAGCATCCTCATAGTCCGCAAACGTTCGACCCCGGATGAGCTTTGCGTGTAGCGTTGCGAAATAGTCGGAAGTGACTTGCCGCTGATTTACTTCGTTATGCTCACCGTTGTAAGCGCGACCCACAAACCTGATCCAATCGGTATTGCCATTGATGTTCACGGGCAATGTGCTTGTGAGCGCGACCGAGGTTACGCCCGGAATATTCTTAAGCCGCTCCACAACCTGACGGCCCAGCGCCACAGATTGTTCCTCCTTGCCGTAACTTGCTACGGGTGCCCTCACTCGCAGAGTGATCAGGTGTTCTGGCTCGAAACCCGTACCTACCTGCAGTAATTTGTAAAAGCTTTTTCCGAGCAGTCCTGCTCCAACTAAGAGAACCATTGCGGTAGTCAATTCAAGTACTACCAATTTGGAACCGATCCGCCGCCAGACTTTACCGGCTGACCCTCGACTGCCTTCGGCCATGCCTTCCCGCATATCAAGCGAAAGCAGGCGGAACGTCGGAGTCAGCGAAAACAGGGCTGCCGCAAAGAAAGAAACAATTGCCGCAAACAAAAGAACTCGACTGTTCAGTCCGAGTTCTTCGAGATAGGGCATACCAGCCATCATGTCGGAAGGGATAAGCCCCATCAGTAACTGCATGGCCCAGTGAGAGGTAAGCAAACCGAGCGCACAGCCGACCAGCACTAAGACCAATCCTTCCGTGACAAACTGTCGAATCAAACGCGAAGTTGTTGCGCCCAAGGCTCTACGCACGGCCAATTCGCGTCTGCGTGTTTCGGAGCGCACGAGTAACAGACTGGCGACGTTGACGCACGCAATGAGCAGTAGCAAGCCGGCGCCGGCGAGCAATACGAACAAGATCGGTCTGACTTCGCCCACGATAACTTCAGCCAGAGGCGCTACAGTCGCACCCTGACCGCGATTTGAATCGGGATATTGTTGTTCCAGATCTTTCGCAATCAACGTGAGTTCTGCCATGGCTGCGCCCATCGACACGCCTTCTTTCAGACGCCCGACGCCATGTAAGCTGTGGCAACTCCTTCTTAAAAGACATCCGCCGTTCGGATGCAGAGTGGTCCAAAACTCGGCATTCTCAACTGGTGCGAAATGAAAGTTTTGTGGCAGAACGCCAATGATGACGTAAGGCGTTTCATCAATAGTGACCGACTGACCAACGATTTCCTGCTTACCGCCAAAACGTTTTTGCCAGGACGCATAGCTAAGGATCAGCGTGTTGGGTGCTTCGGGTAAATCCTCACCAGCATAAAAGTCTCGACCGAGCACTGGTGCGATACCCAGCGTTCGGAAGAAGCCGTCGCTAACTCGCGCACCGGTTACATCCTCAACGCTGTCTGTTGTGGTCAGGAAATATCCACGCTGGTTGTAAACGTCCAATGAGTCAAAAACCCTGTTGAGTTTCTTCCAGTCGAGATAGTCAGGGTACGAGATGGCGGCCCGCGGAATCGTAGGTGTTGTTTCAGTGACGAACAAGAGGTCTGGCGGATCTTTGTACGGCAGCGGTTTTATTAGCGCTGCGTCGACAAAGGCGAAAATAGCGACACTCGCGCCAATTCCGAGGGCCACCATGACTGTAGCCGTTATGGTGAAAGCGGGATTCTTTCGCAGTTGTCTAAACGTGAAGCGCAAATCCTGAACGAAACTCTCGAGCAGAGGAATGGTGCTGCGATCGCGGTAAGCCTCTTTAGTCGGGTCAAGGCCACCCAATTTCATGACGGCGACTCGTCTTGCTTCCTGCGGAGACATACCGGCGCGCAGATTATCGTCGATATGCATTTGCAGATGGCTCTCAAGTTCCTCAGCCAATTCGCGTTCGTAAACTGACTTTTGAAAGAGGCCCTTAAATCTGATCACCCATGCACGAAGGAATCTCATGGTTGGTCCTCCGTTGGTGTCAGGAAGCGAGCGAGGATAGCCGTGGTCTGGTCCCACTCTTTTGTTTCGCGGGCCAACTGTTTGCGGCCGTTTCGAGTAAGTTTGTAGAACTTAGCTTTTCGATTGTTTTCCGAGACGCCCCATTCTGAAACGATTGCACCTTCCTGTTCGAGCTTGAGCAGGGAAGGGTAGAGCGTTCCGTAGTTGAGGGAGAGTCGATCGCCGCTGGTCTGTTCGATACGCCGGGCAATTCCATATCCGTGTAAGGGGCCGAGCGTCTCGATAGTTTTGAGGATCATCAGGGCAAGTGTTCCTTGCCAGATCTCAGTCTTATTTCCCATTAGTCTGGTTCTGCTTTTTGATACGAGTTCTTGTATTCCTATGGCTTAGCCATACGAATAATAGCTCGACACGTATGGGAAAACAAGAGGAACGAAAGATTTGCCATTTCTTTTCTTTGTGCCGCCTCGGTGTTCTTTGTGTCTTGCTCAGTGGTTAGGGCTCTCCCTAACTGATGCACCGCCGAAGAAAGATAAGTAGTCAATCACCACTGAGACACAAAGAACACTAAGTAAGCACAGAGATTGCCTCTAATGGAAAGGTTTGGAATCGAGCGCCGTTAATGGGAATGGACGTAGAGGACCGCACAACCAATCATTTCAAGATCGATCGTTCCTCACTTCTTGAACAACTTCGCAAATGCCTGACGAGCATCGGTTGGAGCCCCTGACGAAGTCTGACGTTCCACTACCGTGCGTGGCGCAAATAGTTCACAGGTATTCCGCGCGTTCTTGTTCACGATTCGTTTGAGGATTGTCTTACTACATTCAAAGCGAGCCGCAGGATCGAAATAAGAACACTGGCGACAAGTGTGAAGTTCTGCGCGGCAGTTAGAGCATGAACTATCGACAGTGATATTTGATGGAGCCTTCGCACCACACGCCGCACATTTAGTTGTCTCGCCATAAGCCATCATCTTGGGCGAGCGGGGACCTTCGTGTTCACCTGGCGGTGTTCGAGGGCGTGGGCCGGTTTGCGGTTTAGGTCGTTCGGGCTCGCGATCACTATCCATGTAACCGCGGTGGCGATATTTGCGGTCGCTCATTTGTTTCTGGCTCCTGAGGGTGAAATCGACTAGCCAAATCATACGTGAAATTGCCATAAACTCAATGTCGAATGGAATTCAGATCGTTTGAGGCTTCCTCAAAAACCGAGTGAGTGTGCACGTAGTTCATCCACAATCCCTGTGCACTGGTAGAATGAACCTACGATGCAATCAGCAAAAGAGGTTCTCGTATCATGGAGCGGCGGCAAGGATAGCTGTCTCGCCTTATACGAAATTCAACAATCAAAGCAGTACAGGATCGCTGCGCTACTCACCACCATCACCCGAGATTACGACCGGATAAGTATGCATGGTGTACGGCGGGAGCTGCTGGAAGCACAAGCAGCAAGTCTTGAAATTCCGTTACACCCCGTTGCCATTTCCAAAGACGCATCAAACACAGAATATGAGACGAGACTTGTCGCAGCGTGTGCGGATTATCCTTCCATCGACTCAATTGTATTCGGGGATCTGTTTCTTGAGGACGTAAAACAGTATCGCGACGACTTTCTAATTAAACACCAGCTTCACGGCTTGTATCCGGTCTGGCTGAGGAATACCTCAGAGTTCGTGAAGAGGTTTATCGCCCTTGGGTTCAAGGCAATCGTAACGTGCACGAATGCCAGGATTCTTGGACCGGGTTTTGTGGGTCGGTTAATAGACGAGGCATTCTTGAGTGATTTACCGTCGGCTGTTGATCCTTGCGGGGAGTATGGTGAATTTCACACGTTCGTGTTTGAAGGCCCAAACTTCAAACAACCGGTAGCATGGTCGAAAGGGGAGATTGTTGAGAGAGAGGGCTTCTGGTTTTGCGACGTAGTTCCGGGTTGAATGGCGAAAATAGAGCGGCAGGGTTACGTGTCGTCGCCATTTTTGAGGCTAGCAAAGGTATCCTGGTGCTACTGGTCGGGCTCGGAGTAATTTCGGTGGTCCATCACAGTGCTCAGGATGCCGGTGAAGCGTTGGTGCAGCACTTGCACCTGAATTTCTTGCGCGAGCATCCGCGTATCCTGATTTATGCAGCAACGCACCTGGACGACGCTCATCTTCGCTTGCTGGCTGGTATTGCGCTGGTTTATTCGGCTATTCGCTTTATTGAGGCTTATGGTCTGTGGCAAATGCGTAACTGGGCTGAATGGTTTGCCATCGTGTCAGGAGGAATCTATCTACCGCTTGAGTTGTACGAGCTCGTTCATCATGTGACCGCACTCAAAGCAGTCATACTACTGGTAAATGCCGGTATAGTCGCCTATCTGGTGTGTTTTCGCTGGGGCCGCAGTAAACAATCTGTCTTGCCGGCAGAGTAAAAGTTAGACCATCTTATTTCGCATAAGCAGCGTCGCTAAATGAAGACCACTTGGGCCGAAACGAAGATTGCAAGAAAGGGGATTGCTGAACCTCGTTGGCCTTCAGCTGTGACGATGTTAGCACTCGGCGGTTTATACGCCGCATTGCCCCCCAGTTTGCTAGCGGGCGCGCCACGTTGGGTTCCCGCGGCAGCAGTTGTGGTGCTTTTGGTGCCGACAATAATCTCCCATCGGATGGGCAATCACGCACTTAATGAATTCTTTGGTTACCTGCTGAACGGGTCGGTCACCATAGCTCTGATCCTCGCGCTCAGTTTGCTGCTACGCGCGGTGACACGACATGAATTAACGCCGCCCCAACTCTTGCGTTCCGCCGCGGCGCTCTGGACGTCGAACTTTTTGGTTTTTGCGTCGTGGTACTGGCGACTGGATGGCGGTGGCCCACATCAGCGGGCAATGACGCCCGGTCATACAGATGGCGCGTTTCTCTTCCCGCAGATGACTATGCACCCTGATGCGAAAGTCGCAGCCGGAGAAGAGGAGTGGGAACCGAACTTTGTTGATTATCTGTTTCTCGCATTCAACACGAGCACCGCTTTCTCGCCTACTGACGTGCCCGTTCTGTCGCGTTGGGCCAAGCTCTTGATGATGATCCAGGCAATGATTTCACTCCTGGTTATCGCTTTGTTAGCCGGCCGTGCGGTGAATATCCTTTGATAGCGTAACGTTTAGTTGAAGAAGAACTGCGGTCTCGCTCATTTAATCGAAATTCTTTGGAATTATAATCCGGTTAGATAGGTCGGTCTGGTTGTCGAAAGTTATTCATACTATAGAGGAATAAGGATGGCTTGATGACGCCTGAGCGTTGGCAACAGGTAAAAGAAATCTTCAACTCTGCTCTCAGACTGCAACCATCTGAGCGCCAGGCATATTTGTCGCAAGCTTGTGGTGCAGACGCTTCATTGCGCAAAGAAGTTGAGTCCTTACTCGATTCGAGTGAAAGAGATGGTAGCTTTATAGACTCGCCGGCTTTTGTTCAATCACGTCTATTCAACAGGAGTGAATTGAAAGTCGGAGACACACTCGGTTCCTACGAAATTACGGCGGCTATAGGTCGTGGTGGAATGGGCGAGGTCTATCTTGCCAACGACAATCGACTTAATCGACGCGTCGCCCTCAAGGTCCTGCCGGCGGCGGTCATGAAGGAGCCGGAACGCATGCGCCGGTTTGAACAGGAAGCGCGTGCGGCGTCAGCTCTAAATCATCCAAATATCATAACTATCTACGAGATCTCGGAAGCCAACGGGACGCTCATGATCGCGACGGAGTTTGTCGAAGGCGTGACTTTGCGACAACGTCTGTCGTCTGGTCCATTAGAACTTCGCGAAGCCTTGCATGTCGGAGTTCAGATCGCCGATGCGCTGGCAGCTGCGCACAGAGCCGGAATCATCCATCGTGATATCAAGCCGGAAAACATAATGATTCGGCCAGATGGTTATGTGAAGGTGCTTGATTTCGGTTTAGCGAAACTCGCCGAGCCGGCTCTGGCCAAGGCGGCTTCGGAAGCTCCGACCCAGGTCAAGACCGGATCCGGTGTGGTGATGGGAACTATCGGCTACATGTCGCCCGAACAGGCGCGCGGGCAAACAGTTGATGCGCGCTCAGACATTTTTAATCTCGGGACTGTGATTTATGAGATGGTTGCCGGACATGGACCATTCACCGGTGAAACGCCGAGTGATGTATTTGCGGCCATCTTAAGGTCTGAACCTCAATCACTCTCAGCCGTGGTTGCCTCGATACCGTCGGAGTTGGATGCCGTCGTCGAGAAAGCGCTCCAAAAGGACCGCGACAATCGATACCAGGACATCAGTGAGTTGCTTTCGAATTTGAGAAGTCTGAAGGAAGATCTCGATTTCCAGGCAAAGCTCGACCGCACCGCGGCTCCGGCTGAAGACAGCGTGACACGGGGAGCCTCAACTATTAGTCAACCGTCGCGTCCCACCACATCTCCCATTGCGAATTTTGCGGGGCAACGCAAAAACAGATCTGTAGTAGTACTCCTTCTATTACTCGTCGTCGCGGTCAGTGCGGGTACCTATTATCTCGTGCGTTCTCGACGAGCACCGGTGATCAATGTCGAGGTTGCGCCGCCGAGTCAGATCGTCAAAGCGACCCAGGTTACAAGTTGGGCCGGATTCGACTGTTATCCTTCTCTTTCTCCCGACGGAAACTCACTTTCCTATAGTTCTGATCGAAGCGGTAATTTTGAGATTTATGTAAAGCAGTTGACAGCCGGCGGTCGCGAGGTCCAATTGACTTCGGACGGTTCTGAGAACTTTGAACCAGCGTGGTCTCCAGATGGAAAATGGATCGCATATTCGTCGAAGAATCGTGGAGGCATTTGGATTGTGCCGTCCCTGGGTGGCGCCGCTAAACAGCTCACCGAGACGGGCTCTTATCCTGCCTGGTCCCCTGATGGCTCGCAAATAGCTTTTCAATCTGCCGGGATAGGTGACGATCTGGGAGCGATTGCTTCAGGTGCACTCCTACCTTCAACAATCCGTACAGTTACGTTCCAGGGAGGAGAAGTTAAACAGATCACACAGGTAGGCAGACCCGCCGGAGGTCATGGCTCGCCGGCCTGGTCTCCTGACGGTCAGCGGATCGTGTTTGGCAGTTACGATCCGGAGAAAACGGATATCTGGATGGTGCCTGTTAAGGGAGGCGAACCGGGAAAGATTGCGCGCGGCTACGATCCAATTTACGCGCCGGACGGTAAAACGATCTACTTTGCATCATTTGGAAATAACCTCAACTTCGGAATTTCAAAAATAGCAATTACCGAAACTGGTGAGCCAGCAGGCGCACCAGTAGAAATAGTTGGTACATCTCTCGGTCGTTACAAGCGCCTTACTCTTTCAGCCGATGGAAAAAAGCTGGCGTTCGGCACAGTCGCAATCAACAGCAATATTTGGAACCTTGCGCTGTCCGCAAAGACAACGGATGCAACAGCTCAAGCTGTGCCATTAACGCGTGACTCCAGTTTCCGAAACTCGTCACCGATATTTTCGCCGGATGGGAAGCGCATTGCCTACCACGTAACTCGGGTTGGCACGCTGCCGGATGTTTACGTGATGAACTCGGATGGGAGCAATCAAACTCAGCTCACGACGAATTCGGACAGCGATCAACGTCCGAGTTGGTTCCCCGGCGGTGAGGAGATCGCCTTTCTTTCCCGCCGACAGGGCCACGACGAAATGTGGGTAACCAGTTTGAAGAGCGGCCGCGAGCGGAAATTATTTGGTCTGGCCCAGGACATGACGTTTCCTCGACTTTCGCCGGATGGAAAACAAGTATCATTCAATTCGAAGAAGAGTGGCACAACAAATCTATGGGTGATACCAGTAGAAGGTGGCGAACCGAAACAGCTGACGTTTGATCAGGAAGCGATGGGATTTTCTTGCTGGTCGCCGGATTCAAAATGGATTGCGTTTGAGATGAAGCGTGGTGACAACAATTTCCTGGGACTGGTGCCGGCAACTGGTGGCGCCTTTGAGCAACTGAATTTCGCTCGTGGGCAAAGTTGGCCGTACAGTTTCTCGCCAGACGGAGACAAAATCGCTTTTGCAGGATTTCGCAATGGTTATTGGAACGTTTGGTGGTATGCGCGCAGCACCAAAGAGGAAAAGCAAGTAACTAATTACAAGAAGCTGAATGCGTTTGTCCGTTATCCTTCGTGGTCAAAAGACAATCAAATTGTCTACGAGTATGCCGAGACCACCGGCAACATCTGGATGACCGACGTCAAATAATCAATAGATATCTAGCGCTCTTACTTGTAGTTCTTCTCCGTGAGATCTCTGAGTTCTCTGTTGCTCTGTGGAGAAATTTTGAACCATCTTTTCACCACAGAGCCACAGGACACAGAGATCTTCACGGAGAAGGAAACTGTGGATCAATCTCACCAGACTCCAGGGATCAATCGATATCTCACCCGGTGTTGATACTGCTCGTAGCCTTTGAGCTCGCCGAGAAGCATTTTTTCTTCGTCAAGGATGCGCCAGATCAAAAATGGCACAATCACCACAAACGGCACTAATCCCCAGTAAGAACCAAGAGCGAGCGGCGTGCCCAGCAGGTACAGCAGTGCGCTGGAATACATTGGGTGACGAACGAGTGAATATGGTCCGCTTTCGATCACCTTCTGATCGTCCGCTATTTCAATAGTTGCCGACGTGTAGGTGTTTACTCGGTAGACTAGATAAATAAAGTAGAAACCGATCGCCACCAATGTATCGCCGGCGATAACTTCATAAACCGGAACATTGGACCACCCAAACCGCTGATCAAGTCCCGGAACGACCAGCAAGCCGATAAATCCGAGAGACGTGAAAGCCATGATCACTCTTTGGCTGGTGCGTGTTTCGGCGGTTGGTCCTCCACGCAGACGTCGCTTCAGCAACTCCGGATCGTTTTTGATGAGATAGATCGTTGTCAACAGGGAAGTAATGGTGAAAATAAACAGATACACCCATGCCTGCCAGTAGTTAATCGTACCCGCCGCCACGAAAGCGACCACGCCCATAATCGCCCCGAGCAGAAACACCGACAACAACGCTTTAGGTGCAAGGGTCATCAATCTATCGAAAGACGGCCGTGGCCATTCGTCCTCAACTCCATTAATACTTACATCTCAGATTCCATAATTTAGCTGCATTTACTTAATTGATCCTAATCTCCATCATTTACGTATTCAAAAGCAGGAAATCATTTCGAGCCGGAGATCAATTATGACGCAACACATCGGTATCGTGGCTGGTAGTGCTGAGGGCGCAGCACTCTGTTATCAGACCATCTGTTTAGAGGCGCGTGACCTCATGGGTGAACACAATCACCCCGAGATCACTATGAACTCGGTGCCACTCGCCAAGCACATGCGATTCATTCGGTCAAACGACTGGGCAGGGTTAGCGGAAGTTCTGGCAGCATCTGCTCATAAAGTCGCCCGGGCTGGAGCCAACTTTGCTATCTGCCCGGATAATACTTACCACCAGGCATTCAGATACTTAATCCCGCAATTCCCAATTCCGTGGATCCACATTGCCGGGGCTGTCGCTGAGGAAGCGAATCGTTTCGGTTATAAACGTCTTGGGATCTTAGGGACCAAGTATTTAACGGAGGGTGGTGTGTATCCCGAAGCGTTGGACGAATTCGGCATTGAAAGCGAAATCCCTCACGAGAATGATCGGCAGAGAATCAATGGAATAATTTTCGACGAGCTGGTGAATGGAATCTTCACTGAACAATCGCGACTGTATTTCAATGAAGTTGCCGAAGAGTTTAAGGTGCGTGGGTGCGATGCTGTGGTTCTCGGGTGTACCGAAATACCCTTGATCGTGAGGCCCGACGACACTCCTCTCCCCACTCTGGACTCGACGCGGTTACTAGCGCGAGCCGCCCTTAAGAGAGCGCTGGAGACAACCGCATGATTGGCGTGGTCCAACAACCATCACTACCGGCCCTCGTAGCACAAGTCAGTACCGGAGCGCGGTAGCGCCGGCTAAGTGGGATCATGACTTTGCTGTTTCTTTCGACTCAGCCCGGCTCCTAAGGGCCGGGCAAAATTCATCGGGTCGCCACGCGACGCAGGCCCCTCTTAAAGCATTTGTGCAAAGCCGTTCAGAGTAAATCCTATGGCTTGAGTCCTATCCTTTTTAGAAGATCGGAATATCGAGGGTCGCTCCGGATCTCTTCGAAAGCGAACCACCACCTAACAAATGGCATTCGAATACCGCTGCCTCGTTCCGCGTCCTTTTGCAGCCACTCGAACGCTTTATCTTTATCACCAAGACCACTATGCACTGCCGCTAAATATTGGCCCACGGCTTCGCGCCGTTCATACTTCTCCTCTAATTCCTTCAAGATTGCCTGAGCTTCGGCGCGCTTTCCAGTAACCGCCAGGCAGTAGCCCAGATCGCCTAAATATCGAGCTGCTCGCCCTGATAGTTCGACTGTCTTTTGAAACTCCGCCGTAGCTTCTTCGTTCCGCCGCGCTTTGAGATATGCAAAGCCCAATTCGTCATGTGCTCCGGGAAAGTTTGGATCCAGTTCTATGATTTGTTGTGACTGTGCAATCGCTGAATTGAGGTCGTTTTTGATGAGATATATTTCAGCGACGTTCTGACCAATAACTGAGGAAAGAGGATCCAATTCTTGCGCTCGCTTAATCTCTCTTAAGGAATCCTCAAGCTGTCCCTGGGCTCTGAAATAGATAGAGAGAAAATGATGCGCCGTCGGATAGTTTGGGTTGAGGTTTATGGCGCGATTGTATTCCTCTACAGTCTCTGTCCATCGCCACATCTGCTGAAAGATAATTCCCGACGCTGAGTGCGCTTCAGACAGCGAATCGTTAATCGCCAACGCGCGATCGGCAGCGGCTCTGGCCTTCGGCAATGTTTCAGTTGATGGCACACCGGCGTACTCCTCGAGCAATGAGTAAGAGTCTGCCAACCCGACGTGACCGAGAGCGTAGTTCGGATCACGGTTGATCGCTTGCTGAAACTGCTCTATCGCTTTGCTGAGTCCTTCTGCAGTCCTCTTGTTCCAAAAATAGCGCCCTCTCAAGTAGAACTCATAGGCTTCCTCGTTTGTTGGGTCACGTCCAGTCAAGCGTTTTTGCTCTTCGCCAGTCAGCTTCAAACGCAGCTTTTCCGAAATCTCACGCGAGATGTCTTGTTGCAGACCAAGGACGTTCGAAAGTTCGCGGTCGTATTCGCCTCCCCACAATTGAGTTCCGTCTCCAACATTCAGGAGCTCTGTGCGAACGATTAAATGATCACCTTGTCGCAGTAGTCTGCCGGACATAACGGCCTGAACCCCAAGTTGTCGACCGACTTCACGCGGATCAATTTCCTTGCCCTTAAAGTGGAAGACTGTGGAACGGGCCATGACTTTAAGTTGGGGTATTTGCGAGAGATTGCTGATGATGCTCTCTGTGATCCCATCAGAGAGATATTCTGAGTTTGGATCGTTGCTCGCATTGGTTAACGGGAGAACGGCTATCGAGTTAATAGCGTTGGATCTTGCTGCGTACTGGTTAAAGACAAAAATGGCACCGGCAACGATTAGAAGCGCTAGGCCGATTGCCAGGCTCCATCTACGTTGCTTGAGAGGGGTTGTAGTCGCGCTGCTAATCGCTGCAGTTGACGACGCCTCGACGCTGCTCGCGGGTGTTAACGGAGTGCTGCTGCTTGCGTCTGGAGGGATGGACCGTTCCAGCCTCGACTCAAAATCCAACTGCTGCTTCAGGTTTTGTAGATCAAGCAACAGATCTTTAGCTGTTTGATATCGCTGTTCTCGATCTTTACGCAGCGCCTTTGAAACAATCCGCTCAAGCTCCGGCGTCGCATCACGCGAATAACGCGCCAGTGGTTGTGGCTCTTTATCGCTCAATACAGAGGCGAGCACTTCGCGCGTGGTTGATCCTTCAAATGGCAAACGGCCCGTTAGCATCTCATACATCACAACGCCAAGACTGAAGATATCTGTGCGAGCGTCTACCGCCGAGCCGCACGCCTGTTCCGGCGACATGTAGAGAGCCGTACCCATGACCACATTTGGGTCCGTGTAAACAACTGGGCGAGTGGGTGCCTCGGTGCTAACTACTTCTCCTGATGATCCAGCAGTCAGTTTTGCCAGGCCAAAGTCGAGCACCTTCACAATTCCGTCCTGTCGGATCATGATGTTTTCGGGCTTGATGTCGCGATGTACAATGCTGGACCCGTGTGCTGCGGAAAGTGCGCCTGCAGTTTGAATGGCGATATCGAGAATAACGGGCAGCCTCAGCGATGCTGATAGCATGCGCGCTCGAAGTGTTTGTCCCTCGATGAGCTCCGTGACGATCAGATTTAAAGAATCAACCTGTTCGATCTCGTAAATGGTGATGATGTTGGGATGATTGAGTGCAGAGGCAGCCTTTGCTTCTTGTTCGAATCGTCGTAATCGATCTTTATTTTCTCCGAGCTCAGGTGGAAGAATTTTGATGGCGATCTTGCGATCGAGCTTGGTGTCCCAGGCCAGATAAACCTCACCCATACCACCGGCTCCGAGCCGCGAGCGAATTTGGTACCGCCCTAAATAAGTGCCTGGTGCGAGGGACATCGCGAGACGCTGCAACCTCCTTCGACTAGAGAGCGCATTCTAACAACAACTTGTAGGGGCGGCACTCCGTGGCCGCCCCATGGTTCCAAT
>AR_comb_assmDRAFT_10042742_pt1 | contig 17361 bp, 14 predicted proteins | sample ArasoioldDNA_FD_10543 | JGI IMG/M metagenome (IMG submission 10543) | reverse complement strand
AGCTTTGAAAACCAGACGCAGGCCGAAGCATATCGCGGAAGTCGAGGAAATCCATCGGCGTCATTGTTTCCATGATATCCACCTGGTGAACCAGGACCCTTAGAATTGTTGCCATGCGATTCAAGCGATGAACAACAGTCTGCAGCTCGGGTGAATTATCGTTAAGCGCTGGCTTCTTCATGATGCTGAAAATAGAATCCGCCTCATGATGCAGTTGCTTAAACCAAAGTTCGTAGGCCTGGTGAATAACAATAAAGAGCATTTCATCGTGCGCCGACAGATTCTGCTTTTGACTCTCCAAAGATTGAGCATTAAGTATCTTGTCCAGTTGCAGATAATCGTGATAGTGTACTTCCATAATATAAGACGAATTTCAGCGAATTACAGGAAATGGTGTAGAATAAATAGGGAAAAGAAATTCGTTTGAATTGGTGTAATTCGTGTTATTTAAATTCGTAGCCAATATCCGTGCGATAAAAGATACCATCGAAATTTATTTCATCTAAAACAATCAGCGAATGCTCAACTGCTTCCCTGATATTGTCTCCATAGGACGTAACACATAGCACTCTTCCGCCGTTTGTTATAATTTTTCCGTTTGTTTGCTTTGTTCCGGCGTGAAATATAAAGGCGTCTTTGTCTTCCTGTTCCAAGCCGGTTATCTCAAATCCTTTTTCATATGAGCCTGGGTAACCATGGCTTACTGCCATAACGGTAACAGCATTTCGTTTGTCTACTCGCAATTTTACTGAATGTAATTGCTGTTTTGTTGCGGCTACAAGTAAATCCACAAGGTCGGTCTCCAGTCGCGGCATGACAACTTCAGTTTCAGGATCGCCCATGCGACAATTATATTCGATTACGTAGGGCTCATTATTTACGCTTATCAATCCAAAGAAGAGAAAACCCGTGTAATTAATTTCTTCTTTATACAAACCGTCAACGGTAGGTTTGACAATTTTTTCTTCTACTTTTTGCATGAAATCAGATGTGGCAAAGGGTACTGGACTCACAGCTCCCATTCCGCCGGTATTCAACCCGGTATCGCCCTCACCAATTCGCTTATAATCTTTTGCTTCCGGAAGAAGCAAATAATTTTTCCCATCCGTCAGCACAAATACGCTTAGCTCAATGCCATTTAAGAACTCCTCTACCACCACTTTCCTGCTTGCTTCGCCAAACTTTGATTTTTGTATCATCAACTCAAATTCGGATACTGCCTCCACTGAAGTCTGGCAAATGATTACACCTTTCCCTGCCGCCAGTCCATCTGCCTTAAGCACCACGGGCAATGGATGCTCTTTTACATAATGAACCCCTTCTTCAAAATTTGATGTATCAAATTCGCGGTACTTAGCAGTGGGAATGTTGTGTCGCTGCATAAACGCCTTTGCAAACGCCTTACTGCCTTCTAACTGCGCACCTTGCTTTGACGGGCCTATAAAATAGATGTCTGCCAGATCTTCATTGGATTTAAAATAATTATACATGCCTTTTACAAGTGGCTCTTCAGGCCCAACGATGATCATTTCAATTTTCTCCGAAATACAAAACTTACCAACCGCATCGAAATCGGTAATGTCAATTGAAATATTTTTTCCGCATAAAGCAGTGCCCGCATTACCAGGGGCAATGTAGAGTGTGTTTGCAGCACTTTGGTTTATCTTCCAGGCAAGGGCATGTTCTCTGCCGCCCGAGCCTAACAAAAGGATACGCATGTGAGGGCCAAGGTTTAAAAATTCAATGCGAATATCGGGACAATTGTTAAAGAAAAACAGTGAATATTTGCAGCTGGTCAATTTTCAGTATTTTGGGCAATAAAGGTTTCGAAAAACTGATTAGTAACTCAAAACGATTGTATGAGCCAACCTCTCGTAGCTGATAAACCTGTTCATGAAGGCAGGCATCCAAAAGCATTATACATTCTATTCTTTACTGAGATGTGGGAGCGATTTGCCTACTATTTAATGGTAGGCATCTTGCTTTTATACATGATTGATACAAAGACGGGCGGTAAAGGTTTTGATGAACGAGTAGGGGCTGATATCGTCGGAAGTTTTATCGCGCTGGTGTATTTGACGCCATTCATCGGTGGTTTGATTGCCGATAGATACCTCGGGTACATCAAATCCATTTTCCTTGGTGGCAGCTTAATGGCTGTGGGTTATTTGGGTCTGTCGTTGCCGGGTAATACAGCAATGTTTGTTTCACTTTCATTGGTCATTATTGGAAATGGGTTTTTCAAGCCAAATATTTCTACCCTTTTGGGCAACATTTATAATCGTGCCGACTTAAGACCATTGAAAGATAATGCGTACAATATTTTTTACATGGGGATTAATATTGGCGCGTTCGTATGCAATTTCGTTGCTGCTTATTTAAGGAATACTTATGGTTGGGGTTATGCTTTTGCAGCTGCCGGAGTTGGACTTATCATTGGTTTAATCATACTGGGAATTTCATTAAAGAACCACGAAATAAAAAGTGCTGATATACGAAAGCCCATTCAGCCTGAAGACATGCCACTGTCAAAAATATTTTCCTATGTTTTTCTGCCCGCTATTATTGCAGCAGTAATCGGGTGGTTTGTACCGACGAAATTGTTTGGGTCAGCGCTTATGGGAAGCCAGGCTAACGATGCATTTATTTTTGCTTGCTTACCCATTATTGCATTTTATGTTTCTCTGTGGGTACGGGCGCGAGGCCAGGACAAGAAAGGTATTGGTGCCTTGCTTTTTATTTTTGTGATCGCGATTGCCTTTTGGACAATTTACAATCAGAACGCCACCGGTCTTACTCTCTGGGCCGAAAAGCACACCGATCGGGTCGCTTCACCAACCACAGCAAAAATAGCAGGTGCAATTTTCCCGATGCAAACAGTAACAGATAGTCCGAGGCTCGTCAATAAACAGGATCAATTCATGCGGGATGTAAAAGATGACAGCGGGCAAGTGGTAAAAGAAATGGGTCCTGATCCATATTTTGTGAATGTACCAAAAGAGGAGTGGCCAAAAGGAAAGCAAGTAAAGCTCACAAATACTGAATTGTTTCAGTCGATAAATCCCTTATTTATTGTTGTGCTTACGTTGTTTTTCGTTCCATTTTTTAGCTGGTTAAGAACTAAAGGGAAGGAGCCAACCACTGCCTCCAAATTCGGTATGGCCATGTTTATTTCAGGTCTATCTGCTTTAGTGATGGTATTCGCCTGCATGTCTGTTCCGTCAATCTACACTCATAAGGCTTCACCAATATGGTTATGGTTAACGTATTTCATATTCACCATTAGTGAAATATTTTTAAGCCCAATGGGCTTATCGTTCGTATCGAAACTTGCGCCTGCTCGTCTTACGGCTTTGATGATGGGTGGATGGTTTCTTTCAACATCCATCGGGGGAAAAGTAGCAGGTGTCATGACAGGATTCTGGGATGATTTTACCGACAAAAAAGTATTCTTTTTAATACTTACAGTAGCCGCGTTTATTGGCGGTATATTGATTTATGCGCGAATAAAATCGTTAAACGACATCGTGAGAGAAAAAACGGGGTCAGCATAAGATACCGTGGCGGGAGTTGAAATTGTCTCAACTCCTTTTTTATTTTATCTTACTGAACTAAACCAACTGGCATGGCGGAACAATCCCACTTCAAACCATTTGTACCCGCAGAGACGAAAATCGCTGAGTTTACGGTGAAATCAGTCTTAATGGGTGCAATCTTTGGTATCATCTTCGGTGCCGCTACCGTTTATTTGGCGTTAAAGGCAGGGCTGACTGTTTCTGCGTCGATTCCTATCGCTGTTATTTCCATTCTGCTGGGAAAGCTCTTCTTAAAGACTACTATCCTTGAAAATAATATAATTCAAACAACAGGAAGCGCAGGTGAAAGTATTGCCGCCGGAGTTGTATTTACACTTCCCGGTTTTCTATTTCTAAGTGCGGCAGAAAGTGCCAATTATTTCAACTATGTGACGATTCTGATCCTTGCTATCATCGGGGGAATTTTAGGGACGCTGATGATGATACCATTGCGCCGGTCATTAATTGTAAAAGAGCATGGAGTATTACCATATCCCGAAGGAACAGCTTGCGCTTCGGTATTGAAGGCGGGAGAAAAAGGCGGAGAATTAGCGATGACGGCTATCTGGGGTGTTATCGTGGCAGGCACCTACGCAATACTTCAAAAAATATTTCATGTTATTGCTGAGGTGCCATATTTCATGACCAAACAAAGCCAGAAGATTTTTCCTTCCGCGAGAATAGCTGGTGAAATTACACCTGAATATATGGGTGTCGGTTATATCATCGGGCCGAAAATTGCCGGCGTGCTGGTGGCGGGGGGCATACTGAGTTGGTTTGTTTTCATCCCGTTGCTGGCGTCGCTGATAAGTCCTGATTTGATTGCAGCGCAGCTGGCGAAGCTTGGGTATTTGGCTGATATTACGAAACCAGGTGGTCCTGGCGGTTGGGATCCCGCGACGCACAATTTCGCCGATTGGTCTACCGCCATTTATCGTGCATATGTACGTCAAATTGGTGCCGGCGCTGTTGCAGCGGGAGGATTTATTACACTAATCAAAACCATCCCCACCATAATCTCTTCTTTTAAAGGAAGCATTGGCTCCATGAAAGGAGAAAAACTCGTGGCCGGCGATGTGCCAAGAACAGAAAGAGATATTTCTATTAAGGTGGTTGGCATTGGAAGCCTTATCCTGGTGTTAATTATTGCGCTGTTGCCAAGTAATTTCATTCCTGGTAGTTCAATCGGTAGCAAATTGCTGCTGGGAATATTGGTAATTTTTTTCGGGGCGTTCTTCGTCACCGTTTCTTCTCGTATTGTCGGATTGATTGGTTCATCAAACAATCCCATCAGCGGAATGACGATTGCCACACTAATGGGAACCTGCCTCATATTTATTGCTGTGAAATGGACGGGAAGTTTTTATGAACCGATGGCTCTTATTGTTGGCGGCATGATTTGTATTGCAGCAGCCAATGCAGGGGGTACTTCACAAGATTTGAAAACAGGCTATATTGTTGGCGCTACACCAAGGTACCAGCAAATTGCATTATTTATAGGTGCTATTGTTTCTTCCCTTGCCATTGGTGCCACGGTAAAAATCCTTGATACTCCTACGCAGGAAATGCTACAGCAAAACATTCATCATGCTATTGGAACAGACAAGTACCCCGCACCACAGGGAACTTTAATGGCCACGCTTATTAAGGGAATCCTTTCTTTTAATCTTGACTGGCAGTTTGTACTGGTGGGCGTGTTCATTGCTATTGTGATGGAACTTTGCGGAATTAGATCATTGTCGTTTGCAATTGGCATTTACCTTCCGCTTTCTACCACGCTTCCGATTTTCATTGGCGGTGCTATACGAGGTATTGCCGAACGAATGAATATCAGGAAGAAGAACGTGCCGGAGGAGGAGGACCTTGCAAAAGGGAATCTATTCGCTACAGGCTTGGTGGCTGGCGGGGCTCTTGCAGGGGTTATCGTGGCAATCTTGTCTGTCAATGAAAAAGTAAGTGCCGGGTTAGCTAAGGTAAATGCGGAGCATGGAATCACTGAATCTCTTGGAGGGGAAGGCTATAAATGGTTGGGAGTTGCTTCTTTTGCTTTGATGGGCTTAATTCTCTATCGGGTTGCGGTAAGTAAACAGAGACACCTTTAGAAATCGATTATATAGTGAAGGCAATGTCTGCTTCAATCTAATTCTTTCGGAGATAGTAGCAAAGGTTCAATCCTGCATATCGATTTTTCAAAACATAAAATTCATCGTGGCCAGTTATATCAATGAAGCCATGGTCGTAACAGATTGAGATTTCAATCTTGCCAATTTGATAGCTCGCGAAAATATTTCCTCCAAAGTCAAATCTCTCATAAAGGCTTTCTTCAAATGGCTTCGTGATAGAACCATCATATTCGAGTCGATTTCTTCCAGTAATGCCGAACGCTATATAAGGCCCAGCCCCGACGGTAGCCCGGCTTTTACTTGATAAAATGATTTTTCCGGCAAAGTCAACCGGAATTTCAAAATAGTGGAGAGTGCTGTTTATTTTAGTGGGGATGCCTGGGTTGGAAGGGCTTATAGCACCGTTAGTAATGCGGAAACCGATTTTGGAACCTTTGACAACATAATTCAATCCGGTCGATACGAGAAAAATTTGACTTAAGCTTCTCTCCAACGTGACGCCTAAATTGCACCCTATTTTACTAGCAGGATTAAAATGGTAGTCAGAAACCTTTTGGTCCTGGTCCGCGATTCCCACACCAGCTTTAAGACCAACCGAAATCTGACTTTTACCAGCGAGGAAGAATTGTGCCGAAACAATTAATACAAAAAGTCTACGCATAAGGGTCCGGTTATTTTCGCGAATAAGATTTTTCGTGAATCCTGTAACACCAAAATTATGTAAGAAACTAACAAAATAAAAAAACATCCCGCATTGCGGGATGTTCTGTATATATAGATGGCAAGGATCAGCAGAAACTTAAATGCTCGTACTTTTTTCCAAGAATCGCGGTATCATCCGCATCAAGCCAGTTCTTTAGAACCGTAGCATAAACCGTTTTAAAATCAATTTGATATTTTAAATCACCCTCGGAAAGATCGTTTAAGTCGGGCATAGGATTGATGATGCCTTTTTGTTTTAACGCACCGCCAATCAAAAACATGTTGTTCGCAGTACCATGATCTGTGCCACCACTGGCATTTTGCGAAACCCTCCTACCGAATTCGGAAAAAGTGAACACCAACACATCGTCGAAGCGATTGTTGGCCTTTAAATCTTTTGAAAATGCTTTTACTGCATCACTCAGTTCCGTAAATAACCTTTGTTGCTGGGCTTGCTGGTTTACGTGAGTATCAAAACTACCGAGAGAAATGTAGTAGACCTTTGTATTGATCTCCGAAAAAATCAAAGAGGCGATGGTCTTTAATCCATTTCCTAGCTCGGTTTTTGGGTATTCGGCAGTCGAAGGGTGTGCCCTGCTTTGTTCATAAATATAGTTAGCAGATGATAAGGTTTCAGACATGGTTTTATAGAGGTAATCAACTGTTTCTTCTCCGTCGTTTTTGTGATTCTTCAAGACATCTTTAAAAAATTTTTCATTGCTTGTCCCAAATAATCGTTTTGGATCCTTCATCGCGATAGCCTTGGCATATTCACCCTTGAGCGCAAGGCTTAAGACGTCATCTATTTCAAGAGCATAGGTCGGTTTATCGCAACCATGGCATTGCGCATCCAGGTAACGGCCAACCCAACCCGTTGTAATGTACTCGTCGCTGCCACTTCCCGTTTGCCAAATGTCCATGCTGCGGAAGTGTGAACGGTCAGGATTTGGATAGCCCACATTATTCAAAATGCCAAGACTTCCGTCGTCATATAATTCTTTTAAGCCGGCTAATGCGGGATGCAGACCAACTTCATCTGTAAGTGATAAAACCTTTGTTCGTTCGATACCTAATCGTGGCCGTTCACGGTAGTAGATGTCGTTGCGAACGGGAATTACTGTATTGAGGCCGTCATTACCGCCGCTCAATTGAAGTATCACCATTACTTTATTTCCTGGCGGTACCCTGTCTACCTTTTCAAATGCTTTTAAGAATTTCGGCACCATAAAGGAAGCGGTAGCTAATGATCCGAGTTGTAGAAATTTGCGGCGTTTGATGATTACCATAAGGCAATTCTAGATTTTAGATTGGCGATTGCAGATTTAGTTCAACACAATCTAAAATCTGCAATCTTAAATCGGCAATTAACAGAGTTGGTACTCCGGCGTACTCATGATCTGTATTGTCGCCGTTTTGATAAAATTTTCCTTGCTACTATTATCTGTGTATTCGCTGATAATTTCTGCGCCAACAGCTTTTTTCGTTTGCAATAAGAATCCGGCCATATCATTCATCAACTGTTCGCGCGGAACTTTATTATAGAAATTGACGTATTCGCTCCAATCAACCTCCGCATTGATGGGCCGACCAACTTTTCCCAATTTTTTCATTTCATCAGGCCTTCCCATCATCTGGTCATCATCATCTTTTGGCCTCACATTGAATTCATCGTTATCATTAATTAATTGCGGAATGCGCATCCGCATCATTAGGGTGGAGCTGTCAATCCATGTTTTACCGCCAGGCCAGCCCGCAACATTTGGCGGATAAAACAATATCTGTCCCAGAACCCTCTGTAGCAACAACACGGCCTCTTCGTTTTCCAGTTTCATTGGAAGCATCCGTTGTATACCCACCAGGAGTTCTATTGGTGATTTTATCCGGCAGCCAATATTTTTCTCGTCATAAAACCAATCGCTGGTAAAAATATCCTCCATGAGCTTACCAATGTTATAATCACTTTTATAGAAGCGGTCCGTAAGCCATTGGGTTTTTTTCTCGTCAATATTCTCGTTTACAAAATACCTGTATGTCTTTTGAGTAATGTGCTTCGCGGTTTGTTTCTGCTCCAATAAGACATCAAGTACATCGTCGCCATCAAAATTTCCTGTTTTGCCCAGCACAGTTTTGCTGGCATCATCGTGTTGAAATTTTCGGAAAACAAATTCGCCCCTGGCGTTTGCTCCCCAACCTGTAAACGCCCGTGCCGCCTCTTTCACATCGTGTTCTGTGTAATTGCCTCTTCCCATCGTAAACAATTCCATCACTTCGCGCGCAAAATTTTCGTTGGGATGATCCTTTCGGTTTTGGTTGTTGTTTAGGAAATTTAACATTGCTCCTGACCTTGAAACTTCGTGCAGCAGGTCACGAAAATTCCCAAGTGCATTTTGACGGATAACGTCAAGCAATTGTTGCTGAAAGAAAACATTCAGATTGCGACAGGCAAAGTGACCGTGCCAGAAAAGAGACATTTTTTCCGTCAGTTGCGCATCACTGTTGACCATTTCCTTTATCCAATAGAGATTGAGACTCTTGATCCCCTCACGGCTTTTCTTTTGGAGTTCCTTGCGCTGTTCTGGTGTCATTTCCTGTTTCTGTAATCTTCCAACATCCTGTATGCCTATCATAAGTCCCTGGAGATAGTTGTCAGCTGCCTGGAGGTATTGTGGCTTTTTTGAAGAACCCTTCTGGAGAGCTTTGTATAAAGATTGAGGGGAGGTCTTATTCAAATTGTCAAGCTGCTCAACGGCGGGGCCGAAACCAGCACGCCACAGCAGGTGTTGATTTTTTAATTGGTTACTCAATGACATCAGGTGAGGATTTTGTTGTCAGACCAAAAAAAGTTGATAAAGTTTACAAGAGACGCCTGTTTTTAATTTGACGTTGCTTTTGAAAGATCCTTGCTGGTATAACGTAAAGGGAATTGAGGGCGGTATCACCGGCCGTAGAAGAGGGTCATTTTAACATTTGCTCACCAAAATAAGGTGCCAAGGGTGCCGGTAGCGTTATTCCTTCGGCAGCCTGATTATTTTCCAGGAGGCAGGCAAGGATGCGTGGAAGAGCGAGCGAGCTACCGTTAAGAGAATGGACCAACTGGGGTTTCCCATTTTTATCCTTAAAGCGAATCTTCATTCTGTTCGACTGGAAGGTTTCAAAGTTGGTAACCGAACTCACCTCGAGCCACTTGTCCTGGGCAGCGCTGTAGACTTCGAAATCATAGGTCAGGGCTGAGGCAAAGCCCATATCCCCACCACAGAGTCTCACAATGCGATATGGGAGGTTTAATAATTGCACGAGGCGTTCGACATGCTTCACCATTTCCTCGAGGGCATCGTAACTTTTTTCTGGGTCAACGAGTTGAACGATTTCGACTTTGTCAAATTGATGAACGCGATTCAAACCCCTTACATCTTTTCCATAACTTCCGGCTTCTCTTCTGAAGCAAGGAGTATAGGCCGTCATCTTAATCGGCAAATCCGCCTCCTTTACAATTTCGTCGCGATAAATATTTGTAACCGGGACTTCAGCGGTGGGTATCATGTAGAAATTGTCATCGGTCACAAAATACATTTGACCTTCTTTGTCGGGTAATTGTCCGGTGCCAAACGCACTTATTTCATTCACCATATGCGGCGGTAAGTACTCAGTGTAACCGGCTTCAACGTTATAGTTAAGGAAGTATTGGATCAATGCTCTCTGCAATTTCGCTCCCTTTCCTTTGTAAACGGGGAAGCCACTTCCCGTAATCTTGTTTCCCAGCTCAAAATTGATGAGATCATATTTTCTCGCAAGGTCCCAATGAGGTACGGCATCTTTAGGAAGACTTGGTTTGCTGCCGCCGGCTCTTACAATTACATTATCTGCAGGCGTTTTACCAACTGGAACTTTATCTGAAGGTAAATTGGGCAGCTTAACCAACTGGCTGTGCAACTGTTTTTCCGTTTCCGATAATTTCTCACTGATCGGTTGGAGCGAGGTTTTTAATAACGCAACATTTTGCTTTAGCTGTTCTGCATTCGCTTTATCGCCCGTGGCCATTAATTGGCCAATTTCCTTTGAAGAACTATTTATTTTTGCCTGGGTATTGTCAAATTCCAGTTGTAATTTCTTTCGCTGCTCGTCGAGTGCAACAATTTTGTCAACAACGGAAGCTTCCTGGAACAGTTTTACAGCCAGCCTTTCCTTTATCCATTCGGGGTTTTGACGTATTACCTGCAGTTGTAACATGCTAAATTAATTTCCAAAGGTTTAATGATAGTCGAAGTTCCTCTGGAGCGGCAAAGGTAACCTCAGAAAGTTAACAATTCAATGCTCTTACGTGAAACGCGACGATGGTGAGACTCTGAGGCGATTCACGACTCACCGCGACACTGCCGCAACTCGTAAATCGTGAGTAATTTCATTGAAACAAAAATTTATGATCGACCAATCGATGGTAACAACCAATGTTGAGTTGTCGGGTTTTCGAATCTCGAGAAATTTAGGCGTTGTGCGCGGGATAACTGTTCGTTCCAGGAGTATTCTTGGCAATATCGCCGGTGGATTGCAAACTTTATTCGGAGGCACCATCTCAATTTACGTAGAGCTATGTGAAAAGACCAGGGCCGAAGCTTTTCGATTGATGATGGAAAATGCTGCTGAACGCGGAGCAAATGCAGTCATCTGCATGCGATATGATGCCAATGAAGTGATAAGTGGAGTAAATGAGGTGCTGGCTTACGGAACTGCTGTTGTTGTAGAGCGGGTATAATTCTCTCAGATCTCGTTTTGGACAATCACTGAATAATAGAATTAACAACTCTAAAATTCATCGAACATATCTTTGCGGATATGTTTGTAAGTGATGATCTTCAGCAACGATGGTGGAATTTAGAAGCAAGGCTTGTAGAGCGATTTGGCAAAAAGCCTGACTTGGAGGCTATTCTTTTCCTCATAGGCATCCAGGAATTTGGCCAGGTACGTGAAAAATTTACGAAGGAACAGAAACAGGACCTCATGCATGTGGCGGTTTGCAGTTTGCTGTCTCAAAGCGGCTATTACCAACTGGAGAAAATTGATGCGGAAGGATGGCCGCATTTCAAACAAATAAAGTCTATGCCGGAGATGAGCATGGTAGACCAGGAAAACTTTCTAAAAGATCACATTCTTTTATATTTTGAGAACCACGACTATTTGTAACACTAATTAACACCAATGAAAACGAATTCCGCTAGGGGAACGATGCAATATTTTGCAGGTAAAAGAGTTTTAGTATTCGTCACCACTTTGATAACGTTGATGAGTGCGGCGCAGAAAGATACCACGGTTAACAACAAGGATCGTAGCAGTGACGTGTTATTACAAACCAGTTACGGCAATATCATTCTGCGGTTGAGCGACTCCACCCCATTACATCGTGACAATTTCCTTAAACTGGTAAAAACCGGTTATTATGATAGCGTGTTATTTCATCGCGTGATCCAAAATTTCATGATACAGGCAGGCGATCCTAACAGTAAACACGCTGCGGCCGACGAACCGCTGGGAGGAGGCGGGCCAGGATATCGAATTCCTGCAGAATTCCGAACGACTCTGTTTCACAAGAAGGGTGTGCTCGCAGCGGCCCGTGACAATAATCCCGAAAAAGCCAGCAGTGGGAGCCAGTTTTATATTGTACAAGGCAAAATCTTTACTGACGCAGGGCTTGATTCGGTGGAAATCTTTCGTTTGAATGGAAGAAAAATTCCAGTCGAACAAAGAGAAGTCTATAAGACGATTGGTGGTACTCCTCATCTGGACCAAGCCTATACAGTGTTTGGCGAAGTTGTCGCAGGCCTCGACGTTGTTGAGAAAATTGCTGCCGTACCAACAAGTAAGGGACCGGGCAGAGACCGGCCGCTAGAAGATGTAAGAATTTTGAAAGCCGCGTTGATCAAAAGGAATAAGTAATAACTTAATCCGCAATAAAAAAAGCATCCCGCATTACCGGGATACTTTTTTGCTTTTCACGACCGTTCAAGATCATCATTGTTGCTGGAGACCGCCACCACCTTGTGTGCGCTTGCTTTCTTCCTCAAGACTTGTTTTGCGCTGGCGTGCCTGTTTTACCTGGTTGCTTCCAAAGCGATAGGTAAGGTTTAACCGGAATTGACGACTTTCCCAATGTCCATTCACACGAATATCCTGCTCCGTGGCCTGGTTAACAGCCGACCAGTGGAAGGTTTTGAAAACGTCCGTGACCGTTGCTTTCGCCGTCATCTTTCCTTTGAATAGTTGTTGTTGTAGTCCTATATCAACACTTCCTAATCCGTTTGTTTTAAAAGCACCCTGCCAGATAGACGGAGCCGTATAAAAGCCGCTCACTTCCGCTGTTGTGGTCTTTGCCAGTTTGAACGTCTGCTGAGCGTAAAGATTCGCCGAAAATACATCTACATCCACATTATAATCCGGTGCTGTTCCCTTGTAATGCGAATAGTAGGAATTGATGTTAAAGAACAGACTATACCATTTATACTGGAATGGATAGCTCACATTCAAGCTAACTATATCCTGGTTTGCCAGGTTTTCGCTGGTAATAAAAGCCTTCGATCCTTCGCTTTTTGGAATAGTTGTAAATACGTCAGTAACATGACTGTAGTTCAGTGTTGTGGTTAGCTTGTATTTATAAACGTTTGTGACACCAATGCTATTTGTGTATTGAGGCTGCAGATTTGGATTACCACGCTGGAAAGTATATTTATCCAAATTGAACTCAAAGGGATTCAGGTTTTGATAAGAAGGGCGATCGATTCTCCTGCTGAACGTTAAGGTCCATTGTTTCATTGGATTCTTGTTGAAGGTAACGGCTGCACTTGGGAAAAGATTTGTGTAATCTCTGTCTAACAAAGAGTCGATCACTACTTTATTACCGGTTGCGTAATCATATCGGAAACCAACCGAGTGACCCTTTGAATGAGTATTCTCAAGTCTCAAACCAGCCTGCAACATCACTCCTTTAAATTGACGGTTATAATTAACATAACCGGCGTTTATATTTTCGGTATAATGGAAGTCATTGTGGTTGTCTTCGATTGGACCAGAGTTGGTTTCAAAGAAGCGTTGAAATGTGTTGTCATTTGTCACGTAGGATAATTTGCCACCATACCCTAATCTGCCCTTTTTAAAATTTTGTTCGTAGTCTGCCTTGACGGAGTAAATATCGATTTCATATGGAGTAAGTGTATTATAAACTTCCTTTTGCTTTAATGATCCACTGGGGTCATAAGTATCGTTAGGCTGGTATTGGTTGTTTTTACCATTATAGAAACCATAGTCAGCGTCGAGATTCAATTCGTGGCCGGAAGTATCTGCAAAACGGTAGTTGAGGTTGAAATTCACATTATCCCTGCTTCCTTTGCTTGAGTTATCAGCAACCAAGACTCTATCAATTATTTTTGATGGGATATAGGCAATATCCGTCTTACTTGTATTATTGAAACGATTGTCCGAAAAGTTTCCGTTCACCATGATTCCGAAGGTGCTTTTCCTGGTGGCATAGTAATCGATTCCTGCCTTAAAACCCTTGTTTTCATTTCTACCGGTCATTACTGAATGCTGGTCAAATGAACTGTCGGTGCTGGTAGTACGATAAAGGTTGAATATATTTTCATTTTTGTTCTTATTGTAATTGAAATTGCCAAACACATTAACCTTTTTATAGCGGTAGTTTAAATTGAGACCCGCATTATATTTTGGATAAGTGGCAATGTTCCAGCCCGCGTTTGCAGAACCATTAAAACCGTACGACTTGTTCTTTTTAAGACGAATATTGATTATGCCTGCATTACCTGCCGCTTCATATTTCGCAGAAGGATTTGTGATGATCTCGATGGATTCGATCTGTGATGACTGTAAGGACTTCAGATAGTTTGCCAAGTCGGCGCCAGTTAAGGGATTTTGCTTTCCGTCAATGTACACCTGCACGCCATTTTTACCGCTCAGGCTGAGGTTATCGTCTTTGTCCACAGTTACACCCGGCGCTTTGCGTAACAGTTCCAATACATCGCTCCCTGTTGCATTTATTGTTCCCTCCACATTTAAAATGGTTCTGTCAGCCTTCACTTCCACCATTGGCTTCTTTGAAGAAACTGTCACTCCTTTCAATTCAGCCGCTGCCTTTGTTAATTCCAGAGAAGGGACCTTCGTGTCCGCTGTCGCAGAAAAATCAAATATCGATGAATATCTCTTCGCATATCCAACGTGTGACACGCTAACGAGGTACTTTCCTTCCTTGATTGAATTAAATGAAAAATGCCCATCATTATTCGTAACTGAATACTTTAGTACGGATGAATCCTTGGCTTTTAATAATGAAACTGTTGAGCCGGATATGACCTTTCCCTGTTGGTCCTTCACGTCTCCCGAGATCTCTTGAGCAAAGCTGGTAACAACAGCCAGGAGACCCATAATTAACAATCCGAATTTTCTCATAAAAAAGATTTTGAATGACAAAACTATGACCTAGCGTTGCAATTGAAAATGAATTTCCGGTTAAAAGCTGTTTTTTGGGCATGAATGGTGGAATAGGAGGTATAAATTGGAAAAAGTCTTTTTTACCGGCTTTTTATCCATTGTTTTAGGCATATTTGCACACTCAAAACATTTGTCATGACTTTTCCGGCGGAGTTACGCTACACAAAGGACCACGAATGGGTTCGCCTCAATGGCGATGAGGCGATTGTAGGTATTACTGATTTTGCCCAGAGAGAATTAGGGGATATAGTGTATGTGGAGGTCGAATCGTTAGGCAAGCCCCTGGAGATGGGAGCTGTTTTCGGAACAGTGGAAGCTGTAAAAACTGTTTCTGACCTTTACCTCCCCGTGAGCGGCACAATAACTGAGTTAAATCCGGCTTTGGCCAACTCACCTGAGCTCGTCAATAATGACCCCTATGGGCAGGGATGGATGGTTAAAATAAAGATCAGGGACACATCTGATGTCAAAACACTGCTGGATGCTAAGGCCTATGAAGAAATGGTCAGTTAACTTACCCATTGCCGCTTGACTACCAATTTGCCAGTGGCAATGTTGTATCTTTCATTAACTATTGAGCCCTTATACCAAATACAGCGAACAGGAGCTGGTTTCGCTGCTTCTCAAGCAAGATAACCAGGCATTTAGTTATCTCTATGATCATTATTCACCCGCATTATTCGGGATCATCAATCAAATTGTTTTAGACAGTGAAACTGCGGCCGATGTGTTGCAGGACGTGTTCGTCAATATTTGGAGAAAGATCAACTCTTATGATGAGACGAAGGGGCGATTATTTACATGGATGTTAAACATTGCCAGGAACGCTGCTATTGACAAAATCAGGTCAAGGCCTTACCGGCAGAGCATCAAAAACCAACCCCTGGAAGAAAACGTAAATAATACGGCGAGCCGTTTGGCTCCGCAGGTTAATGATATTGGTTTAAAGAAGGTTGTAGGTAAATTGAAAGAAGAATATAGGATACTGATCGATTTGTCGTATTTCCAGGGATTTACGCACGAGGAGATTTCGAGGATCCTAGACCTGCCGCTGGGCACTGTAAAAACGAGAATACGAAGCGCATTAATGCAATTAAGAACAATGATATCGTGAATATCCACGAGTACATATCAAGCGGTATTATCGAAAGCTACGTCCTGGGCCTTGCTTCAGAAGAGGAGCGAAGGGAATTTGAGGAGATGTGCGTTTCCCATCCGGAATTGGCTGAGGCGCGGAATAGTTTCGAACTGGCCCTTGAGGAACAAGCCTTGAAAAACGCGGTACCGCCACCAGCTGGTTTAAAGGAAAAAGTTTGGTCTGCCATTTCACATACGACTTCACCTTCTAAAGTAATCAACATGGAAACTTCTCGCAGATCAGCTGGCTGGGGCTGGGTAGCCGCAGCTTCAATTTTTCTTTTTTTGGGCGCGGCCTATTTCGCTGTAACGTTTTACAACAGGAATAAAAGATTGGAGACTTCAAATGAAAACCTTGTAACCCGGATCAACCAGACGGACAGCCTTCTCAATAAGATAACCGAGGAACAGAAGATCATGAGTGACCCGAATATCATGGTCGTCAATATGGTGGGTACACAAAAAGCAACTCCCGGTTCAGCAAGCGTATATTGGGATTCAACATCCAGCAACGTGTACCTGGTTGTCAAGAATATGCCCAAGCTGCCTTCAGACAAACAGTATCAGCTATGGGCACTGATTGAGGGGAAGCCTCATGATCTGGGCCTGTTTGATCCACATGCGGAGGTAATACTAAAAATGAAGAATACACAAAAGGCGGATGCATTTGCCATCACAATCGAGAACCGCGGCAATACGGGGGGTCCCAACCTTGAACAACTTCAATCGATGGGTAAGGCAAAACTCTAGTTAACAAGAACTCTTCTGTACGTGAGCCGTACATGTTTTAGTGACCTTGCCCTGACAATTCTGCTCCTGTCTAATTGGTAATCCGTTGTGGGAACTCTGCTTTGGCCGTTTCTTTTCTTATACTTGCAGCCTAATAAATCGTCATTGACTAAAAAAAGTCTGTGGGTTTGGTCAGCCGTAGGCTGGTTTGTGATTACCACCGTTTTATTATGTATTCCCGGCTCCGCACTTCCAAAACAAAACTGGTTCAATAAGGTGTGGCTGGATAAGTGGATTCATATTGGCCTTTTTGGCATTATGGTTTTACTTTGGTGCGGACTCCTCACTTACCTGGAAAATAGAAAAATCCGGCAGTTTATACAGATTAGTTTTTATATTTTTTTATACGGAATTGTTATGGAGTTTATTCAGAGATATTTCATCCCATATCGTTCCTTTGATCTTGGAGACATCGGGGCTGACTTGGTTGGAAGTATCGCAGGCTTGTTTTTATCAGTGAGACAGTATCTAAAAAAGTGAGACAGTATCTAAAAAAATAGACCCCTGTAGAAACAGGGGTCGCAACCAAAACTAACTGCTTATGA
>AR_comb_assmDRAFT_10103664_pt1 | contig 17364 bp, 10 predicted proteins | sample ArasoioldDNA_FD_10543 | JGI IMG/M metagenome (IMG submission 10543) | reverse complement strand
GAGTGGGAATCAAAGTTCAAGGCAATCCCCGACCCATCGAACCTCCGGGAAGATATGCGTCACTTAAGCGCGCGCCCTCACCACGTTGGGTCCGCGTACGACAAGGAAAACGCGGAATGGATTCTGGCTCGCTTCAAGGAATGGGGACTCGACGCACAGATCGAAACCTTCAACGTCCTCTTCCCCACTCCGAAGGTGCGCGTGCTGGAGATGGTCGAGCCGACAAAGTTCACGGCCAAGCTCGATGAGCCTGCGCTGACGATCGATCCGACCTCGAATCAGAAATCGGAGCAACTCCCGACCTATAACGCCTATTCAGTCGATGGAGACGTGACCGCCCCACTCGTCTTTGTGAACTACGGGCTCCCGGAAGATTACGAAAAGCTCGACCGGCTTGGCATATCGGTGAAGGGCGCCATTGTGATCGCGAAGTACTATCACTCCTGGCGCGGCGTGAAGCCGAAAGTCGCAGCGGAGCATGGAGCGATCGGCTGCCTCATTTATTCCGAGCCGCAAGATGACGGATACACCCGCGACGTCGTTTTTCCCCAGGGTCCCATGCGTAACGCGGACGGTGTCCAGCGCGGCAGCGTGATGGATTTCGCGTCCGCGAGCCCAGGAGATCCTCTCACTCCGGGTGTCGGAGCGACTGCAGACGCGAAGCGCCTCTCTCTGAAAGAGGCGAAGAGCCTGTCGAAGATTCCCGTGTTGCCGATTTCCTACGGCGACGCTCAGCCGCTGCTGGCGGCCTTGAAAGGACCTATGGCGCCAGATGATTGGCGCGGCTCTCTGCCGATTCCTTACCACGTCGGCCCCGGCCCGTCAAAGGTTCACCTCAAACTCGAATTCAATTGGGACATCAAGCCCGTGAACGATGTGATCGTGAAGATTCCCGGCAGCGTCGCACCGGATGAATGGATCATTCGTGGCAACCATCACGATGCTTGGGTGAATGGTGCGGAGGATCCGGTCTCTGGCACCAGTCCTCTGCTGGAAGAGGCGCGCGCGCTGGGTCTGCTGCTCAAGCAGGGATGGAAGCCGCGGCGGACGATCATCTACGCAGCCTGGGACGGCGAAGAACCCATGCTCCTCGGTTCCACCGAATGGGTGGAGGCGCATGCCAATGAATTACGGCAGCACGCGGCGGTCTACATCAATACCGACGGCAACGACCGCGGCCTCTTTCAGATGGGCGGATCGCATAGCCTTGAGCAATTCATCAACGGAGTCGCGCGGGATATCGAAGACCCGGAAACCAAGTTGACGGTCTGGCAGCGCGCACAGCTTTCCCAAATCGCAACCGCCAAGCCGGATGACCGTAAAGAATTGCGATCGAGAGCCGATCTGCGCATCGAGGCACTCGGTTCAGGCACCGATTTCACCGGCTTCCTTGATCATCTCGGTATCGCCAGCCTGAACCTCGGCTATGGGGGCGAGGACGAACAGGGCATCTATCACTCGATCTACGACGATTTCTACTGGTATACCCATTTCTCCGATTCGGATTTCGTGTACGGACGTGCTCTCTCGCAGACGATTGGAACGTCCGTCATGCGGCTCGCCGATGCGGAGGTCCTGCCATTCGATTTTGTGAACTTTGCCGACACGATGAAAAAGTACTCGAACGATCTGCAGAAGCTGCTCACAGACAAGCAGGACGAGATTCGCGAGCGCAATCAGGAACTCGACGAGGGTGTGTTCAAAGCAACATTCGACCCGCGCCGTCCGACAGTCGCTCCCGCGAAAGAGGAGATGCCGCCACACCTCAACTTCGCCCCCATGGAGAATGCGGTGGAAATCCTGACGCACAGCGCCGAGCGCTACCGTAAAGCGCTCGCAGAGCGTCAGTCAGGACTGAGCGAAACGCAAGCAGAATTGCTGCACTCGCTCAATGATCGGCTGATCCAGAGCGAACGCAAACTGACCAATGAAGACGGGCTTCCGCGGAGACCGTGGTACAAGCATCTTCTCTACGCTCCGGGCGTGTATAGCGGCTATGGTGTGAAGACCGTTCCTGGAGTGCGTGAGGGCATCGAGCAGAAACACTATGCCGAGGCGGAGCAAGAGATTACGCGCGTGGCCAAGGCACTCGAGACCGAAGCAGCTTTAATCGATTCGGCGGCGCAGATACTGGAAGCCGGAAAATAGTCGCACAGCGGCGCGAAAACAGTTTTCGTTATTTCGTTAGGCTGGCCGTCGGTTCCATGCCCGCGTAGTACCCGCTCTTGGTGCGGACGACCAGCTTATTGTGCCCTTTGGCTTTGGCTTCCACCCGGATCTGCCGGAAGTCACCCGCCTTCTTGGGATTGGTAGGCTTGTAGCCGATCGCGTACTGGTTGCGAATATCGTTGGCAATCGTCCGGCTGATCTCATCCACCTCATCCAGGCCCTTGGGGAAAAATGCGATTCCGCCGGTGCGTTCCGCGAGAATCTGCAGCGCCTTGCGCGCACGCTTCGGATGTTCTTCATCGCCCAGGATTCCAATCGCGTAAACCGAGGGCCCGCCGTCCTGCTGCAGTTGCTTGACGGCCTGTTCGAGAGTCTGGCTGCTCGCATTGTCCTCGCCGTCGGTGACAACGAAGATCACCTTCTTTTCCAGGCGCGCATTTGTTTTCAGGTGATCAGCCGACGCCACGACTGCGTCAAAGAGCGCCGTGCCCCCGCGTGCGTCGATCTTCTCCAGCGCTTCCTTCAGCTTCAGCAGATCGTTCGTGAAATCCTGATCGAGATATTGCTCGTCATTGAAGTTCACCACGAAGACTTCATCTTTCGAGTTGCTGGAGCGCACCAGGTTCAGAGCTGCCTGGTTCACCTTGTTGCGCTTCTCGCGCATCGATCCCGAGTTGTCGATCACAATCCCCATCGCCACTGGGATATCGACATGATGGAAAGAAATGATGCTCTGCGGCTTGCCGTCTTCGAAAACGGTGAATGCGTTGCGATCGAGGTTCGTGACCAGGCGCTGCTTGTCGTCGATGACGGACGCGTGGAGCATGACCTCGTCCACCTTCTTGCGCAACACGTAGACGCCGCCTTGATCATCTGACTTTGACGGGGATTCCTGTGTGTCGGGAGCCGCCGCTTGGCCGCCACCAGCCGGTTTCGGCTGATCTTGCGCCGATTGATTTTGCTTTGTCTGATCCGGCTTTGATTGGTCTTGCGGAGCCGGTTGCTGCGCTGCGCCTAGCAAGCACAGGCACACCGCCGCGAATAACAGGGACGTCAGTAGAAGAGGGGGCCTCGTTTTATTCGGCAGGTGCGTAATATCCCGTCCTGGCATACACCCGTAGTGGCGGCAATCCTTTTGGCGGAAGCAGCTTCACTTTTATCTTACGCCATTTGCCGTCGCGCACAACTTTAGCAGGACGGTACCCGAGCACATACTGGTTTCGCAACTCAACCCCAATTTTAGTGGCCACATCCGCAAGGTCATTCGGATTATCGATCGTGAACGCGCGCCCACCCGTCAGCTCGCTGATCTCGGTAAGCAACTGCGGCCCCAGGCGCTCTTCCGCGGCAGAAGCATAGCGGTCATAGATGCCGATCGCGTAGATCATCACGTCGGCTTCCTTCACCAGCGACTTGATTTCGTTCTCCGTGTAGCGGCTGTGATTGTCGCCGCCGTCGGAGATGATCAGCAGTGCCTTCTTCGCATATTTAGCCTGCCGCATCTTGCTGATGCCCATATAAATGGCATCCAGTAATGCCGTGCGGCGCTTGGGCACGGCGAAGATCAACTTGTTCTGGATGTCGTCGACAGAACTTGTAAAGTCGGCGATCTGCTCCGGTTCATCCGAGAAGGTGATCATGAAGAACTCATCCTGCGGATTGGCCGTCTTGAAGAACTCCACCACCGCATCTTTGGCGCGGTCCATCTTGCTGCTCATGCTGCCGCTGGAATCGAAGATCACACCTAACGAGACCGGAGCATCCTCACTCGAGAACGTGCGAATCTCTTGGGACGAGCTTCCTTCGAAAAGCTGGAAATTCTCTTTTTCCAATCCCGTCACCAGCCGATTCATCGGATCGGTAATCGTGACTGGAACCAGCACAAGATCCACGTCCACTTTAAGAGGACGGACATGCGCGCTCAAACCGCCGGTGGTTGAGACCAACTCTGCCTTGGGTTCCGGTTTTGCTTTCTCGACTTCACGCTGCTGCACGTGAATGTCGTTCACGTCAGTTTGTCCCAGCGCCGGGAGCACGCCGACAATAACGATCGACGACAGGGCGAGCCATCGCAAGTAACCGGGAACAGAAGGGGATTTCCGTGACGCAGCCGTAGGTCTATCCCAGGGGGGCACCGGGCGTCCACGTCGAACTAGGGCCTCAGGGCGAGGTGACCAACGCCCATCATCCAGGCGGGCCATAAAGAACCTCTATGCGGCGGATGTTAGCACAGCTTCCTGCGAACCGCGCAGGCTTTTTGTCAAATTTCGGAGACATTCCTCCGAAATGGTTACGTCACTTCGCATCCTCGGAAACGCCCGTCAGACGGCGCTCTCCGGCGACGGCTCCTATCTTGTTACAATCAAAGGTTTCCTATGGCAGACATCCGTCCCTTTCGCGCGTATCGCTACAACTTGCAGCGTGTTTCTGCTGCGCAGGTAGTTACTCAACCCTACGACAAGATCACCCGTGCGATGCAGGAGCATTACTACGAGGCCAGTCCGTACAACCTCGTCAGGATCATTCTCGGCCGCTCCACGCCCAGCGACAATACGTCGGAGAACGTATACACCCGCGCCGCCAACTTCGGCCGCGAGTGGCGCGCCCAGGGCATCCTCCAGCAGGATTCCGCCCCTTCGCTCTACGTCTATTCTCAGACGTTTAAAGCCCCGTCCGGTAAGCAGTTCGAGCGCCGTGGCTTTATCGCCCTCGGACGAGTCGAGGACTATTCGGCGAAAGTCGTATACCGCCACGAGCAGACCCTCGCCAAGCCTAAGGCCGACCGCCTCGACCTGCTTCGTGCGACCCTAGCTCACTATGAGCAACTGTTCCTACTGTACGAAGATACAGGGGAGATCGATTCCCTTCTCGCCACTCCCGGAACACCCACGATCGATGTCAGCGATGAGTATGGTGTAGCCCACCGCGTCTGGCAGATCTCCGATCCGCAGATCATTTCAGCCGTGCAGGGCAAAATGCACGATAAGAAGCTGGTCATCGCCGACGGTCACCACCGCTACGAAACAGCACTCAATTTCCGAAACGAGCGCCGGGCCGCCGCCGGAACCGCCAATCCCGATGCGCCCTACGAATTCGTCATGATGACCTTCGTCAACATGAACGATCCCGGCCTTCTGGTTCTGCCAACGCATCGCGTGGTGCATTCGCTCGGATCATTTTCGCCGGACGAATTTCATGATGCCTGCGCCCCCTTCTACGAAATCGAGGAGGTCGACAAGACAATCGATACCACCGCGGCGACGGAGAAGTTGAAAGATCGAGGCCGCAACGGAACTGCGCTCCTGGCCGTGACCGCCAGCCGCGCCTTCCTGCTCCACTCACCAAAGGCAGCGGGATCGAAATTCTTCGCCGGTCTCTCCCCGCAACAGCAATCACTGGATGTTGTCCAGTTGCATAAATGTATTCTGGAAGGCGTACTGAAGCTGTCGGAAGAATCAATCCGTAACCAGCAGAACTTGTCCTATCTGCGGGAAGCATCGGAGGCCCTGGCGCAAGTTCGCGGAACCGGCAAGAGCGCGGCCAACATCGCGTTCCTCATGAATCCGTGCCCGGTTCAAGAAGTTCGCGACATCGCTTTTGCCGGCGAAGTCATGCCGCAGAAATCCACCGACTTCTATCCCAAGCTGCTGAGCGGACTCACCGCTTATGCGCTGGACTAACGTGCCTCGAGAGATCCCACGACCGCCGCTGCTCGCGCGTGCCTCGCGCATTCGGCGGCTCTGCGGATTCTTCCTCGTTGCAATCGTCTCCACGCTCTTGCTGTCGGCGGCGCCGCCTGAGAAACATCTCTCCGTCTATTCGGTTGCGGCAAACTATTCGCTGCCTCTCGTCCAGCACGATGGCCGGGACTACGTCGGACTCCTCGAACTCCTCGAACCACTCGGCCGTGTCACCGCCAAAACCGATGGCTCGAAGTGGCGCCTGCGCTACAACAACGTCGAAGGAGAATTCCAGTCCGGCAAAACCCGCGTGCGCATTCACGATCGCGACGCCGACCTCGGCGGCAAGTTCGTCCTCGACAACAAGCGTGGCCTCGTTCCCCTCGGATCGCTCAGTTCTCTGCTGCCCCGTTTTCTCGGAGGCCCGGTAACTCTGCATGAAGCCCCCGGCCGCCTCTTCATCGGAAACGTAGGCACGCACTTCACTGCCTCCCTCGCGGGCGATAACCCTCCGCGGCTCATTCTTCATTTCACGGCTCCGGTGAATCCCATCATCGCGACCGACCAGGGCGTACTGCGGATGACCTTTTCCCGGGAACCGCTGGTCTCTCCGGCTTCTCCAACTCTCACTTTCGGCAGCAAGGTCATTTCGTCGGCCACCTTCACTGAAAACAATGGTTCGGCCGTGCTAACAGTGAACGCAAGCGTTCCCATCATTGCTTCGTTCGGCAATGAGGGAAAGACTATCGTCGTCACGCCCACATCGAATCCTGCACAGAGCACCACTCCAACCTCCCCTGGAACCGCCGAGACACCCACTGCACAAACTCCAGCGCCGGCGGCTCCTCCGCCAGTTCCGCTTCCTGCGCGCCGTCGCTACTTTGCCATTGTCGACGCCAGCCACGGCGGAGATGATTACGGCGAGACTCTCAGCGCCGCGCTGCTCGAGAAAGATGTCACCGTCGCCCTGGCCCACAGCCTGCGCCAGGAACTCGAAAGCCGAGGCATTTCCACACTTGTATTGCGCGACTCGGATGCAAATCTCTCCGTCGATGATCGAGCCGTCTACACCAATGCCGATCACGCCGCCATTTACATCGCACTGCACGCAACCTCCAGCGGCCGCGGAGTGCGCGTCTACACCGCCTTACTTCCCTTCGGCGAGGACGATCGCGGCCCATTCCGCTCCTGGACCACGGCGCAGCACGCTTCCCTGCCGCTGAGCCAGACGACCGCCACCGCAATTGCTGGCGAATTGCAGAAGCGGCAGGTTCCTGTTCGCGCATTGTCCGCCGCCCTTCGCCCCTTGAACAACGTCACCGGACCTGCGATCGCCGTCGAGGTCTCCCCGCAAAGTTCAGATCTCGCGCAACTGACGGCTCCCGATTATCAGCAACTCGTCACCGGCGCCGTCGCCACAGCGATCGCCGCCGCCAAAGACCAGCTTGGGAGCGCCCCATGAGGTGGACACCATGATCCCGCGCCATCTCATGATCGCCATGGCGATCCTGCTCGCCGCCGCGCTCAGCCTAAGCCTGTACGCCTGGCATGTGCGGAAATCGGTAACGACGACGCCAACTGCGGTGATCGACACCCGCCCTCTCGCTCCGCCCGTCACCGGCCCGACCGAACGAGTGATTCTCTTCGTCGCTCACGACGAGGACGGCACCCTGCGGGGCCTCTCCGCCCAGATCCCTATGCCCTCCGGACGCCAGCAACGATCCGAAGAACTCTTGCGAGCCCTGCTCTCGATTTATCTCGACCGCTCCTCTACGCACGTGCTCGGATCGGGCGCCGACATTCGCAGCGTCTACCTGGTCGATCCCGGATCCGCCGTCATCGACGTCAACAGCGCCTTCGCCGACACGCACCGTTCCGGCGTCCTGGTCGAGCAACTGACGGTAGCGTCAATGATCCACACGGTAACCGCGAACACACCAGGCATTCAGAAAGTCAAGATTCTGGTAGATGGCAAGGAACGCGAAACGCTAGCCGGCCACGCAGATCTGTCTTCCTATTACGATGTCTCTGCAGTAAACCAGCTAGCAGTGCAGTTGCAGCCAGGCCAGTGAGCTTGTGTAGGGGCGAAGGTTTTTCAGATTGTGTAGGGGCGGACGCCTCGTCCGCCCCGACTCGCGAAGCGACGAGTAACCCTGATTCCATCGCACACTCCGCGCCCAACCCGTGACTCCCGCCATGTGACTCCCGCCATTGCCCAGAACCCCACCCAATGCTATCCTTTGCGCGATTTTCAGCGAGAGGTGTGCATGCCGCGTCACTTCACACTGCTCCTTTACTCACTCATTCTGTCTCTGGCCTCGAACGCTCTTCCGCAAGCGCTCTCCACCGGCGTGCCCAATCAAGGAAAGCTGCGTTTTTCAGCTTCGGTTCTGGACGCACACGGCGCTCCGATCCTCGACTTGCGCAGCGAAGACTTCGCCGTCGAAGTCGCAGGCCAGGCCGAATCCGTCGAAGTAAAGATCCCACCGCCCGCCGACCAGGCCACAAATCCCGCTCGCGGCCTGATCGTGGTCGTCATCGACGCCATGCACACGACTTGGACTGAAGAAAAGGACGTGCGCCTGAACGCCGGAAAATATCTCGCTGCCTGTGCCAAGGCCGATGTCCCCGTCTCTCTATTTCTCTTCAGCCGCAACGGCGTTCTGCTTCCAGTCCACGAATACACCACGAACTCGCTGCAACTCGCCTCGGCACTCCAACATGCGGATGAACAAATGCACCATCAACTAACCAATGCTTCCGCATCGCCCGAAGCCGCCGTCGAAGTGAAGCGCCTGGTGGACTTTTATCGCGGCGATGGAGACTTCGCCTCACAACAAGCCATCCGGCAGTATCCCGCCGCCATACTGGGTGGCGTCGAAGCGATCGCGCGTTCTGTTGCCCGTATTCCCGGACGCAAGTCCCTGATCTGGGTCAGCAGCACGTTCCCCTTCGCAGTCGACGAGAAACAAGGCAAGATTCTCAGTCCTACGCGACCATCGATAACGGCAGGCGACTTGATCTACCCGAACCTCCTCACCGAGGATCAGGTCCGCCGCCTCCAAACCGTCTGGAAATCATCGATCACCGCAGCCCAGTCCTCACAACTCGCTCTCTACCCTGTCCAGACGCGCACTATGGCCACGATTCCCCTGGACCCCGAAGTGATCAACAGCATGACAACCATGGCTCACATGACCGGAGGAGCCGAAGTCCACCTGGTCGGCGACTTCTTCGGACAATTCCAGAACATGACCGAGCAGAGCCGCGCTGCCTATGAACTGACTTTGCCAACGGACGCCGCGCAGAATTGCCACTCGGATTGGTGCCCGATGAAAATCACGGTGAAGCGCAAGGGAGCCAGGGTCCTCGCCGCGCAAGGCTTTTTCCGCGACGCGCGTCCCGCTCCTGAAACGCCCCCTTCAGTCGCGCAAGCTCCCCCCGAACCTGTCCCTGGCCCCAACCCGATTCCTTTTACCGTGAGTTGGGAGCCGGCGGAGTCGGCAGGAACCAAGAAGAAGATCGCGTTCGTCGTGACTTTCGCGCCGGGGTCCGGCATTCCGCCGGCGGACTCAGGAGACTTGAATGTCGAGGTGATGGTCCACGCGTTTGCCGATGGAGTGGACAAGCAGGGTCTGTCCTTTGCGGCCAATACTCACTTGCCCCAAGCCACGCTGGATGAGGTCCGAAAGATGGGATTCGTGCTCAACAACGCGATCGAACTCGAGCCCGGAGACTACAACGTCCGCTTCGTAGTCCACGACAAAGTCTCCGGACGCGTAGGCATCCTCCAACTACCACTCAAAGTGGGATAGCACCCTCCACCTGGCATCTCGAGCACAGGAATGCGATTTGGTTTGCAAATCGCACTCCGGAGTCGAACGATCAGAACTCAAGTCTCAACGCAAATTGGCCGACGCGATTCCCGCCGGCGTCGCCCTTGCGAGTGGCCTGGACCTGTCCAAATGTGCCCTCGCCGTTAAGAGTCTCGGTCAGGTTGTTGCGCGGATCATCCCAATTCGGATGGTTGGGGACATTGGTGAAGCTGCTCTCGAATTTCAGTTTGAACCTCTCGGAGAGCTGGAAATCCTTGGCGAGCCCCAGCGAGAGGTTGAATGTTGGCGGCCCAACCATGGACCCCACTGCGGCATTGCCAAAGCGCCCAATGACGCTGCTGTTGGGAAGGCTGGCGCAGTCAAGCGTATTGTTAGACAAGCCATCTCCTGGGGCAAAGCCGGGACAGGAGAATACGTTCGGATTCCACCACTGCGCGCGGGTGTGTTGAATGTCATTGGGATTGCCCGCAAGGTCCGGACGGTTAAAGCCAAAATTGGAATTTCCTGTGGTATCAAATTGCAGGAAAGGAGTATCGAAAGGGCCAGTCTGCCATAAGAGAATAGTGCTCAGCCGCCAGCCTCCGACAATCCCATTCGCTACGCCATGTGCGTTGCCCAGAAGCGCGCGCCCTTTGCCGATCGGAAGCTCATCGACCATGGTCGTGATCCAGCGGTGCTTGCGTGTGCCGCCGACGTTGCCATAGTCCCCTCTCAGGTTGTACTGGTTCATTGCATCGCCCGTAATCTCTCCGTCAAAGCCGGAGCGCGGCCACGATTCGCTATCCGACAAATTTTTCGCCCAAGTCCACGTCGACTGGAAGGTGAGCCCGTGGGAATACTTGTGGATTAACTCAGTTTGCATTGATTCGTAGGTACTGAATGCACCTGCGCAACGGCACCTGACGTGATTCCAGAGTTGAAATGGTGCTGGTCTGGGAGCGTCGGGATTGGACGGATCGATAGGTACTGGCTGATTGAGATTCGGACTCCAGGTGAGTTGATCCCCGCGATTGGCAATATACGACACACGCAGGGCGGTATTGCCATGGATCACCCTTTCGACTGACAGGTTCCACTGAATGCTGTATGGATCCTTTTTCTTCATCTCATTGGCGGTGAAGAATGATTGCGTGCCAATGCCCGCGTTGGTGGGGTTGGGGCTCAGGACGTTGGGGAACTGGAAGAAGTCCGCGTCGCCCACCCCAGTATTTGCAAAATTCCCCTGGAAGCCGTCATGGATCCCGGCCACCGAGAAAAATACGGCCCCTAAGGTCGTAACGTCGTAAATGCCGATACCGCCGCGAATCACCGTCTTATTGTCCGCGAAGGGTCGATAGGCAAAACCAAGGCGAGGAGCGAAGTTCGTGTACGTCTCGCGCAACTGCTTCGGCCATCCTGCCTGTTTTGCTGTCAGGAACGGAGTACAGGGAAAATTCGGGTCGGGGCCGTCATATCCCGGAATGTCGTTGTCTGTTTCGCAGGCGTTCACGGCCTTCGCCCACAGTGGCTGCGTTGCTGCCAGCGACCTCGGGTCCGAGGAAATGATCACGCGTCCCGTGCCCGGAACGCTGGGATCGAAGTTGGTGAGGTTGATGGGATCGTACAAGGGCGGCATTCTTGAAATTCTCAAGCCAAAGTCCAACGTCAGTTTCTGCGTAGCCCTGAACGTGTCTGCCGCGTACGCATAGTAGTGAGTGGTCTTGCCATCGATGTTCCTGGGTGGAGTGTGGGTGACGTAGGTGTAGTAAGGAACTCCAAGCAGGAAGTCGGCAACGTTGTTTCCCGTGTATTGGCCGTTGAAGAAGAAGTCACCGTAGTCGTCCGCAGCGGACGACCCCGAGTACCAGGCAGTGACGAGGTGAAGCATGCGCGCATCAAAGCCAAACTTCATCGTGTGCTTGTCCTTGGTCCAAGTGAGGTTTTCATTGATTTGGAAGTTGTTATTGAGTTGGGGATCTGGCCGAGTGTGAACAATGGCGTCGATTCCGCCCCTTGGTTCGAAGACAAAGTCCGGGAAACCACCTGGAGGGAAAGGCCCCAGTTGGTTGGGATTCAACCCCAACTGTTGCATAAAAGCCGGTCCATCGAGCGGGAAGACTCCGCCGTGTTGCCCGCGGCTGATGCCTCCGCGCAGTTCATTGATCAGGTTCGGCGTGATGGCGTAGTTGTAAGCAATCACGATCTGATTGTCATGTTCGAAATCTTCTTCCGATGGCAGGAGCAGACCAGATGGGTTGACGGTCCTTCCATTCTTGTAAGTCCAGCGCCCGAAAACGTTCTGCTTGGGATTAATCGTGTGGTCAATACGAATATCGAACTGATCGGAAAGGATAGGATTCGGAACGTTTACAGTGTGGTTGAAGAGCGCGAAATTATCCGGCCCACCCTGAATTGGCAGGGGGTAATACTGGAGAATCGCGGGAGCTCTCGAATCGATCCGATCTGAAGGGATGATGTTGCCCGGAAAGGGCGTTCCGTCCAGATCTGTCAGTTTAAGGCTAGCGTCAGGATTGCTGCTATCGCAAATCTGGTTTGCGTCATAGTGATCGCAGAATGCAGAAAAATCGCCGTTCCGCATGGCTTGGTTCGGTACGGTTTCCTGGCGGACCGTTTGAGTCCGGTAGCGCATCCCTTCGTAGTCGCCAAAAAAGAACGTATGGTTCTTAAAAATTGGTCCGCTGATCGACCCTCCGAATGTGTTTGCACTCTTGGCAGGCTTCACCACTTGCGGAACGGTAAATCGCGTGGCGTCCAGGGCGGCATTCTGAAAATACTCAAAGACGGATCCGTGGAATGCATTGGTTCCGGACTTGCTCGTCGTCGTAATGTCCGCTGCTCCGCCATACTCCGCGCCGCCGCCAGCACCCTGCACTTTCATCTCTGAAATGCTCTCCGCCGAAGGAAACATCTCTCGTTGAGGACCGGAAAAACGGATGCTCTGAGTATTGATCCCATCCATCGTGTATTCGGCTTGATTGGTGCCTGTTCCCTGCACCGAGATGTTGCCATCCCCGTCTCCCGTGACGCCTGGCAGAAACGCCAACATGTTGTAAGGGCTAGTGCTGCCGGCCCCGCGGTAATTCGCGGGCAGTCCTAATACCTCAGTGCTGGTAACACTGGCAGAAATAGTCTGTGACTCAGTATTGATCAGCTCGGCATTGGCTTCGACGGTGACATTTTCTGTATTCGATCCAATCACAAGCTTCAGATCGACACGGGCAACCTGACGAGTTGCCAACCGAATGTCCTTGACGGTTACTTCGCGAAAGCCCTCAGCCTTGACCGAGACGGTATAAATACCTTCTTTGATATTTTCCGCCTGATAGTTGCCCTGCGAATCAGTCTGCACTTCGCGGTTGATGTTCTCGCCCTGATTCGTGATTTTGACCACGATGTTGGGCACAACAGCACCCGACGAATCAGTCACGGTCCCCAGAATTGTTCCAAACGTAGATTGCGCGATGGCGGGCAGGGTGAGACACCCGGCAGCCACCGCAATGCAGAGCGCACGGAAGAAAAGACTGATTCGCATGGTCAGCCTCTGAATTTTCAGTTTGACGACTCGTCCCCGCAGCAGGGCAAGGCAGGGATCCCCAAGGTCTGGCTTTGGACTCGCGCAGCATACGTAGCAAAGGCGTTGTCAGTCAAGAGGAAAAGAGATACCGATACATCCGTACAGCTATCGTTGCGATAGCGTTCACGCTGATTTGACAAGAAATGCGCCATTGTGGGAACGTCCGAGTCGGTTGAGGGTCTGGTTTGCGAGTCTGCTTATCGTTCGTCTTGCTCTGCGCATCTGTCAGTGGTACTCCGGCGCCCCCCCGGCCCCCCGCGGCGCGCCATCCCAACGTAGTGCTCATCACCCTCGACACAACCCGTGCCGATCGTATGGGATTCCTGGGCTGCAAAGGCGGACTCACCCCCAATCTCGACACTTTGGCCAGTCAATCGACCACCTTTTCCCGCGCCTACGCCCAGGTTCCCCTGACCACGCCGTCTCACGCTGCTATCCTTACCGGCACCTATCCTCAATTCAATCACGTCAGCAATCTCGGAGATCCCCTCAGTCAGCGACTTCCCTTTCTGCCGGAGATTCTTCACCAAAACGGATACGCCACCGCGGCCTTCGTGGGTGCGCTCGTTCTGGATCCCGCCAAACTGGCTCCGGGCTTTGAACGCGGCTTCGACGTCTACGACGCAGGATTTCATCGCCGGCGCCCCGGCGAGGACAACTATCACAGCCTGGAGCGCCGCGGAGAAGACGTACTGAATCGCGCCGTAGCCTGGCTGAACAAGAACCACAGCTCTCCGTTCTTTCTTTGGATCCATCTTTATGATCCTCATGATCCTTACACTCCGCCGGAACCCTATGCATCGCGATATCACTCAGAGCCTTATGACGGCGAAATTGCCTACACTGACTCCATTGTCGGAAAGCTCCTGCACGAATTGCGCGCCCGCAATCTTTTCGACAGCTCGTTAGTCGCCGTGATGGCCGATCATGGCGAAGCCTTCGGCGAGCACGGTGAAAATCATCACGGCATCTTCCTCTACGACGAGACGATTCATGTTCCTTTGCTGATTAAAACTCCGGGCCAGCACACGCCGACGAAGCAAGATGCTCGCGTCGGGTTGGTCGATGTCGCGCCAACGATTCTCCAAGCCCTGAAACTTCCGGTTCCCAACACCATGCAAGGGCAGCCGCTCCTCGCTCTGCAGGACAAGCCCACTCAACCTGAATCGCCGGATGCGAACTCGAATCGCGCGATTTACTCGGAAAGCACATACGCCCAATTGTCCTTCGGCTGGAGCATGCTCAAGTCCTGGAGAGCCGGCAACTACTTATATGTCGACGCACCGGACCGCGAACTCTACAACCAGAGCGCGGATCCCGGTGCAGCACATAATCTCGCGCAGCAATCAAAAGCTGTCGCCGACACTGCCGCCGCCCAGATGTCAGACTTCCGCAGCCGCACAGCTTCGGAACGCAGCGAGAAGACCCAGTTGACCGCGGAACAAACTGAGAGCCTGCACGCACTGGGTTACATCGGATCGGACTCAGGCGTCTCGAGTGACTCCAAAGCCAACAGCGGCATCGACCCCAAGCAGAAGATTGCCGTCGCTAACCTGCTCTATGAAGCGATGGTGCACTCGGAAAATGCGCGGTATCAGGAATCGATCCCTCTACTTCAGGAAGTTGTGAAGCAGGAACCTCACGCCATCACAGCCTACCTGCTCCTTGGGCGCGCCTACTTTTCGTTGAAGGACTATCGCAACGCCATAGCTCCCCTGCAGCATGTCGTCGAAACCACACCCGACAATGCTCTGGCTCGCTATGAACTCGGCTGTTCGCTCGTGAAAACCGGACGCTGGTCCGAAGCCACGACTCAATTTGAAGCGGCTGTCTCTCAAATGAACAGCTCCGCGATGATGCACTTCTATCTCGCCCTCGTGTACCAGCAGACCTCGCGCAACGATGAGGCGTTGAACGAGTACAAGGACGCGCTGCGCCTCGATCCCCGGAATTTCCCCGCTAATCTTCTGCTGGGTCGGCTGTACCTGAAGCAAGGAAAAGCAGATGAAGCCATCCCACTACTGCAGAAGGCAGCCGCGCTCCACCCGGACGCGATCGATCCGCACCGCCTCCTTGCCGACGCCTACACCCAACTAGGCCGCGAACAAAACGCAAGCCAGGAGATTTCCGAGGCCGAACGCATTCAGGCCGCGGGCGGATCAAGACTCGGCACACAAACCGAGGATCCCCCTGAGAATTAGGTTGACCCTACCGGTTGTCATCCTGAGGACTGCGTTCTGTGCAGGCCGAAGGACCTATGCATTTGCTGGTCGCGCCACGGAAGCGGTTGCCCAATCCTTGTCGCGCCTTTTGCGAAAGGGGAAACCACGAGCAATGGTTTTGGGAAGGACACGGCTTTAGCCCCTGAGGGCGCCCGCAGCAAACAAGGTCTTAACGTGTCCTCAAAGGGCCACCCTCCGGGTCATAATTAAGACCATGGACTTAAAGTCGTTCACGGACACATTAATTCACGGCATACCCATCGCCGTGCTCGTGACCGCCGTCGGGCTTCTGTGGCAGGCGGTGTACGCGGTCCTGCGCGACAGAATTCACGATAAGCAGGCGCAGCGCGAGCTTCAGCTCGAACAACAGAAATTCGACCATCAGCACAAGCTTGAGGATCTGAGATTCAAATATGACCAGGAGCAGTGGCGCGAGCAACTCGCGCGCGAACTCACCGTCAAGCTGGTGGACGCCCGACTCGATGAATATTCCAAGCTATGGTCCTACGTTCGACACGTCGCTCGCAGCGGCCTGCTGAATGGCACCTTCACTCCAGCTGTTGCGAAGGATCTTGCCAACACCGTACAAGCCTGGCGATTCTCCAAGGGCGGATTGCTGGCTGAAGAAACCACGCGCAGCGCAGCCTACGAGCTTCAAACAGCACTGTGGGATTACGACGGCACCGCCGATTCCTTTCACCGCGTTCGCCGCGTCCGTTTCGTGCTGAGGGACGCGATCAGAGCCGACATCGGATTGACCGGAGACGTGTTCCAGCGAGCCGAGGAGCGATTCCAGAAGGTGCAGCACGAGCTCGAAAAACTCAAGTCCGAACTAGGAACCGCCAAACCGAACCAACAACCTTGAATGACGAGGCATGGTTTTGGGTAGGGCACGGCTTTAGCCGTGCCATCAACGCCCGTAAACAACGCGGGGCTTTAGCCCCTGAGGGGAAGCGGCCGCTGCTGCCAATACCGCCACCTCTCCGACTAGCTTCTAGTACCTCCGTAACTTGTCCGTGCCCTCCTGACGCTTGAACATCGATGGATTGCATTGGGGCAATCCAGACACTCGCAGAACGAGCGTTCCCATCTGGTTCCATCGCACATCAAGGAGAATGAACAATGAGCAACAAGATTTTGATGGTTGGAGCATTGGCATGTCTTTCAGCAGTGGCGATTGCACAATCGGACCAAAGCAAGCAGCAGCCGCCTGCTAAAGAACAGGCCGAGGCCCCGCGAGATGCCGCGTCTGGCCAGGCCAGTGGCAAGCGGATGCATAAACCGATCACCGTAACCGCCGAAGTGGGGCGAGAAGCGTCCACAGGGAAGGCATCCGGCAAGACGGCCAGCGATGACTGGCAAACCCAGTCCGCCAAGACCAGCCAGCCGAAAATTACCGAGAACAAGGGCCGGGTTGCTGCTGGCGATGTGAATGGGGATGGAAAGGCGGATGTGGCCGCTCCAACCACCGGCACCAGTTCCGATGTGAAGAGTCCGCGGGACCTCGCGACTGGACAGGCCAGTGGAAAGCGCCAGCACGAGCCAGTCACGATCACCAAGGAACCCGAAACCAAACCTCAGCAGAAAAAATAGTAGCGAGTCAATCGAGCAAAGCCCCGCTCACACGAGCGGGGCTTTTCCACGATTGCAAGCTGAAGGCATAGTCTGTCCCGAGTTTTCCACGTGTCATCCTGAGCCGCACGGCGTCACGTCGCCACAGAGGGATGTTGTGTAGCTTGCTTCGCCGGCTCGGGTAGTTGCTGTCCGCAATACGCGCAATTCGCCCAAGTGGGCTCAACGGGTTTATCGCATTTCGGGCACGCTGGGTGCAGCAAAGTGCCGCAGTGCGGACAGAATGGGAACTTTGCCTTTTCGACATGCCC
>AR_comb_assmDRAFT_10049554_pt1 | contig 17367 bp, 23 predicted proteins | sample ArasoioldDNA_FD_10543 | JGI IMG/M metagenome (IMG submission 10543) | reverse complement strand
CGCAGCGGTTCGGCCGGCTCGCCCGCCGTGTTGGGCGGAGGGCGCTGATCGTCCAGTTGAACCGGAGGCTTCGGTGACCGTCGTCTCGACGTCGCAGTTGACGGACTGGCTGCAAACGGTCCGCACACAGTTGGAGGGGGCGTTGCAGTCGACGTACCCGGGGATCGAGGTTGACCACGCGCAGCTAACCGGGCCGTTCGAGAACGAGGCGAAGGCGTGCATCTGGATACGTGCGGCACGGATCGAACCGGAGACAGCGCAACAGGCTGTCGAGGTTCGGATCCGGGTGTTCCCGAAATGGACGATGGTCGACAACCCCGACGAGAACCCCTTGGATCCGACCCCGCTCGAGCAGGTGCCCGACATCGTCAACAACGCGCTGGTGTCGATCCAGGTGAGCGCGGGCCTGTGGTGGTTCTCGATCCTCGAGTTCGAGACCGACCATGAGAGTTGGGGCACCGAGGTCGGGATCCTCGCGCGCCGTGAGAACCCGTTCCTCGCGTATTAGCGGCGTACGCGCCGGCGGCGGCCCCATAGAACTGTACGACCATGCGAACGACGCGCCTGAGATCGAAAACTTCGTGTGGCACAGTTGGGGTGAGAACCCCGATGTGCCCGACCTTTGGTGCGGGTTCTTCATGTACCGGGTGCCGATGGGCATCCAAAGCTGGGTGTGCGACGGCCACGTTGACGGCTGGTAGCCGAGACCTCGACCGGCTCTGGGCGGACACATGGAAGTGCCGCGAGCGAGTAGCCGATATTTCTGGTGATGGCGAAGAAGGCGTACCAGATCGACGGCAGCCACTCTGCCCTGAACCTGACGGTCAACTCGCAAGGGAAACAGGTTCAGTTGACCCCCGATAACGACGTTTACGAGACGTCTGACCCGCAGGAGCAGGCTGAGCTCGACGCGATGGTTGCGCTCGCCGGCAGCGGCCTGAAGAAGGCTGGTAAGTAGTGCCGCACGCTGGTAATAGCTGGCTTCTGACGACGGGCATCCAGGCTTCGCAGGGGACACCGTTCAACACGGGCCACATGAAGCAGCGGTACACCGGGGGGTTCGGACCCCGCGGTAACCGCAACACGATCGAGCTTGCCGAGACGGATGCGGCCAGGGTTGGTGGCGACCCGATCCCGGTGTCGATCCGGATCGAGGGTGACAGCGAGCATTATCTGCGGCCCGACGAGTTCCACCGTGACGCACACCTCCTCCTCGGCCAGACATCTTCGACTGGCTCGACGAACTACACGCACACGGCGACCCCGACAGCGTCGGGTAGCGCGCCGTTCGCAACGCTTTTCCGGTCGCTCGAGACGACGGTGCTGGTCGACAAGATGGTCGACGCGCAGATCGCGTCGATGACGGTTCGTGGTGGTGCGGAGCAGGCGATCACGTACACGAAGACGTGGGTGGGGATGACCCCGACGTTCGGCGCGACAGATAGCGCGCTGGTCGCGTCGTCTTCGCAGCCGTACGTGTATCCCGAGGTGGTCGTCACGAAGAACTCGGTCACGACCGATGTGATCACGAGCTTCGAGTTGACGATCAACCAGAACCGCACCCTGATCTTCGGAGACTCCGGGATGGGTGCCGCCGCCCTCGTCGCCGGCCGCCTCGAGTGCACGGGCAGCATCGAGATTCTGTTCGAGACCGACGCCGACTGGCGCGCGTTCCAGACAGGTTCGACGTCGGGGACGACACCTGGCACGTCGATCTATAAGCAGCCGTTGTCGATCGCGTTGACGCGTGACGCGAACACAGCGGTGACGTTCACGATGGCGAACGTGATCCTGACCGCGTATGACCCGCCCGGAAACACGGACGGTGCCCCGATCACGGTCGGCGCGACGTTCCGTTCCGCGAGGGACGCGACGCTCGCGAACTACATCACGATCGTCACGAAGAACCAGATCGCTACCGTCACCACCTAGATGGTCGGTGTGCTCGGTCTGGACTGGTGGCAGGTGCCGCTGTACGCGCTGATGGCCGGGTTCGGCTGGTCGGCTGGTGTGACAGTGTGGTCCGCCATCGTCGCTGCTCTTAGCCGCGACCTGTAGCCGACTTTCCCCGGTGATGGAGGGAACCGGCGACCTTCTCAGCCGCCTCGGGCGTGCGGAGCTCCAGTTGAAGGCTCTGCAAAGGACTGTGCGGACGACGCTCCAGGTGGTCGCTGATCTGCGTGAGCAGATTGGTGAGTACGCCGAGGCACTTGACGCACAGCCTGAGGAGGGCACAGCGTATGAGCACAATCGAAGCCACCCAGTCGCCCGCTAACTCGACCACCACCAAGGAGGCGTGGGTCAAGCGGGGGATCCACCGGGTCACGTTGCCGTCGGGGGCTGTCGTGAAGATCAAGTTCCCCGACCTGAGCAGGATGCTTCGCAACGATGCGCTCCCCGAGAACCTGCGGGCTATCGCGTTGCGGCAGGCGTTCAACGACCTCGACATGGAGACGCCGTCCGGGCCTATGACGGATGCGCAGCGGAAGGAGCAGGAGGAGGAGCGGCTGAAGTTGGCGCGCGAGGTCGTCGAGATGGTCGACGCGTTGATCATGGAGATGCTCGTCGACCCGGTGATGACGAAGGAGGAGGTTGCGGAGATCCCGGGTGAGGACCGCGACATGCTGAACGAGATCGCGCAGCGGGAACGGAACACGGATGCTCTCGGGGTGCGCTTGGGGGTCGCCCCGCTCTCGTTGTTTCACGAGTTTCGTGAGCAGCACGGGTGTCTCGAGCACGAGCCTGAGGGTTGCGAGGCATGTCAGAAGGTCCAGCAGCGACTTTCCTCTGTTGACCTGGGTGGAGTGTGAGTGCGGCTGCGGAGAGGCTGGCTACGACGACGTGACACAGTTCCTTGTTGAGGAAGCCTTGTTCGAGCGGCTCGATCATGTCGAGCGGCGTGTGCGTGGCCGTATGGGCGACCTCGGTGTCGAGATGGAAGACCTGGCGGGGGCCGTGTCGATGTTGAGCCCCGGTGAGGAGCAGGCGTCCGACCATGCGTCCCGGATGGCCCGGTTGACGGGGGACAGGTAGATGGCGTTCGGGACTCTCGGCAGGGCTGGTGGCGCGACTGTTCGTCTTGGTGTAGACGACAACTCGTTCCGCCGCGACCTTGTCCGCGACGAACTGCTGTTCCGCAAAACAGTCGGGTCGATGAACAACAACCTTGGGGCGCTGTCCCGAGGTATCGCTTCTTCGACGGGTGCGATGTCGAAGTTCGGTGGTGTGCTCGCGTTGACGTCGGGCTCGTTCTTCGCTGGTGCCGGGTTGGGTGCGGCGTTCACGTCGACGATCAACCTCGCCGGCGACTTCCAGCGGGCGATGAACATCCTGGGTTCTGTGACGAAGGCGACGGCAGGGCAGATCGCGCTCGCCCGCAAGGAGGCGCTCAGGTTGGGTGCGGACGCGAAGCTGCCGGCGACGTCGGCGAGGGACGCGGCGAACGCGATGACCGAGCTCGCGAAAGCAGGGTTGTCGGTTGACCAGACGATCGCTGCCGCCAGGGGGACGTTGCAGTTGGCTGCCGCCGCACAGATAGACGAGTCGGAGGCTGCGCAGATCGCGGCGCGGGCGTTGAACGCGTTCGGGTTGCAGGGTGAGGACGCGAACCGGGTTGCTGATGTGTTGGCGGCGTCGGCGAACGCAACGTCGGCGTCGATGGAGGACATGGCTATCGCGTTGCAGCAGTCGTCTGCTGTCGCCCACCAGTTCGGGTTGTCGATAGAGGACACCGCGGCTGCGATCGGCGAGATGTCTAACGCCGGGGTGATCGGGTCGGACGCTGGCACGTCGCTGCGGGTGATGTTGTCGCGGCTGGTTCCGGTGACTCAGAAGGCGAAGGATCTGATGGACGAACTCGGGATCAAGGTGACCGATGCGAGCGGCCACTACCTGTCGTTCCGGCAGATCGTCAAGAACTACCACGACGCGCTGGTGACACTGACCCCGGTGGAGCAGCAGCGGGTGCGGCTGATCCTGTTCGGCCAGGACGCACAGCGGGCCGCGAACATCGTGTTGGGTCAGGGTGTTGAGCAGTTCGACAAGATGAAGGACGCGGTCAGCCGGCAGGGTGCGGCGGCTGAGTTGTCTGCCGCCCAGAACAAGGGTTACAAGGGTGCGCTTGACGCGTTCAAGTCGTCGGTGGAGACGTTGCAGATCGTGATCGGCACGAAGCTGCTGCCGATCGTGACCAGGCAGTTGAAGGCGATGACGGAGTGGATCAGCAACACGAAGAACCAGAAGGCGGTCACCGACGGCGTCGTCGGGGCGTTCGAGTTGTTCACCGACATCCTGAAGACGCTGATTGGTGTCATCAAGACGGTGGATCGTGTGACGGGGAGTTTCAAGAACACGTTGCTGTTGCTGCTCGGCCTGAAGTTCGCGTTCGTGATTAGGGGTTGGATTGGGGCGTTGACGCTTCTGATCGGTGCTGAGTCGGGCGGTGGTTTGCTTGGCGCGGCGGGTGCGGCGGTGAAGTTCAGGAAGGCTCTCGCGACCCTGTACACGGCCACGGTGATTGGTGGCTTGAGCAGCCTCGGGTCGAGTCTCGCGACGATCCTGGCGTCGCTGACGGGGATGGCGGCTGTTCTGGCGGGTGGTGGGATAGCGGCTGGGATCGCGGCGATCTACGAGAAGCTGCTGCCTGATTTCAAGGGGAAGAACTACTCGGGCATCGACCTGTTCAACGACCTGTTCCGTGGCGGCGCTGGGGGGAAAGACAAGCCTGGGCCGAAACTCGGCCCGCCCGCACCGTCGGGGTACGGCAAGTCGATCCTGGTGCCGTCGTCGCTCACAGCGGCGATAGCGCGCGGCGGGCTGTTGCAGGGGCCACACCCGACGGAGGGGTTGACGACCACCAAGACGGCGGTCGACATTTCGATGAAGCCTGGGGCTCAGGTGCTCGCACCCGAGAACGGCTACATCACCCGCACGACCGGACATGCTCCGCACTCGTCGGGGGCGTGGAACATCAACGGGTACAGCCTGTATTTCCTCGCGACCGACGGGTCCGCCTACTTCATCACGCACCTCGCGGCGATCGGCAAGCGGGGGTTCTACCGGAAGGGTGCGGTGATCGCGATCGTCGCCGATCACACGCAGGGCGGCGCGCACATCCATGTGGAGTATTCGCCGCCGATCAGGATGGTGAAGGGGAAGGACACGTCGTCCCCGCCGTCGCGGGGTATAGCGCCGGGGCAGGCACCACCGGCCGCCACGTCAGGGACGGACACCCTCGGAGGCGACAAAGGGTCAAAGGGGCCGAAGGTCGATTTCAACCTCCACGTCCCCGAGAGCCTGTCGGATGCGCAACAGGCTGTCGCCGAGACGATCTACGAAACAGCCATCGCTCTCGGTGCGTCCCCCGAGGTCGCTTTGGCGATGGTGGTGGGCGCGTACCTCGAGTCGAGGCTGAACCCGAAGGCGGCTGGGGGCGGCCTGTTCCAGATCATCAGCGCCGGCCTGCACAAGACCTACCTGAACTATCTGCGTCGCGGCTACGGGCCTGTGGAGGCGGCTGTGATGACGATGCTGGGACGCTACGTCGAGTCGGGCAAGAAGAATCGGGGCAGGGGCCCGGTCGCTATCGCGTATGGGGCGGAGCGTCCGGCGAAGCCGTATGAGCAGACGCAGCCTGCGGCGGTCGCGGCGTCGAAGGGGTTCACGCTCGTCCGGGGTTCCACGACGGGGACACGGAGCCGCGGCCCGACCGACCCGATCTCGGATGCGCTGTACACGAAGCTGACGTTGGCGCAGGACAAGGGTGATTTGGCGTCGGTCGAGAAGATCCTGGACGAGATCATCGCGATCCTCGACAAGTTGATCGCGAAGGCGAAGATCGGGTCGAAGAAGCGGCGCGAGCTCGTCGATGAGCGGTCGGGTTTTCTGCGGCAGCGCCGTGATGTTCGGGAGACGCGGGAGCAGAAGTTCATCGACAAGTTCATCGCCGGGTTGCGCGCGGACATGGCGAAGATCGAGAAGCAGATCAGCGAGGCGACCGGTGGCGGGTTGGGGAACGTCCGTGTTGAGGATGTGGTCGACAAGGCGACGGGGCAGGTGACGGGACACCAGTTGGCGGACGTGAAGGTCGTGAAGTTCGACCCGAAGACGGGGAAGGTGACGGTCACGAAGATCAAGCCTGTGCTGGCGGAGATGAAGAAGGGTGCGCAGGCGATGCAGGACGAGCTTGTGAAGTTGCAGGAGACGATCAAGAAGCTGAACGCGGCGATGAACAAGCTGTTGGTGAAGGGGAAGGTTCCGAAGAAGAACGCTGTCCATTACAACAACCTGAAGAAGCAGCGGGACGCGCTGTTGAAGTACCGCGACGAGGAGTTGATCCCGGCGCTGTCGGCGTTGCTGCTCGCGATCGACGACGCGGAGGAGGCGCTTGCGGCCGCTGTTGACGCGAACGTCGACGAGGGGCCGAAAGACTCTGGTGGCGACCAGGGCGGGCCGCAACCGTACGACGTGAGCATCCCGATCGGTATGCAGTACCAGGGGTTCCTGGCTGCGCAAACGCCGGGGCAGGAGGACGACATCGCGGTGTTCCAGGCGCAGGTGGCGTTGCAGCAGACCCGGTACAACCGTGCGCAGGGGCCGGAGCAGTTGCTTGCGGCGGGGGAGGCGTTGCAGTCGGCCCGGGCCGCTCTGTTCGGTGTGTTGACGAGCGTCCCGATAGACATCCAATTGGCGCAGGCACGCGCGCACGGCACCACCACCCTCGCCGACGACCAGGCGTTGTCGAAGAAGATCCTTGACCTGACGAACCTCCGCATCAAAGAGTTCGAGGCGATGCAGCAGACCACGGACGTGATGGAGGCTCTGATCGGTCTGATAGAGCGGCGCAACCAGCTCGAGGAGGAGTTGAAGCAGACCCGTCAGCAGGAGAACCAGGAGCTTGTCGCGTATCTGACCGCACGCCGTGAACTGGTGCGCCAGTACGCCGGCAACCTGTACTCGCCGACGGGTATGCGTGGCGGCGCGGGGATCACGCTGAACAACTACTTCACCGGGGGTCCTACCGACCCGCATCTGTTCTCGAGCCAGGTGGCGTTCGACCTTGGGGCGCTGGTCGGCTGATGTACGAGTCGAGCGCGGTGTGGACGTTCATCGGCCCTGACGGATCGGCGGTCACGTTCAACGACGGTGGCCTGTACATCTGCGAGGACGTGACGGGGTTCGACTCGCCGAACGTCAGGGAGAACATCGAGGAACTCCCCGAAACCGATGGGGCCGCGGCCGGTGACTTCTTCTACGGCGCACGGCCGGTCACGTTCAACGGCTTGCTGGTCGGCGACCCTGGCGCACGGAACCTCGCCGCCGTCCAGTTGCAGGCCGCTTTGCGCGGGTTGCGTGGCGATGTGACGGTGAAGTCGCAGGCGACGGGGCTGCCAGCGATGCAGGTGACCGGCAGGTTGCAGAACCTTCGGATCACCCGTCGGGAGGGGATCGCTAAGAACTTCCAGATCGGGATGATCTGCGCCGACCCGCGCATCTACAGCCAGGCGACGGGGACGAACTCGGGGACGGGGTCAACGGCGATCTCGGGGGCGGCGTTCCCGCTGGTGTTCGACATCAACTTCGGTGGTGGGACGGGGGCGACGGTCGCGTTCAACGTCACGAACGCCGGCAACTTCACCGCCCCTGTCACGATCCGGGTGACCGGCACGATCGACAACCCACAGGTCCGCAACAACACGACGGGGGAAAGCATCTACCTCGACAACCTGTCGCTGGTGAACCCGGAGTATGTGGACATCAACACGCTCGCCCGCACGGTGGTGAAGAGCGACGGGACGGACCTGTATGGGAAGGTGCGGATCCCGGCGTCGCACTGGTGGTATCTGATCCCGGGCGCGAACAACATCGAGTTGCGGTCTGCTTCGGCCTCGTCGTCGGGGACGTTGCAGGTGTCTTGGCGCGACTCCTGGGCGTAACCGGTGTCGGTTCTTCTTCTCCTTCAGCAGGGGGTAGCGCCGCTCCCGCCCCCGTCACCGCTCACCGTCGACACCGAGCCGTGGCGGTTCGTGCTCACAGACCCCCTGGGTGTCGCTGTGGGCGAGCCTCTCGCCACCGGACGCCAGTACGAGCCTGGGGTCTCCCAAACCGAAACAGCCCAGTTCAGGGTGCGCACAGACACGTCTGTGTGGGCGGCGATCCAGGCTGGCGAGGTGATGCTGAAAATCTACGACTCGGGTGGTTCGCTCCTGTATTTCGGGGAGGTGATCACGGACGAGTTGACGGGGTCGGGGCAGGGCGCAACGGTCGCTGTGTCGTCGGCGGATCTGTCGTGGCGGCTCCAGAAAAGGCTGGTCGGGAAAGACTTCGACGGGGTCGGGGTCGAGCACATCGACAAGGACTCCGGCCAGATCGTGTTCGACTCTCTCGACGCGATCAACCTCGAGCAGCCCACGGGGATACAGAAGGGCAACAAAGACCCGTTTGTGGTCAGGACGATCACGCTGCTGTGGAAGCCGATGCTTCAGTTGTTGTCGGAGCTCGGCGCTATCGAATCGTCGTATGAGTGGACGCTCCGCTATGTCGACGGGACACCACCGGATGTGTTCCTCGATCTGAAAACCCGGGTGGGTGTCGACCGGTCCGCCACCGTGTTCTTCGAGTACGGGATGGGCAAGTCGAACTGCCAGGAGTTCCGCAGGGTCAGGTCGATGGAAACATCGGCGACCCGCGTGTATGTCCTCGGGACAGGGCAGACGGTGGTGGCGGAGGCGTACGACTCGGGGGCGGAGGAGTTCCGCCGGCTCGAGGAGCAACTGAGTTTCGGGGACATCACGACCCCGTCGATGGTCGACGCTTTGGCGGCAGCCCACGTCGCGTACCGGGCCCGCCCGAGGGTGATAGCGACGTTCACGCCGTTCCCGAAGCTCGCGCCGATCTACGGGCAACAGTGGACGGTCGGCGACTATGTGACGGCACGCGCAACAATCTCGAACGTGCTTGTCACGGACGGGATCGCGAGGGTGTGGGGCGCGTCGATCAGTCTGGACGAGCTCGGCAACGAGATCGCTGTTCCGAGGGTGGAACCCAATGCCGGTTGATCCTTCTTTGCCACCGTCGATAGACCCGGAGCGGAGGCGCGCCGGGAACCTCGGTGACCTCAACCGACGCTTGTCGATCCTCGAGTCTTTCCTTCAGGGTGGGGCGCTCGGCCAGATCGCTGTTGTCGACGCTTTGCCTCCCGCCGGCCGCCAAGGCCGGATCTTGATGCTGGCGTCTACGAGCGCGATCTACAAAGACACGGGGGTGGCTTGGACGCTTGTCTAGCCGACTTCAAGGAGTGAGATGGCTCTCGTAGTTACCAGCGCACCGTGGCAGCAGGTCAACATGCCGGCCCTGGATCTGCGGCGGTTCCTGTCGTACGGGCTGGCGGAGGGTGTCGGGTCGTCTACCGCGATGGCCGTGTCGCAGCGCGCGGCCGGCGCGAACATGTCGGTCGACATCGCTGTGGGCGACGCGATCGTGCAGGGCGACTCGGTCACGAACCAGGGCAAATATTTCGCCTACAACGACGCGGTCTTCAACCTGACGGGGTTCACCGCAGCCCACGCCACACTCCCCAGGATCGACCGGGTCACGCTCCGAGTTCGGGACGCTTTCCACGGCGACGCCGCCAACGACTTCAGCTTCCAGATCGTCACGGGCACCGCCACCTCGGGGGCGACGTTGGCGAACCTGACGGGGGCGGCGGCGATCCCGAACAGCCAACTGCTGCTCGCGAACATCCTGATCCCGGCCGCGTCGGCGTCGATCGTCGACGCGAACATCGACACGGCTATCCGTGCGGTCTCGACGTTCGGAGGCGGCTCAGCCGTCCCGACCGGGTCGCTGACGCCGTTCGCCGGGTCGACCGCACCATCCGGCTGGTTCCTCTGCGACGGCACCGCGATCAGCCGCACCACCTACGCCACCCTGTTCGGGATCATCGCGACGACGTACGGGGTCGGGGACGGCTCGACGACGTTCAACCTTCCGGACATGCGGGGGCGGCTCCCGGTCGGGAAGGGAACACACGCTGACGTCGACACGCTCGGCGAGAACGAGGGTGTAGGCACCGTCGGGAACCGCACACCCAAGCACGGCCACACGCACACGCTGACGCTGCCGAACCACATCCACACGCTGCTGAACGACGGTGGCGGCGTGTCAGGCCCGGGCGGCACCGCCGGCGGCCAGGTGAACTCGCAGAACACGTCGAACCCGACGACGCTGCCGGCGATCAACGGGGCGGTCGGCCCGGACACACTGAACACCGCGCCGTACCTGACGCTGAACTACATCATCAAGTCTTAGATGCTGCGGGAGGGCTGGATCCCTCTACCGGAGCTCGACTTCGAGTCGGTCGCTGTCCCGGAGTCGTGGTCGATCACCTACGACAGCGAGACGCTGGTGCCGGGTGTCCCCGAGATCCTCGAGTGGCTCGACATAGCGATGCGGCCGTATGAGCGGAGACCGCAGGCGACCTGGCTGAACACCCTGGAGGGGGCTGGTGCGTCGATCCCGGAACACAACGAGGGGCGCGGCCCCGACGACGTCACAGCCGTGTTGTTCCTCGACACCCCCGACGGTGGGGCGCTGGTCGTGGGCGGCGAGCGGGTCGAGGCGAGGGCGGGCCGGTACGTGGCGTTCCCGTCGTCGACATACCACCATGTCGAGCCGATCACGGGTGGGGTACGCCGGTCGCTGGCGGCGCTCTACACCCCCTAGTTACCTAGCGGCAACACCTGTAGCCGACATTCCTGGTGATGGCGAGGATGCGAACGCTGAGCCTCACAAGCCCCCACATGCGCGGCGAAGACGTGAAGCTTCTCCAGGCCCGGTTGATCCGCCACGGCTACCTGAAAGACAAGGCGGACGGCGAGTACGGGGTGCTGACCGCGCAGGCGGTCCACCGGGCGAAATACTGGTTGGGATACAGGAAACCGGACCAGACGGCCGCCCAACTGTTGATGGATCTGCTGGCCGGGACAAGGAAGCCGTCGCCGGCGATGCTGGCGCGGACTAGGGCGCGGAAGACGGCGGCGAAGAAGAAGCCGTTGCGGTTGAAGGCGTTGGCGAACCTGACCCGGCATTTGGGGGAGAAGGAGCATCCGGCCGGGTCGAACCGGGAGAAGTGGAGCTCGCTCTGGTATGGGCCGGTCGGCCCGTGGTGCGCGATGGCTGTGACCCACGCCTATGTGGATGCGGGGTCGACGGCGTTCCGGAAGGGGTGGAGGTACGCGTATGTGCCGTTCATCGTTGCTGACGCCCGAGGTGGTGTGAACAACCTGGCGGTCACGAAGCACCCCGAGCCGGGTGACCTTGTCTGTTACGACTGGCAGCGGGACGGGGACGCCGACCATGTGGGGTTGTTCGAGAAGTGGGTGGCCGGCGCGGAAGGCGTCGAGTTCCAGGCGATCGAGGGGAACACGTCGGTGGGTAACGACTCGAACGGTGGCGAGTACATGCGCCGCACAAGGCGGGTCTCCCAGGTTCAGGTGTTCGTGCATGTGGCGCGATGACCCCGCTCGCGGCGAAACTGCTTGCGCCGCTCGTTGCTGCGCTCGTTAGCGTCGAGATAATCGGGAACATCGACTGGTCGTCGACGATCACGTTGGGGTCGGTGATCATCGGGATTCTGTTGGGCCTGTCGGGCCTGGCGATCTTCGGTTACGGGGTGAAGTACAAGACCGCGTATGAGGCGGAGCGGGCGGTGTCGGGGTCGTTGAAGGACGGCCGTGAGGCGTTCAAGGCCAGGGCTGACCGGCTCGAGCAGGAGTTGAAGGACTCGAAGGCGCGGGAGGCTGATCTGTCCGACCAGATCATCGACTGTAAGAGCCAGTTGGCGAGGTTGGAGGAGCGCCCGGATCTGACAAGGGTGTTGCAGATCATGGGGGAGCAGTCGGTGCGGCAGGACGCGGAGGCGGACCGGCGGGCGGAGCGGGCGATAGACCAGATGTCCGCGATGTTCGCGAACAGCCTGAACCACCATGACAAGGCGGCGCGCGATCGGCAGGAACAGATCATCAAGCTGCTGCGGGAGAAGACGTGAAGGTGTTCGGGTCGATGTCGGTGCTGTTCGTGGCTGGGTGTTTCGGTGCGGCGGGTTGGCTGTTCGTACATCAGTTGACGCAGGAGAAGCGGGTCACGGAGTTGGAGCAGCGTGTCACGACTGTTGAGGTGCGGCAGAAGACGATTAGGCGGGTGATCAAGGGGACTCCTGGCGACCCTGGTCTGAAAGGTGACAAGGGCGACACTGGGGCCACCGGCCCCCCGGGCGCGAAGGGCGCGAAGGGTGACCGTGGCCCTGCTGGTCCACGCGGGCCCGCCGGCCCTCCGGGGAGGAGCGTCACCACCACGACCGTCGAGCTCGTCACTCGTGTTGTGACGGTCACGGTGTCGGTTGGTGGCCCGCCTGGGAAACCGACGACGAGCACGATCACGGGGCCGGTGACGACGGTGTTGCCGCCGGCGTGTCGTCAGAGGCACCCGCCAAAGTGGTGTCCATAGACAAGGGAGAAAGAAATGAGTGACCGCAAACGGAAATACCTGGACGCACTGGAGAGGCTCGGCAAGACGTTCATCCAGGCGTTCGCCGCTTCGCTGATCATTACCGGCCTCAACGATGTGGTTGACGCGTTGAAGCTCGCCGCCATCGCGGGCGCGTTGTCGGTCGCGACGTCGATTGCGTCGTGGACGTTCGGGAACAAAGAGACGTCGTCGGCGCTGCCGGCCGACCTCGACCCGGCGACCCCTCCGGGGCAGGGCCCGTGAGATGGACGACGACCCTGGCCGCGACGAGGCTTCCCTGGTGCGCGAGTGGCGCACCGAGGAGCTTCGGCGGTTGAGGTTCACGAAGCAGCAGCGGCTCAAACTGCTCGACCTGATGGACAGGGGTGAGGTGGAGTTGGCGGATGTTCGGGCATATGTGGAGAAGCGCGGCTGGACACCGGAGCAGGCGTTCCTGAATGTCGCATGAGCTCCACGACATCCCGCCGAGGCTGTGGGCTGCTCTGCGGGCTGCCCCGCTGGTCCCGGAGCAGGACATCGAGATGTTCGTGCGGTGCGGCAACAGGGGCAGGGAGGAGCCGTCCGCGACAGAACTGAGGACGCTCGAGGCGATCAGCCACGGGCTCACCTACGACATGGCGGCACAGGTGCTCGGCTGCCCCGTCGAGACGGTGAAGTCACGGTTGAAGGCGGCCCGGTACAAGCTGGGGGCGAAGAACACCGTCCATGCTGTCGCGATCGCTGTGCGGCGCGGCCTGATCTCCTAGCCGACTTTCTAGGCTGATGGCGGACAATCTTGGCTACACCGAGGGTGCCGGCAAGACGGTTGCCGCCGACGATGTAGGCGGCGTCTACTACCAGTACATGAAGGTCGTCGATGGGACGGCCGACTCGACAACGAAATGGAAGATCCTGTCGGATGGGGCCGCTGTGCTGGTGGACGCCCCGACGGCCACCACGACGTTGTCGAACGTGGCTGGTGCCGCGTTGAACACCACGATCCTGGCGGCGAACGCGAACCGGTACGGAGCAACGGTCTACAACGACTCGTCCGCGAGCCTGTACCTGAAGCTGAACAGCGGTGCGGCGTCGACGTCGTCGTTCACGGTGTTGATCCCGGCGAACGAGTATTACGAGGTGCCGTACCGGTACACCGGCCAGATACAGGGGATCTGGTCGTCCGCGACAGGCAACGCCCGCGTCACCGAGTTCACCGCCTAAATGCCGATCTACACGCCCTCAAGCCCGGGGCTGAGTTTCACTCGGTACGGCAGAACGCTCCACGATTACGCTCCTGTCGCCGCCCCGTCGAACTTGTCGGCACCGGTTGTGACGGGCAGCGCCACCGTCGGGTCGACGCTGACAACCACGACGGGTGGCTGGACGTCAGCGACCGGATACCTGTACCAGTGGCAGTCGAGTCCGGACGGGACGAACTGGTCGAACATCGGTGCGAACGCGAACACCTACACGATCACCGCGTCGGAGTCGGGGAAATACGTTCGGGTGTTGGTGACCGCGTCGAACACGGTTGGCACCTCAACCCCTGCCGCGTCGAACACCGTGGGGCTGGTGGGTTCCCCGACAGCGACCCTGTATGGGATCGCGGCGGGGTCACCGTCGTTTATCCAGACCTTCCATGGAAGCGACTTCACCACCTATATGACGAAGGCCGCCGCGACCGGCTGCCAGGTGATCCGGATGGATTACCAGTCGGGTGCGGGGACAGCGTTCGCTTCCGCGTATGCGGCGGCTGTGGCGGCGGGGATGCAGGTGTTGCCGATCATTATGATCCGCGCCACCTCGAGCGTCGCCACAGTTCAGAGTTGGGCGGCAGATGTTCTGTCGCGCTACCCGAACGTCAGGAAGATCGAGCTCGGCAACGAAACGAACGGCAGCAGCCAGTATGGGGTCGCGAACGCGGCGGCCGTGTCGGCGTCGGACTACGCGACGAAGGCGAAGGCTGCGAGCACGATCATCCGGGCTGGCAACCCCGACATTCTGTTGTGCGCCGCCGGGGTGTCGCAGGGTGGCGGCCTGACCGGTTCCGCGTCCACGGTCGGTGGCCCCGTCTACATCCAGCAGATCATCGACCAGGGGATCGCCCCCTACGTCGACGCGTTCGCTGTGCATTGTTACGGGACGTTCGGTTGGGGTTCGTTCCTGTCTGCGTGCCGCCAGAAGCTTGTCGATAACGGCCTGTCCACCTACGACATCTGGGTGACGGAGTGGGGTGCCGCGACGAACTTCGGGTCGGTGTTCACCGGGGGTGTGACGGAGGCGGAACAGGCGAACGAGGTCACGACACGGTTCTCGTATTTCACCGGCCAGGCGTGGCTCGGGGACACGCACTTCTACTCGAACATGGACCACAACACCACGGCCGGCACAAGCGACGAGGAACATTACGGCCTGTACTACACCGACGGGACAGCGAAGCCTGCGGTGGCGGCGTACCAGAACGCGATCGGTGCGGCTGGCGGTGGCGGCTCCCCGTCAGGTGGGACGCTGACGGTGTCTGGGAACGAGATCACCGACAGCACCAGGACAGTGGGGGTTGAGGGCGACGGCGACCTTGGCGGCATCACCCTGGGCGGAAGCAACCTGACGGTGTCTGGCAACGAGATCACCGACGCAACTCGCGCGGTCAACACGCAAGGAGATGGCCTGTGAGCGACTCCAGCTACGGCATCTGGATGCCGACGACGAACAACTTCAAGAACGGTGGCGCAGAGACGAACAAGGATTACTGCTGGTCTGACGGCTCGATCAGCCGGACAACCGCCCAGTTCAAGTTCGGTGCCGGGTCGCTCGACGCCAGTCACCCGACTCTGGACGGGTCGGTGATCTACCTGTCCGACACCGCTGCTGCGACGACACCGCGGCTGGCGGCGACCGCGGCGACCGTCTACACGTTCTCGGTGTGGCTGAAGGGCAACGCGGGCGGCGAGACTGTACGTCTGAACCTGGAGTGGTACACCGCCACCAGCGGTGGCTCGTTCATCTCACGGTCGAGCAGCAGCGACGTGGTTCTGACAACGAGCATGGCGCGCTACACGCTGACGGCTACCGCACCGGGCACCACCAACGGCGTCTGGCCGACCGTGTCGAACCGCTCGGGCACCACCTGCCGCGTCTTCGGGGACGGTTTCCAGTACGAGGCGAAGCCGATCGCGACACCGTATGTCGAGACGAACGGGGCGACAGCGTCGCGCGGCACACCTCGCGTTCAGGGGCCCACGTCGGTTCTGGGCACCGCTACCCAGGGTTGGGTTGCGCTAAGGATTCGCGCCGGCCATGCCGCCACAGACGATCCGCTGGGTGGGGCTGCGACGTCCCGTTTGTTCGGGTGGGCCGATTCGACCACGAACTATCTGGGGCTCGGCTATGACCCTGCGACTGACAAGTGGTTTATGAACCGCACCAACGCCGGGTCGACCGCTTCGCAGGCGATCTCCGCGGCGCAGACGTTCTCGCGTGGCGACGGGTTGACGATCATCGGGGCGTGGACATCAACTTTGGCGAAGGTCAGCGTGAACGGTGGCGCGTTCACGACCCAGTCGAACACCACCATCCCGACCCTGTCCGCGACGAGTTTCGACATCGGCACTGGTGGCACCGTGTTCTCCGGTAGGGAGATGAACGGTGATGTGTTCTGGGCGATGGCCGGTTCAGGAACTCTGTCGGACGGTGACGCTGCGACGATCCACTCGAACGGGAACACCGATCCGTCGTCGACGGCTGGTGTGCCCGGTACCCCGTTGTTCCTGTGGAAAGCCTCTACGGCGGCTTGGACTAGCTAGACCGGTCGCTTCGGCCACGCGACGTAGGCGGCGATGGCGAGCGCGATCGTTAGGAGCGCCGGCGCTGTTGCTGCGAACACCGGGACGGTCATGGTGACGTAGAGCATCAGCGCGCAGAAGACGATCAGGATGATGGCGAGTGCTTTCCTCACTGTTTCACCCCCTTCCTCTCCGGTCCGTATTCCGACCATTGGGATTTGAGGGTGGTGATGGTGGCCTTCTCCAGCGGATAGGAGGACACCAGCGGGTCTTTGTAGCTGTCCTGTGGGCCGCGCTCGAAGAACTCTTGTAGCGACGCGGCGATCTTCTGCGCGCGGGTCTTCGTGTACGGGCCGACTGTCTGGACGTCACCGCTGGTCTCGACGTCGGTGATGCTGACGACCCAGTTGATTCGCTCTCTCATGGCTCGACCTCGACCACGGTGCCGTACTGGCTGATCTTCTCACCCCAGTTGTTACGAAGGAAGTTCCCGGCGACCTCCTCGCTGTCCCATTTCGCGGCGGTCTCGAGCTTGGGGGCGAACCCGAGTTGTTTCGGGTTGCTGCCTGTCCAGCCTGCGAACACAGGGTCGCCGTTGAGTTCGGGGAAGTCGAAACAGATCGCGTACATCACGACTCCTCCGCCTCACGTACGGCGTCTACTCCACGTGCGAAGTCCATCGCTGCCTCTCGGGCCTGTTCTTCGGTGTCGTAGGGTCCGCCGAGGATTCTGCCGTTGACGATGACGTCCCAGTCGCCGTCGCTGTTCCGTGTTACGTAGACGTGGCCGCTCATTCGAGCCTCCTTACGTTGGGTGACCAGGACGGTACTCCTCCTAATAACGCCTGTCAAGTCTTGACAAGAGATGGTGGTGGCTTTACGGTGGGGGGCATGGCTGAGAAGACGGAGATGGTTCAGGTGCCGGTGACCCCGGTGATGAAGGAGAAGTTGGTGAGGATCGCTGAGAGCCTCGACGTGTCCGTGGCGCATGTGGCCAGGTCTTTCATCACGGAAGGGCTGGAGCGGGCTAAGAACGGCTCCCAGAGGCGTAGGAGGGCATCGTGAGCGACCAGCCGTCGCTG
>AR_comb_assmDRAFT_10037804_pt1 | contig 17367 bp, 18 predicted proteins | sample ArasoioldDNA_FD_10543 | JGI IMG/M metagenome (IMG submission 10543) | reverse complement strand
GGCTCGCGACGTTGCTGGGCGAGCCGGCGATAAAGTTTCGGTGGGCAACCGTTGACGATGCACCGGCGTGGCTGCGGTCTGCGCTTTTCAGCTACGACACCAGGATCTGTCCACTTTGTTTGGCGGAGGGTTATCACACCGATTTGTTTGCACTCCGCTTCCTGCAGACCTGCCCTGTCCACGCCGTCCCACTGCGGTCGCACTGTCGCTGCGGCCGCGCGTTCATGATGATCTTGTCGGATCCGGACGGCCCGCCCGGTAGCTGTCCGTGCGACCGGCTTCGGTTCTTTACCCCAGAGTTGTGTCGCCGCCCGCGAATGACTTCAGCCAACCTACAAGCCATGGATCAATTGGTCGCGTGGCTCGACGGCATGACATGTCTCGCCCATTCAGAAGCCGTTGCATACCAGTGCTTTTGGACGCAAGAACTCGAGCCGGAAGAATTTCTGGCCCTGAGTGAAGCAATGGGAAGCCCTTGTCCACCGGGCTTACAGCCACATCCTACGAAAAACGCACTGCGCGTCGTGCATGGGCCGAACACAATTTTTCACAATGACGTTTGCCATCAGCAGGCGTTTGCAGACTTGGATCTAAGAGAAAAAGCGTCGTCCTACTGGTCCGATGCGCCAGCTTTCTCGGTCTACCGAGCCATGGCGCGGCACTTTCGGCGTCATGTGGCCCCGCGGGCCACCACTTGGTTGGAGGCTCCGACCGCCGCGGTCGCCGCAGAGACGCTGGCGCACCATCCCCAGGCAGCGCTGGTGATCACAGAGGGCCTGTGGGCACGAAGCGTGGAACCTTATGTGCGCCTTCGCCGTTGGCCTTATCGTGCACCACCGGCTGGCGTGTTTGGGGAGTTGAGCGAGCAGGTAATGCTACATGCCTCCATCAGCCCCCCGAGTCGGGAATTCTCCGCGACCCACACGTGGATCGCATACCATGCGGCGGCCACCGCGTTGCTCCAGGTGTGGGCATACGCGGACAAGGCTGTCCAGGAGTTTCTCCTTGGCCGCGGGAATGCGCTGAGGCATGTCGAAATTGCGAGTTGCCCGCTTCGTCCGTGGTGGGGTGCGAAGCGACGTTGTGACATCACCCGCTTTGTCGAACCGGTTATTGATTGCGGCGAGGCGTGGGGGATCATGTCGAGGACCAGCAAAGCGGCGCGCCTTTTCGGCGTCGCTCGTCGTCGCCACCGTCGCAGGCGAGCTATCGTTGCGCAATGGCATAGCCAAGGCCCCGGATTGACGTTCTCACGAGAGAGGGGCTGGACAGTCGCAACCGCCTTCACCCCCGCCAACGCCGATATTCGCAAGCGACGCCTGCTCGGCCAGCAGGATGCCGGCGCGATGTTCTGGATTTACCGGGAAACGGGCGGGGCGTTGGTGGCGCGTCTATGCGACGGACGCGTACAGGCGATAGGCGAGACGCCGCGGACAGCCATCAAGGCGCTGCGAATGGCCCTTCTTCGATTGAGGTTCCTTGCCCCTCCCTATTAGCAAGCCACAAATTTAGGTGAAAGTAGATACAACTTCAGGTATGCAAGCGGTCTTAGTCACATTAGGCGATTAACTGAACGGCTGACCCAGGCTGGCGGAATTAGTGGACCCGACGCCCCAAAACGCGTTGCCCACCAGCAACAGTGGTAGACGTCACAGCGGATGAGAAATCCATTACGGATCAACCAGTTGGATCGAGGTGAATGCTAGCGGATATAGCGGCTACCACTGGCGGTATTGGCGATCGGCAACAGCATCCTCCGATCCCAGTGTCTGTGGGCGACCCACTGGCAGCATCTCAACGACGCGAGAGAACTCGAACACTTCGCAAACGTGCGCTTCCGCAATTGATCAAGCGGGGACGTCTAGAGCCGGTACTCAAACGGTCTCGCAAGGACGAGGAGCGTCTGAGCGATCCGCGACGCGCCACGCGGCTGGCGTTGTACAAGCAGGTGATGGCGCTACGCGCCCAGGGCGGATCGATGAAAGGAATCGCGCGCGAGCTTTCAATCAGCAACGTAACCGTGCGCAGGTTCGTCACTGGGGGGGATTATTCCCCGAGCGCACACCCAAGGCGCGGGGTCCGACGCCTTTGGATCCCTATCGCGACTACATCGAGAAACGAATCGTCCAGGGCTGTCGCTTTCCTGAACTGATCTGGCAAGAACTCAAGCAGCGAGGTTACTTGGGAAGTCGCGGCTCCGTGCAGAGTTGCGTGACCCGCCTCCTCTATCCGCTGGGCAAGACGCCGCTTGTCCTGGAGCCCGTGCGAACGATGCCGATTCCGTCGGCCCGGCGCGTGTTCGGATGGCTTGTCGGATGGAGGAACCTCGCCATCGAAGAGCCAAGGAGCGCGGACCACGAGCGGTTCGTGAAGGCGCTGTGCAAGATCGAACCCGTGGTGGGCGAGGTCCGCAGTCTCGCGCGGGAGTTTCTGGGGCTCATGCACCGGCGAAGTGTGCGACATTTCGATCGATGGTTGAAACGTTTGTCGTGTTGCGACGCCGCGGAAATGCGTCGTTTCGCGCAAAGCCTGCGCGCCGACTTACCGGCTGTGCGGGCGGCCTTCAAGCTGCCATGGAGCAATGGCCAGACCGAGGGTCACGTCAACCGGCTCAAGCTCCTCAAGCGCCAGATGTATGGCCGCGCAAACGTCGAGCTTCTGCGGCTGCGGGTATTGAAGCCGAACTGAACGACTGGCCTGCCTTGTCCTGCGGGACATGCAAGCCCCGATCGCCATCACAGGCGCGTGAGCTCGTGCGGACAGGACGAGGCTGGCGGGCTCGTTTACGTTAGTCAATAAGAAGAATGGTGGTAGTGGGGGCGGGAAAGACGACGACAAGGGGCCTCGACGCGAATTCGCCGTCGTCACACAGATTGCGGAAGACCCAGTTTTACTACACTTCACGGGAGCAGAGCTCGAGAAGCGGATGCGCGAGACGACCCTGTCGCGGCAGCCAATCCGTCAGCACCTCACTCACGATTTCCTCGACAGTCTCTGCTAGACGCGGCTTTCCCACTTTGGGACCTCGGTCATAAGGTATCAACGCGCTCGCCACAGGATCCGCGAGGAAGCGCCGGCGCAAGTGATAAACCGTAGCCCAATGGAGTCCAAGCAATTTGCCCGCGTTCTCAGCTTGCTTACGCGAGAGAGGAGCCCTCCCAAGCGGACGTAAGACTCTCGCAATCGCCAGTTCGCGCTTCCTTGCAATCCGCATGGCGTGTCCAAGACAGTGGTCTTACACACACTAGGCGATTTACTGAACGGCCCGAAGCGCATGGTCCTCGTGGGCAATTGGTGCGCCGAACAGGGCGAGGATTCCGTCGCCGAGGGATTTGGCCACGTACCCCTCATAGTGATGCACGGCTTCCATCATCAGCGCCACAACCGGATCGATGACTGCCCTGAACCAAACTAGGACGGCCCGCGGTACGTCAGCCGAATAGGCATAGCGTCCGATACGAAAATAATTTACATTGCGCTTTAGTCAGCATTTTCCCTCGACTGGGGACGGCGTTTGCTGAAAATTGTTATAGATCAAGCACTTAGCGCTGCCTATGGCTCAGGATCCCAATACTCACGCGGTCACCAAACTCACCCGCACCGAATTTGCCGTAGTCCGGGCCTACGCGCAAGGCATGCGGCCGGTGGACATCGCCAACCGCTACTTGGTGGACCCGGATGAGGACGAGCACCTGAGCGAGGCCCAGGCGATCCAGCGCATCCTGGCCTTGCGCGACCGCCTGGTGCAGTTCGCCCTGCAGCATGGCCAGCCCGAGATCGCCAGCATGTTCGAAGCGCTACGCGCGCGTTCCGATGTTGGCATGACCCGGCGGGTAGACGCCGTGTCGGCGCTTGAGCAGCTTGGGCAGAGCTACCCCCAGCCACAGCACGAGGTGTCGCTTTGGTTCAAGCCGAGTCTGGCACGCCGGCTGGTAGCCGCCAATATCCGGCGGATTGAGGACCTGACGTCCTTGGCGAATCGGCGCGGCAGCAGTTGGTGGCGCGCGGTGCCACGCATCGGCGCGCAGTCGGCCGAGGTCATCACGCACTGGCTGGTGCGCCAGCGCCCGGCCATGGGCGCCGCGGCGGTCAATGCTTATGTGCTGCCGCCTGCCGCCCATGCCCACCGCGACGCGCTGGTGCCGTTGACCTTGGCCCCTGGGATGCCGTATCCGGTGCCACTCGAGCATATGCTGGTGCCAGCCTCAGATACCGCGGCAGGGCCGGCGCTCGCCGCCGATCTGGCGTTCGTACGCGCCTGGCTAGAGGACCGGGCGCCACATACCCGCAACAGCTATCGGCGCGAGGCCGAGCGGCTGCTGTTGTGGAATGCGGCGCGCAAGAAGGGGTTGAAGGCGTTGGAGGCCTGCGATCTTGAGTCATATGAGGAATTTCTAGCGGATCCTCAGCCGGCGGCGTTCTGGTGCGGCCCGAGCGGGGCGCGCGACAGAATGCACTGGCGGCCTTTCGAAGGCCCGCTGGGGACCAGTTCGGTGGCGGCCGCCCTACGGGTTGTTCGGGCGCTGCTTCGCGCATTGGTCAAGGCCGGTCATCTGGCGAGCGCCCCGCTCGTCCCAAGGCAAGCCGCCGCCGCTGCGCCGTCTGCGCTGCGCGCACCGTCCAGCCAACCCGACGTGGAGGCCTTCCTTGCCTGGTTGGGGGAAGCACGGCACGGTCCGCGACATCGTGCTGCGCTGGTTGCAGCCCAACTAATGCGCAGCGCAGGCTTGCCACTGAGCGAGCTGGCGGTGCTGCGCTGTGCCAGCTTGCAATCCAGCGCCGGCGGCACGGTATTGCAACGACAAGGTTCGCGCCAGCAGGTGGTGACCCTTGATACCGCCGTCCAACAGGCCTTACAGGCGCATTGGGCCGACCGCGGTTGGCCAAACATGATGCCGCCGGCACACGCAGCGCTATTAGCCCCGACGGCACAGCCTGCCACCTTGCGCGGGCGTAATAAGCAGCTTGCGGGCGTGGCGGCCGGCTATTCCGCCAGCGGCCTGGATCAGCTGCTGCGTGCCTTGTGGCGGCGCTTCTGCGATCAGCGGGGGCGGCCATCGGACGGCTTTGCCCCCGGACAGCTTCGCACCCGCGCCAGCCAGGCCTGAGCTGCTAACGCCGGGACGCCAACGCCAACCGACCTTAGCCTTGCGCGAAGCGGGGGCGTTCCTCCCTCTCGCTCGGCCGGGACCTTGAGGGAAGGCCCTTGAGTTCGACACCACGGTTTCCTCAGAGAAGCCGCCCAATCGCGCTGATAATCGCCCCCGGCGCCAATCCGGATTCTGCTTCATCCTCGGCTGTAGCGGAGACTCTCCGACCACTACCTAGTGAACGGACGGCTGCAATTCCAAGCCCCCTCCCGAAGTGTTTTTTCTGCTTTCGCGCATTCAGCTCCGCAGCCCTTCGTCATCCGAATGCGGCTTCGCCGAGTATGTCGAGATGGCCAATGTCACCAATATTGGCCGAACGTCAAGCCTGCGCCAAGGGCAAAGTCACCGAGATTGTACGAACGTCAGTTTTGCCTGCGACCACCGAAAAGGTGGCCTTGTAGCCTGCCCTCATTGCCCATTCTCGCTGTGGTTAGGTCACCAAATTGTATGCAGCACGATAGGCGGCCTCTCGTAAGGTCACCAATATTGTTCCGTTCCGATGCTCCCCAACAGGCAAAGTCACCGTCAATTGTCCGTTAGCGGCAGAGTCCGGCGCTAAACATGCCGCGCACAGGTCTTACGGAAGCCTTGCCACTAGGATTCGTACAATCTTTGTGTCCTTTCTGTTGGCCTTGCGCCATCGCGTCGCGGGATCCCACGAAGGTATGTGTCTAATCGGCGAGACGAAGCCGGGGGCATGCACGCTCTGTGTGAAGTGAGGCAACTCATTTAGAGGTGTGGCCGCGGATGGCATAGTTCGATTCCGCAGCTTGCGGCACTCGCGTTCGATCGGTGGTTCGCTGCCAATCAGGCTACGCAGGGTACCCCTGCAAGGGTAGCCCGAGAATGCTCCAGCAAATCGTGTCCCTCTAAGCCCCGACGCGTCGTTGTCACGGTGCCATTTGTATCGATAGCGACCGTCGTTCTGTCTCGAGGTGGCAGCCCGCGCGGATAGGAGCGTGTTAGCGAGCGTACGCGCAAAAGATTGCTAGGACTACAAGAGCCTTCCGGCAGCGCCGTTGCCCCGCTGGATCAAGTCAAGATTTGTGCGTAGTTCGCGGCGGTTGCGCCCAGCTCGAAGGGCCGCTGTCTCTCCAGTCCTGGACGGGCGCCATTCCGATCAAGTGCTCCGTCTTAGAGTGGCCGTCCACGTGTGATACCTGGGAAAGATTCATGGGCGACTGCCACGGACCAGCACTTGGCAGTAAAGGAATTCGAAATGGCAATGGACAAGGCAAACTCCCTGCTCTGGGTTTTGGAGATTGAGGCGCCAAGCGCATCGAGCAATGGACTCAAGCCATCATGGAGCAGGAGAGACCATCTGGTATCTGTTGGCGCGGGGCACGCGAAAGCTGTGGCGTACCGCTTGCAGCCAATGAGGTAATTGACGGCAACCTGTCCAGTTGGGAAGGCCGCACCCACAACTTCGAATCCCCCTATGAGGGCCGGCGGTCGGCGTCCGCCTTAATCATGTCGCATTCTTTCTGGCGACGTGTTCCCGGCCATCAGCGCGATCTTGCGCCGCAAAGCTATTGCTGCTGTCGTTTTGCAGTGCTTGCCCGACAAGGGTCCCTGTGAGCGACCTCCATCGACGCCCATAATGCGCTCGCCCGAGGTATCGACGGGACGAGCTCAGTTGCGTTCCAAGTCAGAACGCGGCCCCCCACGACCCGCCTTTGTCGGGTGATGCTGCGTCAGAGCTTTGAGTTCGTGTTCCGAGTCGGAACACGAAGCCTTCGAGAGGACTTAGTCGGAAGCGTTAAACATCTGGGGGTTCTCCTGTTGGCGGCCCTTCGTAGCCGGGAGTCGCTTGGGCAGGCGATAATGCTTTTGTTGATATCGCGGCGTTCCGAGCCGATCTCCACCAGGAACGGAACGGTCAGGTTGCTCACCTCAGAAAGTCAGGCGAGTGCGCAATCGGATCGGCGTCAACGTTTTTCCTACGATGGCGTCTAGTTGGCGTGCGTTTGCTCCGAGGCTCCGATTGCATCCAGATGCTGCGTGAGCGTCGGGCAGTTGTCGTGATCGGTAATGCGTCCGCTCAGTTCCTCACGAAATTCGGCGCTCTACCTTCTGGCGGTTGCCTTTGGCCAGAGCGGCAAGCGGCAGCTGTACTGGGAGATGTCGCACATGAGCTGCCTGCGGGTACGCGGATTGCGCAGCTTCTGAATGGCCGCCGGCGGCACGAAGCTCGACCGGATCAAGCTATGGGGGGGCAGATCAGCAATCCGCGTCGCGCGTTGACGTCGCTCTTGCGCCCAGGCACGCAATGTATGTGCAGGTTTAACGTCAATTCGGAGCTGGCTTCGACGATGGGGTGCGCCGGCTGCCAGTGCACCCAGAGGCTTCGTTGACCGCATCGGTGCAGCCGTTCGCATCCTTTGGGATCGTGTGCTTGATGACGTCGTGTTCCGACTCGGAACACGATGGCACGGGTTGTCGATGGATCCACTTGCACCGTTCGCGCCGACAAACTCCGCTTCTGACAGGGCCACGCGGAATTCAGACCGCGTCTGTATAAGAACGAGACTCGTGTTCCGACTCGGAACACAAAAAAACCCCTCAATGAGGGGTTCGAATAGTTTGGAAACGACAACTGCTAGCGTTGCGGTCCTCCGTCAAAAAGTTCGTTTATAACCGTCCGTATCCGCTCCTCTTGAGCGGCAGTCAGGACAGCACTCTTGAGCTTTACGGTAAAGCTCACGGAGTCCTTGGTTATGCTGCCGGCCTGAGTCTTACCGGCATAGACCTTGTGAATGTCACGCTGGGAAGTTACGGGCGTCGCTTCGCGACGGAGTAGCGAAGCCTCCAGCAGCTTGGCGAACTTCGACTGCTCAAGGCTACCGTCTACAAGTTGCTTCCACACCTCGCGAGCCACCGCTAAAGCTGGCTCGCCATGCTTCTTGAGTACGCCGTAGGTGTCACTTGCCGCAGTACCGCTGAAAAGCGAAGGGTTCTTCTCCAGATCTACACGGATGAATTCGGGTAGATTGTCGAAGGCAAAATAGCGATAGAGTGTGCTCCGGCTCATCCCCATGGATTCAGCCATCCGCTTCCTGTCTGGAAATTCCTTCTCGACACGGCGCATCGCCTTGCCAATTTCGTAGTCGGTGAGGTCTTCTCGGCTGACATTCTCGGCCAAAGCGAGGACGGCCATATCTGCATCTGACGCATCCGTGATGAGCGCCTTGATTTCTTGCAGACCCAGCACCTGGTGAGCGCGCCAACGGCGTTCGCCGGCAATCAGCTCGAAATAGGATTCTTCGTTCTCCGGCGTGACTCGTCGAACGAGAATGGGCTGCATTAGGCCCAGTTCCTTAATACTCTCCGCAAGCTCAGTGAGACTGCTCTCATCAAACTTTAACCGCGGCTGCCAGGGATTCGGCCGAATCTTCTCGACCGGAACGGTGCTTGCAGCCCCTTGGGACTCCAATTCTTGAATCCGAAGCTGTGCCGCACTCAAGGCCGCCATCATCCCTGGTGCAGTCTTCGGACGGTCTGCAACTTGGGGGGCGATCTCCACTTTGATTTCATTAGCAGGAGTCAAATTTGCGGTTTGCTCCAGCATGCGCTTGCGCATATTCATTTAAGCGTCCTCCCACTTTCCGGCGTAAAACTCATCCACCCAACGGCAATATTCGTCGAACGGAATCCGCACACGCTGGAATGTCTTGTTGCTGCCCTCGAACTTACTAATGTCGAAGACCGTCGCAAGTGCGAGAGCCCCGTTACTCATCACGGAGCTCGCCGGCACTTCAATTGGGCTCATCCAATCGCCATAGGCCCGTTGTACCCAGGAGCGAACTATCGGAGCCGAAGACGCTACGCCATAGTCAACCTTCGAAAGCAGAATGCTCACAAAGTCGTAGGTCTTGTTTCCTTCGATGTTCTTGAAGCTGTCCGCCATGTCGGAGAACAGACTCCAGAACGATACCGAGCTAATGAAGTCGAGACTCTCCGGCACCAAAGGCATCACCATGGCGTCAGCAGCCATCAGGCCGTTGATAGTCAGGTAGGATAGCGAAGGCGCCGAATCCAACACGATATAGTCGTATTTTTTTCGAAGCGGCTCCAAGCCCTTACGTAAAAGCGTCCAGAAGCGATAATTCGCCGACTTGCTTGCCATCGCCGGGATATGAAACTCGGCGGAGAACAAAGATGGATGCGCAGGGATGACATCAACCCCATCCCAATACGTCTCCTGAATGACGCTCTCAAGTGTAAAGTCTTCAGGGCTGTAGATGTACGGCAGAACGGTGCTTTCCTCGACAATCATCTTCTCGGCATACAGGCCGCACAATTCAGTCAGCGATGCCTGAGGGTCCAAGTCAACCAGCAGCACCTTGCGGCCGCGCAAACTCAATCCCTGCGCCAGGCACATACTCGAAGTCGTCTTGCAGCTACCACCCTTGAAATTGGCAGAAATCAGAACGCGGCCATCCGCTTCGCCTTTTCTTAGTAGCGGGGACGGCTTCACCTGTGAAGCTTGTTGAACCCACTTCCGAGTCTCACCAAGCGTAAATTGGCGTACGCGCCCATGAAGCTCACCCGCCGGAAGTGTGCTCCCGTCTTTCGTTGCCAGATAATGAAGCCGCGCACGGTCGATGCCGCACATTTCGGCCACCTGGGTGGAGGTGAACGTGGGCGGACTCTTCCGAGGGCGAGGTGCCAGGATATGTTCGCGAAGTTCCTCAGTAAGTTTTTGAAGCTTCTTCGAAAAGTCACTCATTGAACCAATCGTGACAGTCCGGTCAATCTCGGTTAATTCGCTCTTCACCACCATATTCAACGTTCCATGTGAAATTCAGGATGAAACGTAGAATACTCGACCAACGGGGAAACTTCACGTATTTGTACGCACTTTTGGCGAAAAAGTGACGCCTGGAGGGGCTCTATGTGCGCGGTTCGCTGTATCTGATGAGGCCTGGCCCACCCAGAGCGTAATTCGCGTTGGACGAAAATATTGCCTTAAGCCGTCCCCTCCATAAAGACCGGCACGCGGGAGAGATCGAACGGCGCACCACGGCCGGTAAATCGATGGCTAATAGGCAAAGTCACCATCAATTGTACGAATTAACTGTTTTGTGGTTCTGCAGATTGGTGTCGGGCCGACAGCGGGGTTCTTTCCTACCCGGCAAAGTCACCAAAATTGTACGCATCGCCGTGCGGTAAAGGTCACCATGCTCCTCCGGGCGTTGCTCTCCCTTAGAACAACTGATGAAGACCGGCGACATCGGACACTACGGGACTACTTATCATCGGCAACTGGCAAAAAAAGGCCGGCACCTGTTGACAACTCCCTAGGTGACTGCGGCGCAATGTTCCATCAGCCAGTAACCAGTGGGAAACTCGTACAATTCTGGTGACCTTGCCCGACAGTTAGAGGCTCAGGTCGTACAAATCTTGTGACCTTGGCTCCCACACCGGTAACCGGACAGACAATTCTGATGACCTTGTTGCCCGTACAAGGGTCAATCCAGCGGTCTCGCGGCCTGTTGTTGCTGCAATTATGGACAATCTTGGTGACCTTGCTCCGTCAGCGGTTCCGTATCAAGCCCTTGCCCGCAGAAATACAATTCCTGTGACCGTGCGTCGTGCAAACCGCTCGCACATCCTTGTTGGGCTTGGCTTAGGCCCGACTCGAACAATTCTTGTGACCTTAAGGACAATTTCGGTGACCTTGTCAGAGCCAAGAGTCCATCGACCTGAGAGGCCCGGCCAAATCCGGTGTCCTTTCGACCACATCTAGTAACCTTGCCAAACAAAATCGTCGACCTTTGGAACAAGAAAAGTGACCTTTCCAAACTAAGTCGTTGATTTTATGGGGAAGCCTGCTGCCTCTAGTAAGTGGTGTTCTGTTTAATAAAAAAAACAAACTACCCACCCCACGCTCCTATAGACACCTCGCAAAGCGCGACACGTCGAACAACCCCACGGCAGGACCAAGTAACCGAGCCCAGGAAACCTCACCACAATTGTCCCGAACCGCGACGCAGACAAATTCCTCTTGCTGACCAAACTCGCCCACACCATCGCTATGACGCAAACCAGACGACAGGAAGGCAAAGTCACAAGAAATGTTTTGACTTTTCGACCTTTCACCTGCAACCTCCTGCTCGAAGGAGGGAAGTGGTATGGAAAGCGCATCGCAACAATTAGCCTTGGCATTGTTCGAGGACTTCGCTCCTCGAGGCCAGAGCGTCACGGAAGCACCCAAGGATTTGGGGTTCCGTCGCAGCAATGCCTTCGTCAAAATCATCGACCTCAGTCTGGCAGGCCGCCGTCTCATCGATGTTGCCTACTTTCTTGTAGCTGAAGACCAAGAAGTCCAGCGCGAATACCGGGTCGACGTCGGATTGTTCAAGTGGCTTCTGGCCACAACCAGCAACAACCGACGCCACCTTAGCAAGCTTGTTCGCGAAGCCCAGAAAGCAGCCATCGAGCTTAACGAGATCGACGTCGAAGACCCTTCCAAAGATCGCTGGGGTGCAGTGCCCCTAATGGGCTCAGCATTCATCGAAAAAGGGGAGTTCATCTTCGAGCTTCCTGAACGGCTACAGCGCGCCATCAAGAACCCAAAATCTTCCCACTTTCTTAGCCTGCGCTACGTATTCAAGTCGGTGCACTCTAAGGTCCTCTACGACCGACTACAACAATTCATGGTTGAGGGAATCACGCCTTGGTTCGAAGTTCAAGCCCTACGAGCTTGGTTAGAGTGTGAGAAGAAAACCTACGACCTCTTCAAGCACTTCCGAAGTAAAGTCCTTGAGGTAGCCATCTCGGAAATTCGCCAAGTGACCGGACTCCACATTGAGATGCTTACACTTAATGTGCCCGGTTCAAAGAAAATCGGCCAAGTCCGATTCCGATTGAACGCTACCGAGCAGCCCAACGAGCAAAAGACCGCGTTCATCGTGCTTCGCAACGTCTATGAGACGTTGCGCAAAGAGTTCGCACTCAACCAGTCCGAGTTCAACGAGATTATTACCAACCGCGACCTGTACAACGATGAGCGAATCCACCAGGCCATGGAGTACACCCGGCACAACGTGAAAGTTGGCAAGGTGAAGGTGCGAGCAGGTGGTTATTTCATGAAGGCCCTTCGCGAGGGCTACTTGCTTGGGGAACTCGACCGGCAGATTCATCATCAGTCGGCCATTGCGGAATCAACACGTAAGGCCGCTGACCAGGAGATGGCTGAGCGCGAGGCTCGCGTGAAGGCCGCTGGCGCGGAGCGCGACCAACGAGAAGCTGATTTCGGTTGGGAAGCTTACAACAAGCTGTCCACTGAGCAGCAATCGGACATGATCTCCGAATTTTGTCAGTCTCAGGCTGCCAGGCTTCTCGCGCGAAGACTTAACGTGGCGACCCTGAACGTCAATGAGCACATCAATGACCCTAATGTTCGAAGCATGTTTGGAGGCTTCGTCGCCAGTCGTGTGCACAAGGCGGCGAAGGCCGCCAAGCGAGTAGGTGGACCGGCCTCAGCAAGTCTGATTTGAGCACACCAGCGCTACTTCACCACAACTCAACGCCTGCTACCGCCCCGCGCGGCGGCATGCTTACAATCGCCGCACCTTGTGGTGCAGGGGCGCAATACTCAGGACAGGACGCCGTGCAGGGTGCAGGCAGCGGACTCATAATCCGCCACCGAGACAACACCGACCGTGTTGGAGGCAGGTCTCCCATCGAGGATGCTGCGAAGTTGCCCAATAGCTGCTTGTGCCACTGCCGGCGATGACCTTGCCGCTGAAGGGGGCTCGACGAGGGCACGCGTGAGCCCACGCGCTGCTTTGTCCATCTCGATAAGCCAGGCGCGCGCCTGGCCATGGCCTAATGAACTTCGGCGGCCGCTGGCCTCGGTTATTACGATCGAGGCCGAGTCCACCTCATAGATGCGCCCGTCGGGTGCTGGCACCCGTCTACCGCGGTACCGCTCAACGAGTTGGAAAACTTCCTGCCGGTCCTGATCGGCACGAGCGTCGGCTGCGTGTCTCTCATCTTCTTGGACCTTCTGAGTTCGGACGACATGGCCAAAATCAATAGGCTTTCCGATGAGCGACTTGAGGTAGGCGAACAGTTCCCGCCCCCGGAGCGCCCCGAGAGCATGGCCGGACGCCGAGACGACGTCCGAAAGTCGGTGGCCAGCTTCTCTCGCAAGACGCATAAGCATGAAGAGGGCTGACGTCTTCAGCTCTTGATCGCGGACGAGAGGCGCCAGATCAATGGGGACTGCCCGATCGTTAATTTGCACGAAAGCTCCCCGCCCGGGATGTTTCTTCGTAGAAGACTGCTGGTGATTGTTTACGCCACTCACCTGTGCGAGAGATGCAGCGCCGGACTGGGGCTCATCGTGGCCGGTCGGAGGTTCAGCGGCCCCAAGTTGCACGCCAGTAATTCCAATGCAATGGAGCAACTTTGCGGTGAACCGGATCCGACCAACGACCTCGAGTTGCGCTCTGGTGCGCTGCCGTTCACGCTCAATAAGCCCGGCATCTTCGAGTGCTCCGAGCGCCCGATAGACAGTGGCCTCGCTAATCGCAAGGTGCTGCGCAATCGTTGACTTCTTGATGAAGGCTAGCGCGTTAGGATTTTTTTGGTTCAGTGCGAAGCGGATGAGCGTGGCGAGAACTTGGCGACTAGTGATGTGCAAAGCCCGGAGCCCATCGGACTCGTAGACCAATGCGATCGCTCTGAGTATCCGAGCAGGCAGCCGCCCTGCATCGCACCTGGCTGACTTGGATTGCCGGCCATCGATAACAATCGAGGCTGCAGCATGCGACGCACCGTCGCGTGCTGTTGTTCTTTGGGCAATAGGAAGCCCCTCGAAGCCAAAATTCATCTTCGATCAACATGCTAATTTGTGGAGGGAGCATTGACAGCGAAGGGCGAGGCTTCGTAGACTCGAACTGTGTTAGAGGTCGGGTCAAGTGGGTTGAGAAGCCTGCCACCCTTTGGTCTATGCGGATGAAAAGCCTGGAGCGCCAACTCCAGGCTTTTTTTTGTTGGGGCGTGCCTACGGGCTCAACGACAACTCCTTAAGAATGCAATTGGTCGCGCTAGCTCCAGAAGGGTCCGCGCGAATAATATTGGACGCCTGCATGGCGCCGCAGGCATCGGCGACTCGATCGGCGGGCTCCATTCGCCGTGCGCCAACATTCGCCGGCGGCGTAATGCGGGGTAGCGTGCAGTACCTTCTTGTTTTCGACATCGGCGGCTGCAATTGCTCATCTCGTCGAGCAGTCTCTACTCAACCGCAAGACACGTACCAAGTCACCCAAGCTCGGCTTCAAGGATGAACCTGGAAGTCGGGTTCTTCTTGGTCATGGATACCCGTAGATCCTGCCGGGCACGCGTCACTGCTACGTAGAAGAGGCGGCGCTCCTCAGCCTCGGTGCTCTTCTCGTCGGGGACCACCGTCTCCTCCGCCCTGATAATCCAGACGCGGTCCCATTCGAGGCCTTTCGAGCTATGCATCGTCGTCAGCACCAGCGCATCAGGCGCCGGCTTGTTGTTGTCTCGCCGCAGGAATTCCAAGCGATCGGAGAAGGGACCGTTCAACCGCGACAGCACGTCATACGTCGTCGTGATGGCGCGGCGGGCCTGATCAGCACCTACGTGCTGCATCATCCACTCGTGCACACCCTCCAAAACTAACGAGTAGAACTGCCGGTCGCAGAGCGCGCGCCATTCAGCCAAACGCTTCATTAGCTCCCGATACTTGTCGGCCGAATTCTCGGAGAGACCCAATTCGACCAGGTCCTTCCTCTGATGCTGCCCGCCGGTGGTCTTGCCACTGTTGTGGAGTAGTCGCAGTTCATGCGTTCCGACACCCACGAACGAGAGCAATGCGTCGATCCCGGCCTTCCTAGTCTTCTGGACGAGTTCCAGAAGGTTGCACATCAGGGCACCCTCAGGGCGGCTGAGAATAGACTTTCCCGATGCCCTGAAGTATTTGATGCCGTGGGAGCGACAGACTGCCTCGACCGGATCGAGGATGCGATTCGTACGGGCCAGTATTGCCGCAGACTGGCTTTGGGAGAGCGCAGGCGCGAGGTGTTCCATTGCGGCGACTGCCTCGGCGTATTCGTCCGCAAACCTTTGGAAGGCTACATCGCCGCCTGGGCCTTTGTGAGCGACGAGGACTTTCGGAATCCGATCGCGGTTGTTGCGGATGATCTTGTCGGCAGCGCCAAGAATCTCAGCATGACAGCGATAGTTGTTGCCCAGCACCACAGGTTGCGCATCAAACTGCCGAATGAAGGACTCCATGCCACGGAAGCCAAGGGCCGACCGGAAGCCATAAATACTCTGATCGTCGTCACCTACGACGGTCACAATTGAGCCTGCGTGAGCATGGAGCGCGATCCACTGGTACTGCAGCGGATCGGTGTCCTGAAATTCGTCAACGAGCAGATAGGTGAGGGGGTAAGGCGCGATCGTGCCGCGCTGCATGCCTTCGACCGCCAAGCGCAGCATGTCCTGAAAATCGATCTTCCCATTGCGCTCCAGCGAATCCTGATAGGCGCGGTACAGGACCTCCTCGGTTGTCCCTGCCTGGACTTGGCCAAAGTTTGTCTTGATGGCCTCGATGGCAGTGATAGCGTCCTCTACCTTCCAGTCCAAGCCGGTGTCAGAAAGCGCCTGCGTAAGCAACCCGATGCGATCCCCATCGGTTGCAATATCGCGTCGTCCCTCGACCCCGCTGCTGAGCTGCTTGTAGGCGAGCGAATGGAATGTGCCCGCCATAAGCCGCTTCTTGGCGTTACCGCCAGCCAGCGTCGCAATACGGTCGCGCAATTCGACGGCGGCATCCTTGCCGAAGGTGACGGCGCCAACCTTCGCGTTCGGCTCTGACAAGAGCATCGCGGCCTTCGTGGCAATGGTCTTCGTTTTGCCGGCTCCCGGGCAGGCCACGGCAACGCAATGCCGGCGCAGCTCCACCACTTCGCGCTGGGCCGGATTCAGTTCATCGAGCATGGTTGAGTACCACGATATGATCTTCGACGCCGCGCCAGTGGATGCCCTCGGCGTCACGGATCACGATACTGCCGTTGCTCTCGTCATGCACGATTACGATGCCTTCGCCGAACGAATCGACGTCGGTCTGGAATTCCACGGTGGCGTTCTTCAGGCTCATAGGATGTTGACATCCTCCCCTCCCTCGGCCTTCGGCCGCCGCCTCTCAGCGGAAAGGGAGGGGATTCTTACCGCGTCTGAAACGATGATCGCCATCTCAGATCGCCTCGGTGGGTTCCTGCTTCGCAGAGCGGCCCAGCTGCACCGGCTCTCCACAGGCTGCAACGCGGTGCCCCCGCGCCAGAATGTTGATTGCGCCGACCACGTCGGCGTTTGCTTCATGCCCGCACTCGATGCAGTGGAACCGCGCCTGCGTGGTCCGGTTGTCCGCGCTCACGAAGCCGCAAGTCGGACAAGTTCTGCTCGTATTCGCGGGCGGCACAGTGATGAGCCAGCCCCCGTTCCAAGCCAGTTTGTAGTCCAATTGCCGCCGGAACTCAAACCAGCCCTGATCGAGAATGGACTTGTTAAGGCCGGACTTGGCCCGAACGTTCTTGCCAGGACTCTCGGCTGTTCCCGACACCGACTTGGACATGTTCCGCACCTGCAAATCCTCGATACACACCATCGCGTGGTTTTTGCTGATCGTGGTCGTGGCCTTGTGCAGGTAGTCGCGTCGGGCGTTGCTGATCCGGGCATGGATGCGTTGGATTCGGGCCTTGGCCTTCTTCCAGTTGCTGCTGAACTTCGTCTTACGGCTCATCGCGCGCTGTGCGCGGCGCAGCCTGGCTTCGTGTCGCTTAAAGCTGTTGAGCGGGGCCAGGAAGGAGCCATCACTCATCGTGGCGAAGCGGCAGATGCCAACATCGATGCCGGCAGCGCCCGTCGCTTGTGGCATGGGACGCTCGACTTCACGTGAAGTCTGGACCGAGACAAACCACTTACCTGCGCTCAGGCTAACCGTGGCATTACGCACTTCGCCGAGTATGAACCGACTATTGCGATAGCGTAGCCAGCCGAGCTTTGGCAGGAAGATCCGGCTGTTGGCCTGATCGAGCTTGATCTGCTTCGGGTCGGGGTAGCGGAAGCTATCGCGTTGTCCACGCTTTTTGAACTTCGGGAAGTCGGCTCGCTTAGCGAAGAAGTTGACGTAAGCCCGCTCCAGGTCCTTGAGCGTCTGTTGCAGCGGATGGGCGGG
>AR_comb_assmDRAFT_10534915_pt1 | contig 17380 bp, 20 predicted proteins | sample ArasoioldDNA_FD_10543 | JGI IMG/M metagenome (IMG submission 10543) | reverse complement strand
GATGAAATGGACAAGCAAGCCGAAAGACAAGGCGTTAAACTTTGGAAACGATGAAGCGCGTCCGCGATAAAGTTAAAGCCGCCGGGTATCACAAAAAGTGGTACGAAAAAAATCGCGCCGCCCAACTCGTTGCATTTCGGAAGTGGTACGCCGAAAACAAGGAAGCTCGGAAGCAGAGCAAGGACGCGTGGCGCAAGGCGCATCCTGCAAACCATCGAGCCTATTTCCATAAGCGCAGGGATCGACTCAAATCGGTCGAGCAAACAGACGCACAAGATTGGAGCATTCTCCAACAGCTAATCCAAGCGTCACCGAGACTAATTTGCGGGATTTGCGGCAAAAACATGCCGAAGAACGACCGAACCATTGACCACATCATTCCGCTGGTTCGCGGAGGCACTGGACACATCGGAAACTTGAGGGCCGTCCACCGGAAGTGCAATTCACGCAAAAGCGTACGACTTCCGCATGAATTTGACGGTCAGCATGAAATGAATTTCGCCAGCAGCGGGCGTGCCGCTGCACTTACGACCGTGGGAAAGGCATCCCACAACGTCGCCTACTGTGCCAACAAACTGAAACCAAAACATAAGTGATAACACTAACAATATCAACTACTTATGGCGCTAATGACCACGAGCACTACGGGTTTAACCAGTGCTCAGATGGCCTTCGTATTCAGCAAAAAACTGCTGGACTACGCAAGGCAGCAGTTGGTCATGAACCAGTTCGGCGACGACGTTACATTCCAAAAGAATGCTGGATCAAAGGTGATCCGGTGGCTACGGCCTGACGCTGGCGACCGTTCTCAGGTTCAGACCCTATCAGAAGGGGTGCCGCTTGCTACTTATCGGGAAATTGCTTACACCGCTGTCGAGGCCACGCTCATTCAATACGGCGAACTCGCCAAGTTCAGTGACCAATTAACCCTGATCGAGTTGTATCCGACGCTCCGGCAGTCGATCGACACGCTTGGCGAGGATGCGGCTCAACACGCCGATTTCATCGTCATGACGGAAGTCGTGACTGGCATTGCTTCAGGAAACAAAATGTATGCCCAGGGCATCACCAGCTTCAATAACCTTGTCGCTGCGACTGCTTCTGGTGGAGCCTTGACCTTGCCGGATGTCCTCCGCGCAATGACAAAACTCCAACTCACCCGAGCGCCAATGCGCAATGGTGAGTATGTCTGCATTGTCCCGCCCCAGGTCGCCTTCGATCTGATGCAGGACACCAAATTCATCAATGCCGGTCAGTACGGAACAATTAAGGGACTATTCACGGGAGAAGTAGGACGCTGGTATAACTGCCGCGTCATAGTTCAGACCCAGCCCTGGATTGAAGCTAACACCAACGGCACCGAAGGAACCTATTCCAGCTCCGGCGCAATCTATAGCTCGATTGTGACTGGGAAAGATGCGTATGGCGTTCCCAAGATGGCCGGATTGGACGAGCAGAAACCGCGAATGTACATCAACGACCAGCCAGACAAGAGTGACAACCTTAATCAGTTCGTCACCGTTGGCTGGAAGTCGTTCTGGGTAGCAAAAACGCTCAATAACACATGGAGCGTGGTGCTGCGCAGTAAGACGACATTCGCATAACCGGAGAAACTACCTATGGCGACTAAAGAAAAAGACGAATCAAGAGAGGCCAAACGTGGTGGCGAATCTGATGCTGGAAAGCAGTTAAAGGCTCGACAGCAACAGGTCGAAAACACCATCGAAGGTAAGGACACCGGCAAAACGATCACACAGCAGACAAAGGAAGCTCGCGGCGAGGAGGGGGAAGAGGGTGGCAAAAAGAACAAGGCCATGCTCGAATACTCCGACGGGGCCGACAAGGAAGCAGAAAAAATCCTTGAGGAAGCCTACCCAGAGCGCAAAGCCATTGATCTGCGGGTGGAGTCACGTCGCAAATTCAACGAGAAATTCGGAATTGACCCTAATCGGGGCAATCGGATCATCAAAACTGAAATTGCCGACAAGCAGGGTAAGCTCTACAAGGGCCGACTCACGCTCCACTCTGTTCACGGCGAGACATACGAGAAGCTATCCTTCCCGGTCAACGAAGATGTGGCACGGGGCGAGGACTATCTCTTTTATGTGATGAAAAATGCCCACCCTCACGCAATGAGAGAGCATTTTGAAATCGACGCCGAGAACGAAAGTGATCCAAACCTGCGCAGTCGTTACGAATAATGGCTGACACGGCTATTAGTCCAGATCAGGCGACCGACACTCGGACGAGCGAAGTAGAGCTGCCTTGCAGCGTTGACGATCTCATGATTGACGGCACCGCGCCGGAAGTCGGAGACACCGTTGACGTTAAAGTCGGAGCTACGATAACGCGCGTCGTCAATGGTATCGCCTGGTTGAAGCCTACGGACATTCAAAATAAGCCCTTACCGGAAACACCGATGGAACCGGCTGACGATCTGTCGGAACTGGATCGGGCTTATCAGATGAGTATGCAAACGCGGGACGCTGGAAGCGGCTACTAGCGTTGGCAACGTGGGTATATAGGGCTGGGGAACCAGCACGTCTTGTCTCTCGGGGTAAACCCCCGAGGGGCAGTGACGAATTTATATCTCTTCCATTCAAGGAGAGGATGCAAAAAGCCCTCTACGGGCTTGAATGCGAACAAGGGCCAAAATTCAAAGTTCCTGGTTACTCAAAGGAAACACTCAAAAAGGTCTGGTTTGGTTGAGGTAGAACGGTGAATGGCGGGAAATGGAACTAATGGGAATGGAAACGATGATCGCACCGCACTCTGGCGAATGGTTGCTGTCGGCTTGGCTGGTTTCGTTCTTTCCGGCGTTGCCGGTTTCATGGTTTTCGGGTTGGACTCAGTTAAGCGTTCGGAGATGCAAGGCATCCTCGATACTCGCGCTCCTTGGATTTACGACAAGGTGCGAGTTGAAGAGAAAATCAGGGATAACACTCGCCGGATTGATGAACTTTATGTCATGAAAGAGCGCATCGACCGCAAAGAAACACCACTGTCGAAGGACGTGGAGCAGCTCAGAGACAAGGTTGATAAACTGCAACAAGCCGTCTGGGACTTGCAGACTCAGCAAAGGAATCACCCCAACCCATGACATGAATGAATCAAGCGAAATTCAGCGTAGCCAACATCGTGACCGTCATTGCGATGCTTGGATCGTTCGCTGTTTTTTTGATGAAGTACGAGGGACGAATTTCCAAGATCGAAAACATCAATGAAGAACAAACCCACCGCATCGAGAGGCTGGAAGGATTGATGCGATACATGTACCCAAAAGTAGAAAAAGTAAGCAACAATTTGGAATGGCTAGTCGAGCACGAAAAAGAAAGAGATAGAAAAAATGAGTAAACAACTACTAATCCAAGGCGCTCTTTACACCCTGATCGGTGCTCTTACCCCAGTGATGGCAATGCTATCCTCTGACAAGCCACTGGATCGGCGTCAGATCATAACCGCCACCCTCGCTGGCGTAGTCGCCGGAGCTACCGCGCTCAAAGCCTTCCTCAGTACAACCTTCGCCCAAAGCAAGGAGAGCGAGCTACCCAATCCGCCACTCGGCTTTCGTCGAGAAACCATCGTAAAGGAGAAGAGATGAGTAGAAGGTCCATCATCTTTATCGTCCTAGTGATCCTGTTGCTCGGACTGCTCCCAGTATGGCCTTACGGCCCAGCTTTAGGATTCGGCTGGTATGGCCCAGGCGTCATCCTTCTTGCTCTAGTCATCTTCCTTTTACTCCAACTATGAACTTCAAAAGCCTCTCCGCTTTCTTCGCAATCCTTGCCATCGCTTTTGTGCTCCTGACCTATGTCACGGCAGCACCGTTGCTTCCAATCGCCATCATCCTTGTGGCAATCGCAGTCATAGTCATCAGAAATCCATGAAAATCATCGCAATCTTAATTACGGCAGCAATGCTGTCGCTTTCCGCTGTTAGCTTCACGTCCTGTGCCAACATGAGTGGCACAGTTGCTACCGCGCAGGGATGGCTGAATGATCCCAAAAATCAGCAGCTCATTTCCGACATCGCTTCTACCGCCATAAGTGTCATCGGCTTACTAGGCGCAAAAGAGGGAGCAAATACTCAGGCTACTACCGTCGGAAAACTTAGTGCCAAATATCCTGACGTTCCCGCAGGCGCTCTCCGCGAGATTGCAGCGCATCCCCACGCCTATGCCAAAACCGCTCAACATTAAATGGTACGGGTGGAGGGTCGATGTCCCGGATAAGCGTGACCGCTACCGCATTGTTCGGCCACGGGTAGAGCCACTGCCAGCTCTGGTCGATCTGCGCGAACACTTCCCGCCCTGCTACGATCAGGGCGATCTCGGCAGTTGCACCGCTCAATCCATCGCCGGACTACTTGAGTTTGCCCAACTCAAGCAGCCCGGTGGTGGCGATAACTTTACCCCGTCCCGACTCTTTATCTATTACTACGAGCGCAAGATTGAAGGGACGCTAAAAGAGGACTCCGGCGCTCAGATTCGGAGCGGGATCAAGGTCGTGGCCGATCAGGGTGCTCCACCAGAAGAATTGTGGCCCTACAACATCGAGAAATTTACTACCCGCCCACCGCGCAAGGCTTTTAACGAAGCCAAGAAACATCAGGCCATTTCCTACGAACGAGTCTGCCAGAAGTTAGAGGACATTCGCGGCTCCCTCGCCGATGGATACCCCATCGCATTCGGTTTCAGTGTTTACGATGGGTTTGAGACTGACGAAGTAGCCAAGACCGGCGTCTTAGCTTTTCCGAAGTCAGAGGAAACGATGCTTGGCGGTCACGCCGTAGTCTGCTGTGGCTACGATCACGACAAGTCCCTTTTCATTATTCGTAACTCATGGGGCACGGACTGGGGAGTAAACGGCTACTTCACAATGCCTTATGAATACGTCCTCGACCGTGATCTGGCGGACGATTTTTGGACAATCCGTTTAATCGAAGAAGTAGGAGTAACATGAGCCTGAAACCAGCCCGCTACAAAAAACACGTTCCCTTGCAGCGCCGGATGTCGTGGCGGCACAAACGCTTCATGGAGTACTCCGCGAAAGCGCCCCCGCAGGAAATTCTCATCGGGGACAAGGGCTTTTATTTCCACGCAGTAGTCGTCGGGGCCGATCTCATTGTCCGAGGCGTTCTCGCCACTTGGTTCGGCACTTCGCTGGACAAGCAGGATAACGGAGAAACCGCTTCAGGTGTTTCCACTCTCAAGACACCTGATGTAGTTGGCTGCGCGTTGCCCATGCATGGCTTTGGCCTCGCGGCTACCGATGGTTCACCCCTTCCACGCATCCCCTGGTTTACCAAAGTGCGGGTAGGTGTGCCCGGACGCGAGCCAATCGACGTGCCACTGATTGATTTAGGTCCAGCCCGTTACACCAACCACGGAATAGACCTAACACCCGTCGCCTTCAAGAAGCTTGGAGGGGACTTAAACAGGGGAATCCTGTCTGTAGATTATCGGATATTAGGCGGGGCGCATTATTTATAACGGTAACTGCCATGACATCTCCTACAGACCCATCTCACATCAAGCCATTTAGAATAATCAGGGTGATGAGCATGAATGTCGTTCGACTCTTTCAGGCAATCGGCGCAGACACGGGGCCGAAACAAAAGGCCATGTCGAATCGCTCTCCGTACAGCGTTATGGGCGGCCCTTTTCTCTGGATTTCTGCGCGACCAGTCATTTCTCCACTTTCGGCAAAGGTCAGGATAACGCTTCCTGTATTCCTTGCTGCTGGCACGGGCTTTTACCAAAATGTTTTCTCGATTCTCGCGGTATTTTTTAAGGCCAACTTGGATGTGACATGGGGCGCAACGCCCTGTGCCTTTGTAAAACCTAACTTCGTCGCTGGTCTTTCCGCACATTCCGCATGTTTGCATTCAATATAGTTACATAATTATGAAAAAATGTCACTTCTTAATCATCCTTTTAATTCCATCCTTCGTCTTTGGCGCAGACATCGGGGTTCCGGGGCAACCGCTCAATCAAGGGCAGATGATCGGTGGCGTAGGCGCTGATGGTAACTACCACTTTCTCCTTCTCGGCAATGACGGCAGTCTGAGTCTGAGCGGGGGCAGTATTTCCAACGGTGTCGCGCAGGGGTCAACCACCTCTGGACAAGTCGGCCCCTTGAGCCAAGGAGCAGTCACCACCTCAAATCCGAGTTATACCACGGGGCAAACCAGCCCGCTTAGTCTGGACACCAGCGGAAACTTGCGGGTGTCTGGAACCTTTGGTGGCCTTTCCCAAGGTTCGACTACCTTGGGTCAGACCGGCAGCCTCATTCAGGGCGCGGTTACGACGGCAGCACCGGCTTACACAACGGCGCAGACCAACCCTCTCTCCCTTACTACAGCAGGAGGTTTGCGGACGGACAACACGACCATCGCTGGCACTACGATTGATACCAATTCAGGAAGCAAGTCGGCTGGAACCCAGCGTGTTGTTATCGCGACGGATCAGCCTGCGTTGACTAATAAACTGCTCGTAACTCCCGACGCCAATAGCGCCGTAAATGTTGCACAGATGAATGGAGTCGCTGTGGACATGAACAGCGGCACGAAGAGCAACGGGACGCAGCGGGTTGTGCTGGCAACCGATCAGCCTGCTTTAACTAATACCTTGAGTGTCAATGGAACGAACTGGCCTGCCACGGTTGACACTAACTCTGGGAACAAGAGCGCCAACACCCCGCGATTTGTTCTGGCAACCGATCAGCCCAATCTCACCACTGCTCTTAATGTAAAGCCTCCCGTCCGCACAACTTGGGTAACAGGACAGGTGACTACATCCGGCACTGCGGGAACATTGGTCGCTTCAAACTCTACTAGGCGACGGTGCGTGATAAAAAACTTGGATGCAACGATCACCGTTTACGTTGGTCCGGCAACAGTTACTACCTCAAACGGGATGGAAGTAAAAGCAGGCCAATCCATAGAGATCACTGCGACACCATTGATTCAAGTGATAGCAGCGTCAGGAACACCAGTTGTGGCTTATTCGGATGAAAGCGACTAAAGCGGCTCTTATTGTATTACTCGCGGGCGCGACAGTTGCTCATGGCGCAATCGCCCGCGTCCAGTCGAAAGCTGCCAATACCAGCGCGACCAACGCGACCAGCTTGCCAATAGTCATGGATTCAACTCCGACTGCTGGGAACGTGCTGGTTATTGCCTATACCGGGGGCGGAACTTCTAACAACGACCCGCGCATGAGCGAGCAGGCCGGGATTACATGGCAGATCTACCAGAACCATAACTCGACTAGTGGTACGGGCGGAATTGCTTTTGGCCGGGTAGCGGCGGGCATTGCTTCTTCTACGGTCACGTTAGCCTGTACTTCCTCGCAGCCGCTTGCTGCAATCGCCGTGGAATATAGCGGGACAAATATCCGATCTGATAAACAGATTGCGGCCACAGGAAGCAGCACCACGGCAGCGACTGGCGCGACGAGCGAGGCCACTAATAACGCTAACGAACTTTGGTTCGCGAGCGTTTCATGTAGAAGCAACGCAAACGTACCCGTTTTTTCCAGTCCCGTGCTCGCTGGCACCGGAGGGACTGCTGCCTTTGTGGCGCAAACGAACACCAACAACGCCGGCTCGAATCTTGACCGAGATATAGCGGCAATCGAGCGGATCGTAACCGCTACTGGCAGCCCCAACGCTAGTGCCACCATGTCGAGCACTAACCAATGGAACGCGCTGCTTATGACCTTTGAGGAAACACCGAGCAGCTCCTCGACCGGCGACACCAAAATTCCCTCGATTGGCATGAATCTTTACAACTGGCTCAAGAGAACAGCAGGCGTGATTCTAACCCACCGATGAAGCGAACACTACTCAGCCTTTTTGTAAGTATGGCTTTAATCCATGCTTACGCACAGGATATGTCCAAGGGGCATACCTTCACCGATGGTGATACCGTTCACGCTGCTGATCTTAACACGCTGGTAGATGGTGCCACTATCCTGCACACGTTCATTTCCAACAAAGCGGTAACTACTCCGCTAACCAGCGATCTTTTCATTTTCGATCAAGCCTCAACCAACACGCTCAAGGCGGTATCTTTAGCCAGCTTATTGACGGCTGGGAATGCGCTGGACACCAGTACTGTCAGGGCCGCTAATGTTTTTTATGGTGGGCCTATCAGTGGGGCAAGCGCGGCTCCTACTTTCCGTGCGCTTGTTCCGGCAGACACTTCCGACGCCACCAACACCGCAGGTGGCACTACGGTTGATTGTTCGCTTGCCAGAACTTTTGATCGAACGCTCTCGGCCAACACCCTCTACACTCTGACCAACATCTCTGATGGAGAAACCGTGACCGTCGCCGTTCATCAAGCGGCTTCGGGTGGTCCTTATACCGCCACTTTCACTGTAGCTGGGGGTGTGACATGGAGAGGCGGAACAGCACCAACTCAGACTACCACCGCGAGCAAGATTGATCTCTACACCTTTATTCACATCGGAAGCAAGGTTTACGCGACCGCGAGCCAGAACTATTAAAATGGTAGCCCTACTCTTCGCTGTATGCTTGGCTCAACTGGGCCTGCCATTTTCAATGGTGGCGGAAACAGGAGCGGCACCGACAGCTACGCCGACTCCCACTGGGACTTCGACTCCTTCACCCGGAACCGTTGTAGCAACGCCGGTTATCACTCCCTCTGGCGGGCAAGATCAACCCGTATCAGTCTCAATTACCTGTGCGACTTCTGGCGCGACCATTTTTTACACCGTTTCCAATTCCCCAGGGACAACGCCGGGACACAGTGGTGCAACTCCAACTGGCAGCACGTTAATCTACAGCAACCCATTCCAAGTCACTGGTAACAATAACAAGACGGTCAAGGCGCTCGGCTACAAATCTGGCCTGACCGATTCAGCCGTTCGCACTGCTGACTATCAAGGCGGTGCGGGAGGAGGACAATAATGGACTTGGGCGGCTACAGTTCACTCATTTGCAAGAAGGTCGGGACAACTGACCAGGATTCTCAAGCTACCTGCAAAGGTTTTATCCAAAACCGCTACCAGTGGATTTACTACCGCTTTGACTGGCGCGATGGACGACGGCGCGATGCGATCACTTCCACCGCCGGAAGTGACAGCGTGGCTCTACCTTCAGGAGTAGATAGGATTCTGTCCATCCGCTATGGCGACCACTTCCTTGATCCCGTGGATGACACATTCTTTGTCGAGACTGATCCGGGTATTTTCGAGCGCAGCGGCATCCCGCAATACTATCAGGAGTACACTGAGGACGACGCGACCAAACGCATCCGGCTTTACCCAACTCCTGCGGTTGCTGGAACAATGCTGGTTATTGGTAAGAAAGCGTTGCCACCGTTGATAGCTGATTCCGACACCCCGATTCTACGAGGAATAGATCAGGTCATCATTGCCTACGCCGAGTCCGACATGCTGGAATACCATCGGCAGTACGGGAAAGCGCAGCAGAAGTTTGCCGAAGCCGAGAAACTTTTCGCTGATGCAGTGGCTTTGGAGCAGCAACAGACCAATGTTCCACGCAAGGCCAAGAATCTGACAGTGGCTGGTGACAGCCTCGCCGAAATGACCGATGCGGTCTGCGCCAGAATAGGTCAATGGACTCCCGACGTATTGATTATGGTCAAAGAGTTCCTGCGGCGAGCCTACATCCAAGCCTATGACGCCTATCTCTGGCCGGAGAGTTTAGTAATCGCGCGGGTGGATTCGGATGGAGAGCAGGTCATTCTCCCGTGGTACATCGGCGCTGTCATTCAATGCCGCGCCGACACCAAAGGGGCTACTCTCGGTCCAGTTGATCTCTCTACCTATTTCGCGATCACGCCGACCATCTTTGAACAAATGAGTGGATGGCCGGTAGCTTATTCCATTCTAACGCCGGTAGCAGTATCGCGACTTCCTCCCATTCAGGAGCGGCTTGCCTTTACCAGCAGTGACCCGAGTGACAACACTCCGATCATGGTCCGCGGAGAATCCAGTGGAGATATTCTGACGGAATCGGTTGAACTTAATGGAACAAGCCCAGTCTATACCGGATATACTTATCTAACTCCGTTGACCGTAGCAAAACAGCTAACACTAGGAGACATCACAATCGAAGGAGCATCCAGCGGGGCCGATCTGGGAGTGCTCCGATCCTACGAGCGCGAACGCAAGCGGATGCGTCTGTGGATTCAGCCTTCTTCCACCACCGCTCATCACTGTTTGGTCTTGGGAAAGCGCATTATGCGGCCTCTAATTCAGGACGAGGACACCCCAGGTATTCGTAACATTGCCAATTACCTGATTCACATGGCTGTGTCGGAATCCTATTCCAAACTGGGTAACGCGCAGGGAGCGGCGGATTGCAAGGCCAAGGCAGATTCTTCTTTGCAGGCTCTGATTGACTTAGAAGTTCGACAGAACAGTAGCGGCACTCGCGTTATCCCGTATGTCTCGGCTCCGTGGAGTGGTTTAGAGGATGAGTACTTCAGTAACTGGTTGTGTGATAAGGCTGACTTTATATGAGTCCAATTCTTGACTGGGCGCAGCTCGCGCCAACCTCAGACATCGTTCGTATTACCCGATTCGATATTACCGACCGAATGGCCCTGGCAGCTCTACCTACGGTTGCCCTCAGGACAGGATCGGTCATCGACATTATTACCGGAGTAGGCACCGGAAGAGCGGCAGCGGAAGTAGAGCTTCAGGATGGAATTGCCGACGCTCTTGATTCCAGCCAAATCCAGCCTTCAGACGACCTAACAAGACATTGGCAGGTCGTAGGCGGTGTATTGCCATGATGCGTAAATCAATCGCGGTACTTCTTTTTTGCCTCGGCGCGGGCCTGCTCTACGCAGCAGAAACCGTGGTGGTAGATTCCAAGACTAGGGATGTAGTCAACACTGGCGTCATTAACTTCGCCAACGGGCAACTGAGAGTTGGCGGGGTCAACGTCGGGCCTGGTGGTGGCGATGGTGGCGGCACCATAACAGATATTGTTTTAAGCCTGCCAGCTACGCTCTTCCAGAGTCCGGTAGATTTTACGATTGACTCAGCCGGCACTGCCACTGGCTCTGCCCTATTAGCTAATGCCCCCAACAACAGTGTCCTCGCCAATTTCAGCGGTGGTGCAGCCGTTCCAAACTGGCAAAGCCTGACTGCACTAAAGACTGCGGCTGGACTCGATAATCTCGATAACACGTCCGACGCTAATAAGCCTGTTTCCGTCGCCACCCAAACCGCGCTCAATTTGAAAGCAGATGTGACGGCTATGAACACGGCACTGAGCGCCAAGGCCGACACCAGCGCACTAACCAGCGGTTTAAATGCAAAGGAGGATTTGCTTCCCAATACATCGGTCAATGGCTACATCCTTTCCCGGCAAACTAATGGAACCTATAGCTGGGTTGATCCCGTAACACTTGGAACGACCAGCTACAACGGCACCGATGGTGTCTCTAATAGCAGTACTACCTATACGAGCGCGACCGCCAACTTTGTTGCTGGCGACGTTGGCCTGACCATTACTGGCACCGATATTCCCGCAGGCACAACCATCGCCAGCCGAACCAATGCGACAACCATCGTCTTGAGTCAGGCCGCTACTGGCAGTCACACCGGAAATTCTTTCACTATCGTCAACCGACTCCTTCCAGCAGGCGGCACGGGAACAGTGACAAACTTTAGCGCGGGTGACTTATCCCCGCTCTTCACGACTACGGAAGCCACTACCACTACGACACCAGCTTTAAGTTTCAACCTTAGCACCGCCGCGGCTAACACCGTGTTTGGCAATAACACCGGCTCGACCGCTGCACCGGGATTCCAAACCTTAGTGGACGCACAAGTGCCGGACATCCTCACCCTTACCCGCGCGTCAAATCTGACTACCAACGGTTTTGTAAAAACCAGCGGTGGCAATGGCACTCTCAGCGTGGACACGACCGCGGCTTACGAACTCCCGCTTACTTTCAATGCTCCATTCTCTCGTTCCGGCAACATAGTTTCAATGTCTGCGGCCAGCGGAGGCGGGAACGGATATCTTAGTTCGACTGATTGGGGTCATTTCAATACCGCTTACTTGATCTCGCCTCAGACCGTCCTAGCCAGCAGTTGCACAGGGAGCAATCCCTGCGTTCTGGATTTGTCAGCCGGAGCGAACCCGCCGATCAACCGCATCCTACTTACTACCGTTCTGGCAGATGATCTGAAGGTCATCATGCCTCCTTCTGCTAACTACAATGCCTCGGTTGGTTTTGAAGCTCTCGAAATCATGGATGTAGTGGGAGGGGCGCAGGGTACGAAGGGTGTCAGCGTTACCGGCTCAGGAGCCAATACGGTTGATGGAGTGGCGGCAGGGACATTGGTGGCGATGCCAAGGAGCGCGAGTTACATGAGGTTCGCTCCCAATGGAACCAGCAAGTGGGTATCGACCAATTATTACACCACAGCTTTTGTAGATAGAGCCGACAAAAACAAGATCATCACCGTTGATGTTTCGGCGCTCCCTTCGCCCGCTCCCAATCCTAACTACGTTTTCCGGCCAGCCACAACCGGAGATAGCGTCAGCGTGGTTCCCACTGATTCAGGAGCCGCAGGGTTTATTAAAGACATCGGAAGTAATGGGACCGCGACAAAGACTCCTCCTACCCCAAGCGATATGGTTCCAATCGAGGAAGTAATTGGAACGGTAGGAGTCGATATTTCTGGATCATCCAAGGACGTAACGACTGGCGGAATCATAGACACGATCAGAATAGCCGGAAACCTTGTCTCGTCCTATACCATCCGGTTTCCCAATGCCAGCGACTATCCATCGGGCTTCCCATTGGTTCTCATTGATGCCTCAGGCACGGTTTCTTCATCCCATCCTGTCACCGTTACCTCGCAGAATGGAACTGACCTTTTCCCTAACGGGCAAACCTCAATCATCTTCGACGAGCCAAATGGCAGGAAGGTGTTCACCTCCGATGGAAACGCCAACTGGAACGTTACTACAGTAAAGACTTCGATTCAGCCGTTCCAGGTTCTCGCCCCTGGTCAAAACAACACCTTCACCATTTCCGGCAACACTAGTGCGGTGCGGCATAACGCCCATATCCCGCTCGCCAACGGCAACAACATTCTCGCGGTCGATAATCCCTATGATGGAATGGATATTTACCTTACCCTTATCCAGCCATCTTCTGGAACGAGGGGATCGCTTTTCCTTCCCGTTGGCAGCAGGGTAGAACCTTCCGGTGCAGGAGTGGTAACTCTCTCCGCTACCAATGGGAACATCGACACTCTGCACGGCACATACAACGGAGCACTTACGCAGTTTCTATGGGACGCACCGAAAGGACCATATACTTCCGCATCCGTCCCGACAGCACCTAGCACGCTGGCTACAGGAACAGTCACGGCCAGCACCATTGCTCTGACATGGGCCGATAATTCATCCAACGAGAGCGGATTCGCGCTTGAACGCTGCGCGGGGGCAAGCTGCAGCAACTTTAACCTAATTGCTACCTACACAGCAGGAACGAACAGCGCGACCGATACCGGAGTTTCGGCTGACACCGACTATTCATACCGGATTCGCGCATTTAACTCGGCTGGATATAGCACCTATTCCAACACCGCGACCGCTCACACGGCTATGGGTGGCCCTACGGCTGATTTGTGGGAGGTTCACTTTAATGACGGGACTGGTAATACTCGCGCCCATGCTACCGCTGGTCCTGATGCCATTCTCTCTTACGCGACTGACTGGATTACATCCAATCTTCCCGCAGGCTCAACCGGCGCTGCGCTCCATACCGTAGTTGGAATGGCAGGGACAAGTGGTCTTACGGCCACACCGACATGCTCCGGCACTTGCGCCACCAGCTACACCTACAAGGTGCTGGCATGGAAGAATGATGGGGTTCATCACAACGGATTTAGCGGAAACGGATTCGCAGTGACAAACGCATCCACTCTCGACGGGACGCACTTCAACCATCTTTCATGGACCGCTGTCACAGGAGCGCAGTATTATACCGTTTATAGAGTAGCCTCGGGCGGGACCAATGGACTAGGGGCGCTCGTAGGAACCGGACCTGGGTTTACTAACACAACCTTCGATGACATGGGAGCGACTTCGGTGTTGCCACTCCCAGTATTCACCGCGACAGACATTCACAGCGCACAGGCTGAAACTGCGGTTGACTATACCCACGCTGGCGCTGTCACGGGTGACAAGCTGTCAGTCTCCTTCTGGGCCAAGTCAGTTTACAACACCGCGACCAACACAATCGCGGTTGTGGACGGTGGCACTGGCTCATGGAGAATCATGGCGGCAAACACTGGCACGAACGGCAAGTTCCAGATCACATTCCCGCGCGGCACCGGAACTGAATCTGGTACGGCATCAATGAACGTCAGCAGTGGGGGCAATACTATCAACAGCGGAACGGGATGGCATAACATCGTAGTCACGATGGACAACTCGACCACGAACCACGGTGCCTCGCAGATACAGGTGTTTTATGACGGGAACAATCCTCAAACCGTGAGCTATGTCACAACTGGCACGAACCAGAAGATATTTACCAACAGCGCCCCAGTGGTCGGTTCGCAGACCCTAGCTGCTGATGTGAAGGATGTCAGAGTTTACGGGCACATCCTGAGCGGCTCAGAAGTGGCTGCAATCTTTAGTGGAAATGCACAATAAAATTATTGTTCTGATTGGATTCTTGGCCTGTGCCAAGCTCGCGGTCGCAAACCCAGGATGCACTGGCGGGAATGACGGACACACCTGTGTATTAACCACGCTGTCTCAGGCGACCGTTCAGTCAACCCTCGATACCATCGCGGTGAATGGTGACACCATCCAGCTACCAGCCGGAGAAGTGGATTGGACGGGGATATTGAATTACTCCCTCGACATTCAGCTAATTGGAAATGGAATGGATGAAAACAATCGGACACCCCATCCGAACGGAGTTCCCTACTACTATCAGGTGGATAACACTAAAGCCACCATCATTCATGTAAAAGACCCGAATGGAGGATGCATTCATGCTACCCTGCAAAATACTGACTTTACCTCGCGCGTAAGCGGCATTGTCTTTGAGTTGCACACAACTTCTGACAAGAATTATTGTCTCGTTTTTGACGGGAGATCGCGCCGCCATAAGAATGCATCAAACAATATTGTTGGTGGTCTGCGCGTGGATCATATCAGGTGGCGTAACACGGCAGACGCCGCTCCGTGGCCGATAGCTAAACAGGCCAACACTATCAGTTGGTCCGGTGCCAATGGTTTAGGGACAAACCAATACATTACCGGACGCTTTGACCATAATTTCTTCGACTATCAGGACGGCCAGAACGGTGGCGGAAATGAAATCACCAGCTTCGGCGCACCCGGCCACGCGCAGCCTAGTGCCACGCCTAACTCAAGTGGAGCCTATGCTTGGGCAACGCATTATAGTTATGGTGGTGGAGATAACAATACCGAGCTGGATTGCGTTTACATTGAGGACAACATCATTCATCGCGGCGGGGCTGTTCTGGACACCCTGGCTGGTGGGGTGCGTGAAATTTTGCGCTTCAACACGAGTTGGGGTGGTTTAAGTAGCCACGGCGTCGATGGTGGAAACCTTGGACCGGCTTCCGCTGAGTACTACAATAACTTTCTCGTAAACTATCAGGAACACGCTACTTCTCTGATGAATTGTAGAGGAGGCGCACGCGTATTCACTAACAACTATTGTCAGACGACAACCTCTGGAAAGCTGATAGCAACACAGACCTATCGCTCCCGCTCGACTCAATCCCAGACGCTCGGTCCCGCGACAGGCAGGAACTTTCTCGATTATAACTGGCGCGGAAATCTGACACACAATGAAGTGTCCTCGATTCCGGTTGGAGATACGATCACAGCGGAAGCCTCACCGAGTCCCGCTCCTGATATTCGCCTCGGCAGTATCTATGCCCACGGCACACTGGCAACCGATGACGTGATTGAGCCACACACAAGATATAAACTGGTCGGAGTAGATGGCGGTAACTCGACCACGAAATGGGCTGGATTCACCATTGTTAGTCTAGGGCCCGCCTTTCCAGCCGCGCCACCTGCCGCAGATGGGGAACAAACCGTAGCGGCCCTAAACAACGGGCAATATTGGGCACTCATCAATAGTAACACCCCCGGAATGGACACCGTGATTTCGGTTGAGGGTGGCGCGAACTATGAGCACGCCGTAGGTGGCCCCTATTTTGGCCTTGCACCAACCGACCAGAAGTTCACAGACGGAAAAACTCACGGAGATACGACGCTCGATTCCGCGACGGCTAATTTTGCCGCTTCAGACGTTGGGAAAACAATCACTTCTTCAGGTAACATTCCGAATGGAACAACGATAGCTACCAGAGTTAGTGACACCCAGGTCACACTTAGCGCCGCTGCAACGACAACGGCTACAGGAGTGACATTCACGATCCTGAACCGGCGCGGTGGACCTTCCGGTAATTGGGAGATCAGAAGGGTGCGAAGGTATCTGTGCGATCCTGGGGCTGGCATTCTTGGCGATGGCGTAACGCCAGCCTTTCCGAATGGAGGCAGGCTTGCAACCGACAACTGCAACGGCACTCCGCCGCAATGCGATCAAAAGGGCTATTGGTACCTGAATGCCAACGCTAACGCAGCAATAGCGCCTATTGGCGTTCACAAGTATTGGGCGGGGCAGGTGGCGTGGGGCGACTGGCAGAAAGATAATAAATGGCGCACTGGCGGCACAACCGCGACTCCTTGGACTGCCTTCCCCCAAATGTGGACGAATCCTGCTGCTGGTCCACAGGGAGGCGGACACAATGAAGTATTGCCCGACGGCCTAACGATAGGCCATGAAAACGATGGCGGCGGCGGCGGCTATCCATCTGTTAACACGACTGATCCGCTCCTTCGTCACATCGGAGCACACTGGTTCGCTCCGGGTTACGGCACCAACGTCAACAACCCAGGGGACGCGCGACCTGCTTTTGATGAAGGAAAGGACATTCCAACTTCCGATACAACCTATCGGGCCTACTTCCTGCACGTTTATCCCAACCCAACCGGCGAAGGGTTAGTTCCTCGATTCAGCAGCGCCAGCGCGATTGATACTGTTGTCAGCGTGCCGCTTTCGACGACATTCCCGCCGAGCGGATTCCAACTTACGGTAACAGATTTCCCAGCTAGTCCCGCGCCTACCTTCAGTCTGCGAACAGGATCAAATCCCCTGCCAACAGGCTTAACCATGAACGCGGCGGGCCTAATCTCAGGGACGCCAACTGTGGTGAACGCTAATGGAACACTGGTGCTAGTGCGGGCAGTGAGCGGCGCGGTATCAGCTCCGCAAGATTTGACCATTCGCGTCAATG